>Ga0209709_10000766_pt1 | contig 30328 bp, 24 predicted proteins | sample ArcticOcean_MG_C_2_FD_187435 | JGI IMG/M metagenome (GOLD analysis project Ga0209709, IMG submission 187435) | Marine microbial communities from western Arctic Ocean - ArcticOcean_MG_CB4_136 (SPAdes) (version 2) | ecosystem: Environmental > Aquatic > Marine > Oceanic | place: Arctic Ocean... | reverse complement strand
ATCGGCTCTCTTCTTTCCAACGTTTTTTATTTTACCAGAAAATTCATGTCTATCTGGGTATATATTAACAAAAGGGTCACCCAAAAATATAACTTTTGGCTCTGGTGCTTCGTACTTATTTCGTCTAATTACCATTTCTTTCTTCAATACTAATTGACCAATTTGTGTTTTTAAAACTAGGGATGAATCTGTTTCGCTTAAGATGTCACCCATTACTATTGTACCATTTTTCAGTTCAACTCTATATTGAAACTCAGGGATTTTTATTAAATCTAATATGTCTCGACTAACATTTGGCATTGTTTGTTTTTTTTCAAAGGCGGTAACAATACTTTTTAATGAATCTATTTGATTTTTCAATTCTCTTAAATTTGATTCATATTCAAAAAATTGATCTTCAAATTGCAATTTATCTACTTGACCAAATTGTCTTACCTGCGGAAGAAGATCACTTTCTTTTTGTGTTTGAAGCGGAGTGTTAAGAGTTTGTAATTGGGAAGGCTTATTTTGCGTAGGAATTTTAGAGTCTTCGTTATCTTTTTTCTCGGCCTCTTTAACTAGATTGATAATCAAATCTAAATTTTTAACATCATCATCCATCACAGAAACGGGACTAGAATTTTTACCCCCAGCATCTATGTTTACTGTGTATTTACCACTACTAATTTTTTTAAGTTTAAACTCGCCTTTTCGATTTAACTTTGTTTCTTTAACCTCTGACCCATCAGTCTCTTTTATTAAAGTCACTGTACCTTTTCTAATAATATTTCCATTTTGATCTTTAACGCTTCCAGAAACTGTGTAGCTAGCTTGAACAGTATTAAAAAAACAAGTACAAAAGAATAGTATAATAAATATTTGTTTTTTATTCATGTTCTCTTTTATTTAAGCTCGCCTTAAAAGCCATCCTGCGAACTTGTTCAGCCCATATTTTTTCTTCTCCAAGCATATAAACCATATCAAGTATATTATCATAGTAAACATAATTTTCTTTCTTTTCAAGAATAGGTAATATTTTAGGAATAACATCCGGGTCTTTAAAAGCGCCCAAGTTATCTATCGCTTTCTTTCGAATGTCTAAAGGATAATCACTGTTACTTGCAATCTCTACAACTGCAAGCTTGACTTCTGGCTCATTGAACTCTCCCAGAGCAGAAAGCATTGTATTCAAAAGTGTATAATACTGGCCTTTTCCAGTATTATATGTATTCAAAAGTGCTAAAATAAGGTTTTCTTGTTTTACCCCAGCCATCGTATTTATAGCAAATTCACGAACTTCTAAATTAGTGTTTGGATCACCCAGCAATTCAGCGAAAGCAGTGGCAACATCTTCGGGGCTTTTTTTACCTAATATTTGAACTGCTTTATTTCTAATGCCTAACCTAACGTTTGGATCTTTTGCAATGGTAGTAAGCACAGGTATTACTTGGTCGCTTTCTAATCCACCTAATATTTGTGTTAGCATTCCTTCTGTTCTACTCATATTTGCTTTTGCGATTTCATATAAATCTAAAAGCACAAGAATTTGATCTTTAGTTCTCACTTTATTCAAATTTTCTGCTATAGTTAAATGTAAGTTGTTTGTTCTATCTTCTAGAACATGCATACTCTCAACCATGGCAAAACTCGCTTTCGGATTTTCTCTGAATAGTGCTAGCATTTCTATTGAAGACTTTAAGAATGAGAAATCCACGGCACTTGTTGTTTCGACCATTTTTGCAATAGCGTTTAACGCCATTGGGTGTTGAGTATTGGCTAACATTCTACCGGCTTCTATTCTAGCTTTTATATGTTGATTGTCATCGTTATAAATTTGAATCATTTCTTCTAAGGCTTGAATATCTCCATCTTGATATGCGCTTCTCAGCTTTTGAATATTATTGAGAAAATTTGGATCATCAGGGTCGATGATTGATTTTTTTCCAAAAAAACTTTTCACAGTAGCACAACTTTGAAAAAGTGTAAAAAAACAAATTATTATTAATAAATATTTACGCATCATTCTCCCATTGATGCAGGTTTAATTCTTTACCATCAAAAACTGCGTATGATGGCTGATCTTGCCAATCACCAAGAACTGCGAGTTTACCTTTTCCAGTATCTATTATCTCGTTTAGATGATAATGACCACAGACCATGTAGTCAAACCCTTTTTCAAAATGACTAGAAGCATGTTTTTTAAGTTCTGTTCTAATTTTATTTTTGATTTCATCTGCTAACTCATGATGACTCTCTGTTCGGGATATTTTCCTAGCAATTTTGTACGCAGTGGTTGGGTGCAAAGATCGGAAGCACCAAATAAAAAATGGAGAGCGAATTATTATTTTTAAAATTCTATATCCATAATCCCAACTTAAAAGTCCATCTCCATGCGTAATGTAAAAATTTTTTCCTCTTATAGAAAAAGTAGTATCGTCAAAATAGGTATGGTTCATTAATTTTTCTTTCATAAAATCTAGAATCCAATAATCATGGTTTCCTGCAATAAACCTCAAATCTACTCCAGCTTTTCGCAATTGAAATGCTTTATTATAAAATTCAAAATATGATTTAGGTATCATATCGGGGTATTCAAAATAAAAATCAAATAAGTCGCCGACAAAAAAAAGTGTACCTCTGGTCGTTCTGACAAAATTTAAAAATCTATATAAGGATTGTCTCTTGGCGTCTTCTTCAGATGATTCATTTAACATTAAATGAACATCCGAAATAAAATAAATTGGTAATTCCATGGTTTAAAATATATCTTTATAAATTTAGTCTTAATAAGAGTGTTAAATTTAACAATAAAATTTACTTTTTAGGACATATTGACATTATCTTATATTTTTTCTTAATGTATGAAACATCCTACGAACGTATTTCGTTAATTCTAAAATGACTTTATTAAAATATATAACAATTATTACTTTATTAATCAGCTCTCTTTATGGGCAATCCTTTGGTAAAAATAAAGTTCAGTATAGAGAATTTGATTGGTCATATATCCAAACGCCTAATTTTGATATATACTTTTACGGTGATAACCAGGACTTAGCAGAGTTCACTTCTAAAGTATCAGAAGATGCTTACAACCAAATATCTACACACCTTGCATGGGATTTAAAAAAACGTGTTTCTATACTAGTTTACAATTCACACAATGAATTTCAGCAGACTAATGTCATTGGTCAGTACATGTCTGAAGGCATTGGCGGAGTAACCGAATTGTTTAAAAATAGGATAGTTTTTCCATTTGATGGTGACTTTGAGCAGTTTAGACATGTTATTCATCATGAGCTGGTTCATGCTATGTTAAATGATATGGTTTATGGAGGTACGGCCCAAAATATGATGGCGAGTAGGACTAGAGTTCGAATACCTCTGTGGTCAAATGAGGGTTTGGCTGAATTTTTAAGCTCAAATTGGGATACAAAAGCAGATATGGTTTTGCGTGATATTGCCATTCACGAAAGAATGCCAACAGTAAATGAATTAAATTATTTTATGGCATATAAAGGAGGGCAATCATTATGGCGCTTCATTGCTGGGAAATATGGCAGAGAAAAAGTTGGGGAAATATTCCGCTCAATGAAGAAAACGCAAAGTGCTGAAAAAGGTTACCAACTAGCCTTGGGAATGAAATGGGATGAATTATCTGATCAGTGGCATAAGTACTTGAAAAAAGAATACTGGCCAGATATTGCCAATAGAGAGCCCTTGGAGGATATGTCAGAAAAAATAACTGATCATAAAAAAAATAGAAATTTTTACAATGTTTCTCCGTCTCTTTCTCCTGATGGAAGTACAATAGCTCTACTATCAGATAAATCTGGTTATTTTGATGTTTATCTTTTAGATGCGGCGACAGGTAAGAAAAAAGCAACATTGATACAGGGGAGTCGTTCTGTTAATTTTGAAGAACTAAAGTGGTTGCAGCCTGGTATATCGTGGTCACCTGATGGAGAAAAAATAGTAATCGCGACTAAATCTGGTTCTTCTGATGCATTGCAAATAATAGATGTTAATTCTAAAAAAGTAAAAAAAATCCCGATTGCTTTAGATGGCGTTTTTTCTGCGGCATGGAGTCCTTCAGGCCAAGATATTGCATTCGCCGGTAATCATAATGGTTCTAGCGATATCTATATTTATAATTTTGAAAAAGATAATTTTAAAAAAATCACAAACGATATTTTTTCAGACTCTTACCCATCTTGGAATAAAAATGGTGAGGATATTGCTTTTGTTTCAGATAGAGGTCAATACATAAATGGTAAATATAACGGTAGGATTGAAAATCACGATTATCGTCAAACTGATATTTATATTGTCAATATAAATAGCGGTGATATTAGCAGAGTTACTGATACTCCGGACAACGAGAGTTATCCTATTTGGGCGAATTCTGAAAAAACCATTTTTTATACTTCTGATTATAATGGCGTTTACAACTTATATAAACATTCATTTTCTGAAGACAGTAATAGTGACCTTGATGATAGTATCAATGGTTCAATTGCGATTACAAACGTTTTAACAGGATTACAACAACCGACAATTTCTAAAGATGATAAATCAATAATATTTGCAGGGTACTCTGGAGTTGGCTGGGACTTATATGGTTTAAATAATCCTCTGGATATGAACAGCAAAAAAATATCTCCTACCCAATTTATTAAAACAAGAGATAATGAAGATTTATCTTTAGCGGACATTCGTAATATCGATAAAATTGAAAGAATTGATTTGAATACAAACTCTTCATATTCAAAGTGGGTATTTGCGAAAGGTTATGAAAATTATAACTACTCATTAGATGATAATGGCTCTAAAAAAGAAATTGTTCTTAAAGACACTTTGATAGATGGTGCTCATATTCCAAAATCATACAAGACAAGATTCACTTTAGATATGGTTAGTGGGAATTTGCAAATAAGTAATGTGTTTGGAGCGACTGGGATGACTTACTTTGCTTTTAGTGATATTTTGGGTAATCATCAAATACAATTTGGCACAGAGATGGTCCTTACTCTCGAGGACAGTGATTATTTTTTATCCTATGGTTATCTTAAAAATAAAACGGATTACTATTTTGTTGGTTTTCAGAATGCAGACTTTTTTCAAGCTGGTTATTACTCGCTTGGGCGTTTGAGGCATTATGGGTTACAATCTTACATATCGCATCCATTTAGTCGCTTTCAAAGAATAGATTTTGGTCTTACGTGGCATAATATTAGTTATGATATTCTTGATCGGGTAATTAATACATTTGGGCAAGAAGAATTAATAAAAAGACCTGGGTCATCAACTAATTTTTCTACAATTTTGCCGCGAGCAAGCTGGGTCATTGATAATTCTATTTTTGGATTTACTGGACCAATAGAGGGGTATAGGCAAAATATTTCCGTGACAGCTAGTCCAGGATGGAAAACTGATTTTAAGTTTCAAACTATAAAAGTGGATGCCAGAAAGTATTGGCGATTTGGGCGTGATTATACTTTAGCTGTGAGAGGGTTTTTAGGAACAAGCCAAGGGAAAAATGCGCAGAAATTTTTTCTGGGTGGGATACCTTATTTGCTTACAGATTTTCAAAGTGGTACAACAAATGGAGATAGTGACGCCTCTGCATACAGAAATGTTTTAACAGACACTTCAAATTCAAACTTAATAACCGATGTCTACTTCACTGAATATGCATTCCCAATGAGAGGTGCTCGTTTTGCAGAGAGAGTTGGTACTTACGCTTCACTTTTTAATTTTGAGGTTAGATTTCCTTTTATTAATTATCTTGCTTTAGGATTCCCTTTAAAAGTTGTTTTTGGAAACATTAGAGGTCATGCATTTGTTGATGTTGGAGCTGCTTGGGATTCATCTGAAGAGTTTTCTTCAAATAGTTGGCCAGAAAAATATGGCTCAAATGACACAGCAAAATTTTCTCCTTGGGTTGTTACCTCGGGCTTAGGAGTAAAAATCAACCTAGGGTATTTTTTGTTAAGGGTTGAATCTGCCTGGGACAAGAATCCAAACGGTTACTCAAAACCACAATGGTATTTATCTCTAGGCCCTGATTGGTAGAATATCTGCCTTGGTTCCATCGCCCATAGAAACCAACTTCTTCTACTTCTATGGCCAATAAAAAAAACAAAATAAACTTTTTATGTTCTGCTTGCGGTGATGATTTTGCCAAATGGAATGGGCAGTGCCCAAGTTGTAAGGAGTGGGGAACACTCTCCGAATTTAAAGTTTTAGGCAATAAAAATATAAAAAGATCTAAGGCTGATTACAGAGATTATAAGGCACTCAATGATATTTTAGAATCTGATCCTGGAGAAAGAATAACAACTAGCATGACGGAGGCAGATAGGGTGCTTGGGGGAGGTCTTTTACCTGGTTCATTGCTTCTATTAGGTGGAAGCCCTGGAGTAGGTAAGTCAACATTAGCATTACATATTTGTTCTGGTGTAAGCAAACCTATTCTATATGTTTCTGCCGAAGAAAGTGAAGAGCAGGTTGCGATTAGAGCAAAGAGAATAAGCGTTAAGCCTGATAATCTGCATCTATCAAGTGAGAATGATTTAAATGGAATTCTTATGCATATAGATAGAATTTCACCAGCTATGGTTATCATAGATTCAATTCAAACCATTATGAATCCAGATTTAGACTCTCTTCCAGGATCTCCAAGTCAAATTAGAGATTGTGGGCAAAAATTTTTGGAAGTCAGTAAACAAAATAATGTTATAATAATGATTATTGGACATGTCACAAAAGAGGGCACTATTGCTGGGCCAAAAATGTTAGAGCATATGGTAGATACAGTCCTTTATTTGGAAGGGGACGATAGGTATGAACACAGAATTTTAAGAGCGGCAAAAAACCGATTTGGAGCTACAAATGAAGTGGGCATCTTTCATATGAATGAGGATGGTCTTAATGAGGTTTCAAACCCTTCTGAAATGTTTTTATCAGAGAGGAGTAAAAATATACCAGGAACTTGTATTTATCCTTCTTTAGAAGGTACTAGGCCTATATTAATTGAAGTTCAAGCATTGGTTTCTACCGCAAATTTTGGTACACCTCAAAGGAATGTAAATGGCTTTGACTTAAGAAGGCTCTCCATGCTTTTAGCAGTTTTAGAAAAACGGATGGAATTAGTAATGGGAATTAAAGATGTCTTTATTAACCTAGTGGGTGGTCTAAAAGTAGATGATCCAGCAGCTGACTTATCTATTTTATGTGCAATAGCCTCAAGCTTTATGGATAAACCGATTGACGAAACAATCGTCTTTGTTGGAGAGATTGGTTTAGCAGGAGAAATTAGGTCAATTAGCCGGTTAGGACATAGATTAGCTGAAGTTTCAGCTATGGGTTTTAGCGGCGCGGTAGTTCCTTCAGCTAGCATGAATGGTAAATTAGAAAAACATAATCTGAAAATTTATCCAGTTGATACAGTCAGTCAAGCTTTCGATATATTATTTTGAAGTATTCAATAACTCATTTTGACAAAAATACCTCTGCTAGAACAGGTGTAATTAAAACAGATCATGGCAACATTCAGACTCCGGTGTTTATGCCAGTTGGAACCATTGGAGCTGTTAAAACATTCTCTCCTCATGAACTAGAAGGTTTAGGTGCAGACATTATTCTTGGGAATACTTACCACCTCTATTTAAGACCTGGGACTGATATTATTCACGAAGCAGGGGGGCTTCATAAATTTTCAAATTGGACAAGACCGATGTTAACGGATAGTGGTGGATTTCAAGTCTTTTCATTGTCCAACTTAAACAAAATCACAGATGATGGTGTTGAGTTCCAATCTCACTTAGATGGTAGTTCTCATAATCTAACGCCAGAAAAATCCATGGAAATCCAGCGTTTTTTAGGTTCAGATATAATAATGGCTTTTGATCATTGCCCTCCAGGAAAAGCAGACAATAAAGAAGTAATTAAAGCTGTAAAAAGAACGAGCGAATGGTTTAAAAGGTGTAAAGCATATTTGAAGAACCATCCTACCTTATACAGTCACAATCAGACTCTATTCCCCATAATTCAAGGCGGAGTCGACCACGAAATGAGAAAAATGAGCATAGAAGGTTTAGTCGAACAAGCAGATTCGGGTATCGCAATTGGCGGGCTAGCCGTTGGAGAGGAAAAAAATGCGATGTTTGACACAATTGACTTTTGTGATTCGTTGCTTCCTAAAGATAGACCTAGGTATTTAATGGGTGTTGGAAAACCTACAGATATTGTAAGAGCAATCAGGTTAGGTGTTGATATGTTTGATTGCGTAATGCCGACAAGGAATGGTCGAAATGGTCAAATATTTACATCTAGCGGAACAATTAACATAACAAATGGGAAATATAAAAATGACCATTCATTAATCGATGAAAACAGTTTGCATGCTTATGGGCGCATGTTTACAAAGTCGTATGTAAGACACCTTTTTAATATTAAAGAGATATTAGGTTTACGTATTGCCTCGACATTAAACATATCCTACTATATTTCATTAACTAAAAAAATAAAAGAAACCATTCAATCTGGTGAATTTGATGCTTGGTCCAGCAGTTGGCTTGGCGATATGAAATTTAAAAAAGGTATGTGATGGTTAAAATGGAAACCCGAGTTATAGATGCTTATGTCTATAGAAAGACATCTGAAGGGATTAAGTACTTAATCTTAAAACGTGCAAAAACAAAAATTTATGAGCACCTATGGCAAGGAGTAGCTGGCAAAATTGAAAAAGGAGAAAAAGCTTGGGAAGCAGCAATTAGAGAACTCAAAGAAGAAACAAATTTAACGCCCGTTATGATGTTCATAGCTGATCATATTAGTAGCTTTTATGAAAAGCATGGAGACAGAATAAATTTTGTGCCAGTTTTTGGTGTCGAAGTTGATTCAGGTGATGTATTGATATCCAACGAACATTGTGAGTTTAAATGGGTTGAATTTGAAACCGCTTTATCTCATTTGGTTTGGAATGGACAAAAAAAAGGAATTAATGTAATTAATGAGATGATTATATCTAATGACGACAGAATGAAGTGGTCTAGAATTGATTTGTCTAATTTAGTGTTTTGATAAGTCCTGTAAATATTTCTAGAAGGCTAAAATATTTATTTGGTATTATAATCTTGTCTTGGTCTTTATTTATATTTCTACGTTTTTCTTTTTTCTTTCTTTTTTATGAACCTACTAGTTTAGTTGATGTTTTAAAAAGTTTTTGGATTGGTGCAAGGTTTGATTTGAGGTTGTCAATTCTTTTGTCATTGCCATGTCTGATTATTACTATCGTTCCTGTAATTAAATTTTGGAAATTTTCATATACAGTTTTTGTTGTAAATTGGAGTTACCCCTTAGCATTAACATCAGCATTCTTTTTTTACATTTTTGATTTTGCAACCTATGGTTATACTCAACAAAGGATTGATATAACCGTTTTTACATTATTGGAAAATTTTACTATATCATTAGGAATGATATGGGAATCCTATCCGGTTATACGGTTGTTATTGCTTGTTTTAATAATATGTTTATTATGTATTAAAGTTCATAGCTGGTTAATAAATAGCACATTAAAAAAGCAGAAAGTTTTTCAAACTAAATATCAAAAAGCTTTCCAAATTATATTCTGTTTTTTTGTATATGTTTTTGGTTTTTGGGGAACATTATCTCAATATATGTTGCTATGGAGTGATGCTTTTTTTAGTAGGAGTTCTTTCATTTCTGCCTTAGCGTTAAATCCTGTTTTATATTTTTATGATACAACAACTTTTCAGGAAGTTGATTTTGAAATAGATAAAGTGAAGGAATCTTATCCTATTATTTCAAATTATTTAGGGACGACTAATCCAAATATAAACAATCTAAACTATGTTAGACAAATTGAACCAAATGTAAAAATGAGCAATCACCCTAATGTTGTTATAATATTTATGGAATCAGTTGGCTTAAATAGGATGGGTGTTGCTGGTAATCCGCTTAACGCAACTCCTACACTCGATAGTCTTTCATCTAGCGGGTTATTTTCTCCAAAATTTTACATACCATGGGTGAGTACTTCTAGATCTGTTTTTACGATGCTTACAGGTATTCCAGATGTTGCAAGAAGAACTTCCTCGAGCAATCCCATCATTAGAGATCAATATAGTATTATTTCAGAATTTAAAGATTATGATAAATATTATATGATAGGTGGTAGTGCAAGTTGGGCTAATATTAGAAGCTTAGTTACTTACAACATAAAAAAAATGAAACTAATCGAAATGGATGATATAGATCGACCAAGAGTAGATGTTTGGGGGGTATCTGATTTAGATTTATTCAAAGAAGCAAACAATCTACTCAAAAATAAAAAAGATTTATCCAAACCAAGCTTTATAATCATTCAAACAGCAGGCAATCATCGTCCTTATACAATACCCGAGAAAAATGATGGGTTTATTACAAAAAATATAAAAAAAGAAATCCTTAACAAGGCTGGTTTTAAATCACTTGAGCAGTTTAATGCAATGAGGCTTTTAGATCATTCCATAGGTGAGTTTTTTGAATTAGCAAAAGAATCTTCTTATTATTCAAATACTATATTTGTTTTATTTGGGGATCATGGTACATCTGACCCTCAAGCAGGGCATATGGGCCTTGCAGATTATGACCTTAAATTAAGATCTTATAATGTTCCGTTAATAATTTTTGCTCCAAAAATTATTCAAAATCCACAGATAATAACCCGAGCATCGGGTTTGTCAGATTTAATGCCTACAATTGCAGGGCTATGTAAAATACCATATATGAATAAAACGATTGGAAGAGATCTTTTGGGTTCTGATAATAATCTTGCATTTTTGGTAAATAAAAAAATGAACCCAACCAGTTATGGGGTAATAGATAACCAATTCTATTTAAGAGTTTTTCGTAATGGTTCGGGGTATGAACTACATAATATTTTAGATAAAAATCCTATAAGAAATGTAAGTGATGTTTTTCCAAATGAGGCAGATTCATTAAAAAAGATAGCAGATGCCATTTATCACACCTCGAAGTATATGTTATATCACAATAGCAATTAATTCTATATATTCTATTATATATCAAGTTTATAAATAATCAATTAAGGCAGGTTTAAATGTTATCTATTGGATCAAGTGCTCCTGAATTTCAACTTAATGATCAGGATGGTAAGACAGTAAATATAAAAGATTTTGAGGGTCAAAAAGTTTTACTTTGGTTTTATCCAAAAGCAAGTACACCTGGCTGAACTATTCAAGGCCAAGGGCTCCGGGATGAGTTCAAAAATTTTGAAAAATATAATACAGTGGTACTTGGAATGAGCGCTGATTCAATTAAAGCTCAAAAGAATTTTTGTGAAAAACAAGAATTTCCATTCCAATTACTATCTGACCCTGAAAAAGAAACAATAAAATCATATGAAGCCATAGGTTTAAAAAAAATGTATGGTAGAGAGTATGAAGGGATCCTTAGAATAGCTTATTTAATTGATGAAAATAGTAAAGTAGAAAAAGTTTATGAAAAAGTCAGTCCGAAGACTCATGCATATGAGGTTTTAAAAGACTTAGCTTGATAGCTATCTATTATTGATAATTAGATAATTATCCTTGAATGTCATAAGCTCTTTTTCTAAGTAACCGTTCATTAAAGAATGGCCTTTAATCCAAAGCTCATTTTTTTTGACTATAAAATCTGTTAGATGAATTGGTTTTTTTTTAATTGCTAAGACAGCGCTATTTTCTTCACAAAGTGCGATTTCATTCACTTTAAAATTTTCAATATTTTCCCAATCTTTGCGTAATTGATAGCCTTTTTCTTGACTTATTTCATTATACGTAAACGTGTAGTGAGGATCGCTTTTTGTAAATGGACACATGGTATAAATGGGGAGAATCGCACAAATAACGACCCAAAAAGTCGTATTTGCTTTTAAATCACAATATATGTTTATGCCGGACTTTAAGTTCAGCGCTTTTTGTATACTATTAGCATTAACAAGTAAACTGTAGTGTGATAAAAAAAGACTTTTCTTTTTTGTTATCATAATAACGGCTGTTTCATTTAATAGAGCTTTGTATTTCGGAATGAAAACTGAAGGGTATGACATTAATGTTTTTTTGTAATCGATTTCAAATTTTACTCTTTTTGCATTTAGTTTTTTATCTATTTTGATATTCCCTTCATCAATGAAGACACCTTTCGCCCCCATATGCCATAAGCCATAAAGTAATAATAATGAATGCAAGGACGAATCCTCATCAATTACAACATTATCTTTTGGAGTAATACCTTGCTCGGTTAGCCAATGAGCCGTCTTTTGAATGAGCTCATAGAATTCAATATTTTTGAGATTATGATCTCTAAAAATACTTTTATCCCCATATTTAATTATTTGTCCCTCAATTATTGCTTGCGTGCCTGGGTAGGGGATCATGTATTCGATTGGTTCTATATTACCAATAGTTTGTGCATTATATAATTGGGTTTGTGGGCTCATGATGGTTATAAAAGATAAACGAAATGAATGTTGAAAATAAATTTATTTTTCAGGTTTAACTTTTCTAGTTATCTTAAAATTATCAGTAGGTCGTGTATACCAGTCGCCAGCTAATCTTCCTATTGGTTCTAATTTTTCAATATCAATTTTATTATCAGATATTATACTCTCATCTATATGAAACAATACAATGGTTCCAATGACGATAAACCCGCTACCTGCAGTTCCATCGCCTATCTCAACGATTTGATTTAGAACACATTCAAAACTTATTTTTGCTTCCTTCAGCCTCGGGGGTAAGATTTTTTTTGATTTTGAGGTGCTTAAACCAGAAACCTCAAATTCATTAATATCGCTATCATAATCGGTTGAGCAGTCAACCATTTTCTGAGCAAATGACTCAGAAACTATATTGACTGTAAATTCTTTAGTGTCTCTTATATTAACTAAAGTATCTTTTTCTTTTCCATCCCATCCTCTTCGAGCAGGTGCAAACATGACGGTTGGTGGATTAGAACAGACTCCGTTAAAATATGAAAAAGGTGCAATGTTATCAGTTTTTTTCAAACTAGTTGTACCTACAAAAGCAATTGGCCTAGGAACAATTGATCCAATCATTAGCTTATGTGTATCTTGGAATGTTATTTCCTCAGGGTCATAAATCATAGGTTAAGTACTCCAAGAATAAATGTATTGTTTATCTTCTATTTTTTGTGAATCAGTCGTCAAGTCTACTGGCTTGAAAGTATCTATCATAACAGCAAATTCTTTTGTCTCTTTCGCTCCAATAGATTCTTCAATCTTTCCCGGTTGTGGTCCGTGAGTTAAGCCCATGGGATGATAAGTTATTGATTCTGGTTCGATATCTTTTCTACTCATGAATTTTCCATCAACATAATATATAATTTCTTCGGAGTCTACATTGCTATGAGCATAAGGAGCGGGGATTGATTTTTTATGGTAATCATATATTCTCGGTACAAAAGAACATACAACGAATCCCTTAGCTTGAAATGTTTGATGGATCGGGGGTGGTTGATGAATTTTCCCAGTTAGTGGCATGAAGTCTTTAATGTTTAATTTCCACGGGTAATAATATCCATCCCAACCAATTATATCAAAAGGGTGGTTTTCATATTCATAGGTTTGAATATGCTGCCCATACTTAACATCAATTAAAGTAGATTTTTCTAAACAAGGCTCATCATATTTAGGCGTAATAATATCTCGTTCTGTAAATGGTGAGTGCTCTAATAGTTGGCCAAACTTATTTCTGTAACGCTCAGGTGTTTCAATTGGTTCAGTTGATTCAATCACTAATATTTTTAGTGGAGAGCTTATTTGTATTTTCCATATTACGCCTCTTGGAATGATAATATAGTCTCCATATACTATATCTAAATTCCCAAAATTTGTTTGTAAAACGCCTACTCCAGAACTAATAAATAACAACTCGTCAGCATAAGCATTTTTATAAAGAGTTTCCATTGATCTATCGGCATGGCATTTAGAAATTGTTAGATCATTATTAACAAATAGTGTTTTTCGAGATGATGATGCAGTTCCCTCACTTTGGATATTTGATGTTTTTAAATGATAGTGCTTGTTTAATTTTTCAATTAAATGAATTTTATTTTCGGTTTTAGACCCTAGATTTTTTATTGCAGTCGGAGGATTTATATGATAAACATTTGAATACATATGGCTAAAGCCACTTCTACTAATCAATTCTTCCCAGAAAAGATTTTTATTATCATCTCTGAATTCGGTGTGCTTTTTTTGGGGTATTTCTCCTCTTTTTTGATAAAATGGCATAATTAATTATATAATTTTATTTTCTAGAATCCCTAGTTTTTCTATTCCCATCGTTACAATATCACCCTTCTTTATCCAACCACCTGTATTTTCAGGTCGTAATTCCAGGATGCATCCAGTACCAACCGTGCCTGAGCCAATATATTCTCCAGGTACTAATTTTGTGTTCATACTTGCTCGTTCAATCATATCGCCAAAGGAGTGATAAAGATCATTTGTGTTCCCATCTGAAATGAGTTTTCCGTTTACATGGCAGGTCATTCTTAAGTGTAGTTTTCCCTTCCCATCCCAATCATTTTCAATTTCATCTGGAGTAACCATATAAGGGCCAAAACTTGATGCAAAATCTTTTCCTTTTGCAGGGCCAAGGCTCATCGGCATTTCTTCTCTTTGAAGGTTCCGAGAAGACCAATCATTCAAAATAGTATAACCAGCGATGACACTATCAGCATTTTCTGATTTAATATTAGAACCACCATTACCTATGATAATTGCGAATTCTAATTCGTAATCAAGTTCAGTTGTCCCAAGTGGGTATGGGATATTTTGATTATGTCCAAAGCAACAATTTGGGTTTGAAAAATAAAATATAGCCAGTTTATACCAATCTGGATTCATTTCTAATCCTCTAAGTTTTCTTGCAGCACGAACATGTTGCTCAAACGCATAAAAATCTCTAAAAGCAGGCGGATTAGGAATAGGGGGTAAAATTATTGCATCAGATTCTTTGATTGAGAACAGGCTGTTATCGAGTTGCTTAACTTTATTCTCTAGCTCTTTGAGCAATAGAAAATTCTTATCCCATGCAAGGAGCGCACTTTTTAATGATCGAGGTATAGATAAAAATTTTTCATCTTTAAGTTTTTCTTTGATGTGCTTAGAAGAATCATAAACGTTAATTATTCTATCACCCATTTTAAATCCGAAAGTCTGGTCTGAGTTTAATTGTTCTTTATAGGTTAATAATTTCATTATTTTAAAGATTTCCTCGCTGACTTTGTTCTCGTTCAATTGATTCAAATAATGCTTTAAAGTTTCCTTTACCAAAGCTATTAGAACCCTTTCTTTGAATTATTTCATAAAATAAGGTTGGGCGATCTTGAATCGGTTTCGTAAATATTTGTAGCATATAGCCTTTTTCATCGCTGTCTATTAAAATCCCCAACTCAGCTATTTCATTTAAATCTTCTTGAATATCATCTATTCTACTTGATAGGTCTTCATAATAGGATTTGGGTGTAGGAAGAAACTGAACTCCATTTGATTTCAATTTTTTAACAGTACTAACTATATCTTTTGTAGACATTGCGATATGCTGAACTCCTGGGCCATTGTAAAAGTCGATATATTCTTGAATTTGGGATTTTTTCAAACCATTGGCAGGCTCATTGATGGGCATTTTTACTATTTCATTTTTATTTGACATAACAATAGATCTGAGCGAACTGTATTTTGTAGAAACGTCTTTGTCATCAACAGACCAAAACCGATGCCAGCCAAAAATTTTTTCATAAAATTCACAAACTTTTTTCATATCACCGTCTGCTTGGTTTCCAACAATATGATCGATGTGAATAATGCCAGTAGAAATGCCAGTATTTAGTGGATGGATGTTTTCATAACCAGGTAAAAATGAACCATTGTATTTAGACCTATCAACAAAAGTGTGTGTCGTATCTCCGTATGTTTGGATGGTTGCTATCATTGCTTCACCATTACGATCTTTAATCAATTTTGGTTTTATTACGCTTTTTGCTCCTCTATCGGTTGTCTCTTTCCATGCTTTTTCTGCATTATCAACTGAAAAAGAAACGTCTTTCACGCCGTCACCATGTCGATCTATATGTCTTCCGATATCTGTTCCTGCAACTAATGGCGAGCTTAAAACAAATTTCACTTGATTTTGTTGCATTACATAACTGACTTTTTCACGACTTCCTGTTTCTAATCCTGAGTATGAAACGGGTGTAAAACCAAGAGCATGTTGGTAGTAATGTGCAGCTTGCTTTGCATTTCCAACATATAACTCACAATGGTCGAATCCGCTAATTTTAAAAGTTTCCATATATTATTTTATTGGACGATTGATTCTAGAGCGTTAATTAAAGTCAAGTTTTCTTCAGATGTTCCAATAGATATTCTAATACAGTTTTGCCATCCAAATGAGGACAGTTTTCGAACAATAATACCCTTATTTAAAAGTTTAGTGACTATTACCTCCGCAACATCACTATCATCCCATATCGTAGTGATAAAATTTGTATAGCTAATAATGAATTTAATATTTAAAGATTTAAACTCACTTAATAAGTATAATCTTTCTTTTTGATTTTCATGAATTGTTTTTTCTAAAAAATCAGTGTCATCAAGTGCCGCTATCCCTGCAGCTTGAGCTGGCATAGAGGGCTCAAATGGCGGTTTTACTTTGTTTATGTTCTCAATAAGGTCTTTGTGAGCAAATCCATAACCTAATCTTAAACCACCGAGTCCATATGCTTTGGAAAATGTTCTTAAAGTAATCACGTTATTATAACGGTAAAACATTGAATCAGGATAATCATGTTGGTGTTTAGCATATTCATAATACGCTTCATCTAGAATAATTAGAACTCTTTCAGGGACATGATTATAAAATGCATCAAAGTCAGATTTAGTAATATATGTTCCCATCGGGTTATCAGGGTTTGCTATATAAATTATTTTTGTATAATCTGTGATTTTTTTTGCCATTCTTTGGAGATCATACTTTCTTTCTTTCATTGGAACCCAAATAATTTTTCTTCCTGATGCATTTGCTAGAACACGGAAACCAATAAAAGAACCCTCTGCCCCAATTATTTCATCATCATTTAATAAGAATGTCCTCATTATTGTTGACATTATGCCTTCGGAACCTGAACCTATAGTGACATTCCCTATTTCAACTTTGAATTTTTTTGCTAGTTTACTCCTTAGTAGATATCCTGAGGCATCAGGATATCTATTTAAATTTTTATATGTTTCTTCAATTGCTTTTATTGCAAGGGGGCTAGCTCCAAGAGGATTTTCATTCGACGATAGTTTTATATATTTTATTCCGTCGTTATTCAATTCTGCTTCTTGTACGGACTTTCCTGGTTTATACTTTTTTAGTTTTTTTATATATGATGGTACTAATGGCATATTAGAATACTTTAGACTTAATGTCAGGCTCCTTTAAATTAGATATGTCTAATATTAATGAAGTTATTTAATAGCAAAACAATTATTCTTTTTTTCTTTGTCCTATATTGCATTTGTAATATTTATTCGTGTGCAGCAATTCAGGCTCCTCCTGGAGGACCAAAAGACGACCTGCCACCAACTTTATTATTTTCAATTCCTGAAAGTGGTACTACAAATTTCTCAATGAAAAAAGTTGAATTAGTTTTTTCAGAGTATCTGCTTGAGAAATCAATAGCTAATGCAATAAGCATTTTACCTAAAACCTCAGCACCAATATCAGTGAAGTACAAAGGTAAAAAATTGATTATATCCCTACCAGATAGCCTCTTAGATAATCAAACATATATATTGCTCATCAATAGGGATTTAAAAGATGAAAATGGAGTTTCCATAAATGAAGGTATCCAATTAGCTTTTTCTACTGGGAATATCATTGACATGTCCGAATTGAGTGGCCGAATATTTTATGACGGAGAATCATCATGTCTGTTATGGAAAATAAAAGATTCAACAGATCAAAGTGGCTTTTTTAAGCGTTTACCTGATTATAGCATAGATGCAAATGATAAGGGTGTTTATAAGTTTAATTACTTATCTAATGGTTCGTACAAAATTTTAGCTGTAGACAGGGCAAGTTTTGGATCTTCGATAGAACCCCATTCTTCTATTTATGGAGTCCCTTTTTTTAAAAGAATACAAATTGATTCCTCAAATTCAGTAATAAATAATATTAATATTTTTTTCCCAGATACTCCACAATCTGCAAATGTTGTAAATGGTAAGTGGGTAAATAATAAAAGGGGTTTGGTAACCTTTGATAATCCTATCAATAATTTTGAAAAATCTATTCTTGTTAGTATTGAATATGGAGAAAATAATATTCAGACTAGAACTTTTATCGATAATAAAGATAGTAAAATAGTACACTTTTTATTAGAGGATTCAATTAGTACAGATATAAAAACATTAATTAATGTCAAATCAGTATTTGAAAATGGGGTAATGGTTATTGATTCTGCAGTAGTTTTAGCCAGGACTAAAACATTTCATGATACAACATATCTAAAAATTAATAATTATGACAAAGTTTCAACTTTAAACATTGAAGAAGAAAATATTAAATCGTTTGATATCTATTTTTCAAAAATCATTTATGAAGGAGAAATGGATAAAGCTTTCTCTTTATTAAAAGATTCTTCGATTATTGATTTCAACTTGAATCAGATTAGTCCAATGCATTATCAATTAGATCCAATTAAAAACTGGTTGCCAGAGATGGAGTATTCTATAAATATAGTTAGAGATCATCTAAAATTAGGTGCGGGTCGCAGTATCGAAGATTCAACAATGATTATCAAGTTTAAGACATCTAAATTTGAAAAATTTGGTAATCTGATAGGAGATATAATGTCACCTTACCCTAATTCTATTACTGCAAGATTAAATTCTTTGGAAAAAGAGTCTTATTTTTATGACGTTTATGTAAATTCTGATTCATCGTTTAAAATCAATAAAATACCTGAAGGGGTTTATTCTCTGATGTTTTATCAAGACTTAGATAAAAATAATAAATATTCTTTTGGATATTTAAGTCCTTATAAGTCTTCAGAATGGTTTGAGATTATACCAGATACAATTTCTATAAGGAGTAATTGGGATATGGAAATAGCGAACATAAAGCTTAATGAGCATTAGATGCATTGTGTGATTTTAGCAGGCGGCAGCGGTACTAGGTTTTGGCCTTTTAGCAGAAAAAATAATCCTAAACAATTATTAAATATTGTAGGTGACAATTCAATGCTACAGATTACTGTAGATAGATTAAGAAAATTAAAATCAACATCAGAAATTTATATTATAACGAGAAAAGAGCTTTACAACCGGATACTTGAAACAACGACTAATATTAAACCTGAAAATATAATTATTGAACCGAGCGCAAAGAATACAGCTCCAGCGATTGCACTAGTCGCTCAAAAAATTCATATGAAAGAAAAGCATGCAATTATGGGTGTTTTTCCAGCCGACCATTTAATAGTAGGGCATAATAATTTTGAAAAATCACTTAGTAATGCTTTTAGTATTTTAGAAAAAGAAGAAAGCCTGATCACAATCGGAATAAAGCCGACTTATCCGAGTACTGGATATGGCTATATACAATATGAGCGCAATTCTAACAGTGACCCAGGATACCACGTTAAAACTTTTGCAGAAAAACCACACAAGACCTTAGCAAAAAGGTTTATAAAAAGCGGAGATTTTTTGTGGAATGCTGGAATTTTTGTTTGGAAAGTAAATACTCTATTATCTTCTCTTGAAAAGCATATGCCAGATTTGCATGATGCTATGAAAAAAATTGGTAAATGCTTAGCAGAATCATCTTCATTTGATGATATCTGGGAAAGTATCGTTCCTCAATCAATTGATTATGGTTTAATGGAAAAAGCCAACAATATTTTTGTTGTACCTGCTGATTTTGAATGGAATGATCTAGGTTCTTGGGATGCGCTATATGATATTTTTTCAAAAAAAGATAAAGATAATGTTGTAAGGGGCTTAGGAGCGGTAATGGGAGGTGAGAATAATTTCATTCAATCCAATGATAGGTTTACGGCTATTATTGGTGTAGATAACCTTGTTGTTGTGAATACTAACGACGCAACATTAATTGTGCCTAGAGACAAAGCTGAAAAAGTGAAAAATCTTGTTAACTGGCTCGATAAAAAAGGTCACAAGGATTTGTTATAATTGAAGGATAAAGAACTATTAGAAGAATTTCACTCATTAGCGGAAAAGCTCAATATAAAAATCATGAAAGGCAAAGGTGACTTTTCAGGTGGTGACTGTATTGTAAACGAAAAAAAAGTCATAGTGATAAATAATGTTAAACCAATTGAGCAAAGATTAAATACACTTGCGAGTTGTTTCAAAAATTATGATTTAGAAGGTTTATATATTATCCCCGCTTTGCGGAAGTATATTAATGACGCAAATAGGTTAGAGCTTAATTAGAGCTGCTATGCATATATTTAAACTTGCTATATTAAATAACACCATATGTGACTATTTTAAAAGATTACATTTTTAAAGAATTTTTTTTGCAGCAATATTAGAATAATATGAGAATAGCTATCTTAAGGGTTTATCATAATGAATAATTTATGGGCTCCATGGCGCATGGAATATGTTCGTGCTCCCAAAAAAAATCTTAAAGGAACTTTTTCCCAAAAATTAGAAAAGGGGACCGATGAAGAAAATATGATACTTTTTAGAGGTGATTATTCATTTGTTTGCATGAATCTTTATCCCTATGGCAATGGTCATATAATGGTTATTCCTTACGAAGTTATTGATAAGCCAGAGGATTTAAAAAGTGTTGCCTTATCTGAAATAATGAATATTTCTTCTTTATCGATGAGCATAATTAGAAAAAAAATGAATGCAGAAGGGTTTAACTTTGGTTCTAATATCGGTGCATCAGCAGGAGCAGGTATTGCTGAGCACCTGCATTTCCATATTGTTCCAAGATGGAATGGTGACACTAATTTTATGCCTGCTATTGGTAATACAAAAGTTCATGTACAGGGTTTGCAAGACACCTATGCTGAATTAAAACCGTTTTTTGAAAATATGGATTTATCTAAATGAATTTTTATCAAACATGGTTACCATTTATATATCTCTATGGTATCGGGGGTGTATCTTTTTTACTTGGTACTCTTTTAATATTTAAAACAGGGGCTCTGCGTGTAAATGATCCAGTACATAAGAAATGGATTTGGGTATTGTTCTATGGATATTTTTTTTATGCCTTTATACATGCTTTTTTTATTTATTTAGCGGTTGAGAGTGTTTAATGGAAAATATTTTAGGAACGAATTTAGATAGAATAGTTATACTCGCTTATTTTGCAATAGTAATGGGCTTTGGCGCTTATTTTGGTAAATATAGTAAAACAACATCTGATTATTTTTTTGGTGGAAGGCGATTTGCATGGTGGCTCATAACGATATCAATAGTTGCCACTGGAATCGGTTCTCATAGTTTCGTTAAATATTCTACCAAAGCATATCAGTATGGGTTCTCATCCACCATGACCTATATGAACGATTGGTTTTTTATGCCATTGTTTTTATTCGGCTGGCTTCCAATAATTTATTATTTAAGACTTGGTTCGATACCTGAATATTTTGAACGCAGGTTTAGTCGTGAAGCAAGATACCTTGCTACTTTTATGATATTAATGTATATGATAGGATACATTGCTATTCAGTTTCTTACTCTAGCGACTGCTCTTTACAAAATATATGGAATCCCATTAATGCTCACAGTGATTTTAATTGCAATTGCTACTACTATCTATATGCATTTTGGGGGACAAACTTCAGTTATCTTTACGGATTTGATACAAGGATTTATTTTAATCTTCGCTGGGTTATTACTGTTTTATTTAGGACTTAATTTTTTAGCTGATAACACATCTTATTCATCTGGGTTAAAAGCATTGTGGAATAATCTTTCCCCGGCAGAAAAGCTTCCTCTCGCTAATTTTAACTCACCCCCTGATTTTAATTTTGTAGGTATATTTTGGCAAGATGGTATTGCTGGGTCTATCGGGTTTTTATTTTTAAACCAAGGTTTAATCATGCGGTTTATGGCTGCTAGAAGCGTTCATGAGGGAAGGAAAGCCGCAGCATTTAATGTATTGGTTATTTTGCCAGTATCAGCAATCGTGGTTTCAAATGCTGGATGGATAGGAAAAGCCATCGTTAACGCTATGGGTTCTGATAGTCCTATTCCTGCTGACCTTGCTCCAAACGATGTTTTTGTAACGGTTGCTAACTTAGTTACCTCACCTGGGGTATTTGGCTTTGTAATCGCGGCATTGTGTGCTGCGCTTATGTCAACCTCAGACACATTAGTAAATGCCTCCTCTTCAGTAATTATTAATGATATTTATAGGCCTTTAACCAAAAACAGAGGGTCTGATGAGGAGCAATTAAAGCTAGCAAGGCTTGCTTCTGTTTTGGTAAAAGTAATTGCAGTCTGCTTGGTTCCATTTTTTAATTCTTTTGATTCAATATATGAAGCCCATGGTTGGTTTCATTCAACATTTACTCCTCCGTTAGTCGTTGGCGTATTTTTAGGTATTTTTTGGAGAAGATTTACATCAGCTGCGGTAATTGCCACATTTGTTGTTGGTGCTTTTTTAATGATCCTCGGTCAAATATACCCATCGCTTGTTAGTCCTTTTTCACATGGAATAGAGTTTAGACCGGGAAGAGGCTACTCTTATATCGGAGCATTGTATAATCTTGTTGTATGTGCTGGTGTAGGTGTGATTGTGACATTGTTTACAAAGCCAAACCCCAATAAAAACCTTACTGGATTAACCATATTTGATGTTCACAAACTTAAAAATATTTTTAAAGGTTCTGAGGTCAATGAATCAATTGGAAAACCTGTTGTAGTTAATTATAAGATTAAAGATTTGCAAAAAGATATGGTCTCTTTTTCAGAAGATGATATGAAGATTTTGAATGCAAAAAAAGGTGATCTCGTATATATCCAAGATTCAAGGTGGTGGTTAGGGGGGCTTAAGTCAATACATGCTACTTATGCTGAACCTCATAAGGATAATGGTATAGTATACATTAGTCAAAAGCAATGTGATTCAGGTATGTTTATTGATGGTTTATCGCTTAAAGCAGAAAAAGAAATGTAATTTTGAAATTAGTAGGCTCGTTATAACCGCTAAAAACCAATAATAATGAAAAATAAGAAAAACACTCCAAATTACCGCGATTATTTAAAATTAAACTCACTACTAAAATCGCAAGAGTTAGTTAGTGACAAAATGGGTAAAAATGCGCATGACGAGATGCTTTTTATAATTACGCATCAGGTATATGAGCTTTGGTTTAAACAAATATTATACGAAATCGATTCAATTTTTGAAGTTTTCAAGCTTAAAATGGTTGATGAGTCAAAAATTGGTACTGTTGTTAGTAGGCTTCATAGAATTAATGAAATAATTCAACTATTAATTGATCAGATTAAAATTTTAGAAACAATGACACCTATGGATTTCTTAGAATTTAGAGATTTGTTGACTCCAGCTTCTGGGTTTCAGAGCGGGCAATTTAGAATGATCGAGAATAAAATAGGGCTTCTAAAAAATGAGCGACATGCTTATGGAGGGAAAGATTATAAAGATAAAATACACAAAAATGAATTTAAGGATGTTGAAAGTTCTGAAAATTCAGAATCTTTATTTGTTTTTGTTGAAAAATGGCTTGAAAGGACACCTTTTCTAATATCCGAAGATTATAATTTTTGGGATCAATATAAAAAAGCTGTGAAAAAAATGATTTTAAATGATAAAAAAATCATAGAAAAAAATGAAAACCTCTCAGATGACGAAAGAGAAAGTTATTATAGCCAGTATAATTCAACAGAAAAAATGTTTAATTCATTTTTTGATGAATCAGTTTTTTTAAAAATGACTAATAGTGGCCAATTTAGATTGTCATATAAAGCTACGCATGCAGCACTTTTAATTTTATTATATCGAGATCAACCGATATTACATAATCCTTACAGGTTCTTAAGCAAATTAATTGATCTTGATGAGCTTCTTACTACTTGGAGATATAGACATCATTTGTTAGCGACAAGAATGATAGGCAAAAAAATAGGAACGGGAGGTTCTGTAGGTGCGTCTTATTTGAAAAAAGCATTAACTAAACACAGAGTATTTGAAGACCTAAGCAGCTTAACAACTTTTTTAATACCAAGATCGGAATTACCAAGTTTGCCCGAAAACATAATCCGAAAGCTTAGTTTTCATTATGATTCAAATATAAAGAAATGATTATTAAGTTCACTTTAAATCTCAATTAATTCTATTCCTCTTTCTATTGCATTTTTCAGTTGCAAATCAGACTTAAACTTTATTAAATGATCTCTTAAAAACTGTATTTCGTTCGCAATAGTTGGATCGCTATAAATAATCTCATAAATAATCATACATAAAAGCCATTCTTTACGATAATCCTTATATAAAATTTTAAGTATGGGTACATAATTTTTGCTGGGTGCTTTTTCATTTTTAAAGTTTTCAACTTTCCCATATAACTGATTTAAGTGTTCAGTGTTTTTTGTCAGGTTAGATGAATGGTACGAAATATCTTTTTTAATTATCTCCAAAGTTTGATAATTATTCCAATCAGCTGGGCCACCAAAAATTGAGACTATTTTATTTCCGCATGCGAGATCATAAGAGCCCCATTCTGGTTCAAATAATACTTTATCTTTAAATTTTACGTAGGCATTATCTAATTTTATTAAAATGGGCTTACCTTTGAATTTGATTATATTTTTTATCATGCCTGAAACAATTAAATCATTGTAAAATTTTATTTTTGAAAGCTTTCCACATTCAACGTTAATCGTTTTTAATTCTTCATCATTTAATTCATAAAGTGATTTATTTAATGGCACCACATTTCCAAGTGCCGCGCCATAACCGTCAGTATGAGTTGTTGTTCCATGACCATCTATTTCAGAATTGTCGTAACATAGTTGAGTCTTCCCAAGGTAATTCAAATATGACGGATCACCTTTTTTATTATAAATACATTTACTTAAAATTCCTGATATCTGTAGCCCAGAATCAAAAACTGTAGTTGTCGTATTTTCTGATAAAATAGCTTTTTCTACGGCTGTTTTACCGCCAGTGACATATGCCATTGTGCTACTATAATCGGTCAACATACTTTTCAATTTTTTAAAGCTTTTCGTCACGAAAAGTTGTGGTTGCGGTTTGGTAATATTATAATCTTGATTTATGCAGTCTAAGCTAATCGGTATTTTTTTTACAGTATCTTTTAAACAGGTAACACTTTCAGCGATCGAGGACAATAGGCCTGCTCCATAAATTTTTTGATTAAATGAATTACCTATCAAGCCATATTCAATTGTCCACCAGTTCATTCTTGCGAGTTCGCTTGCCTCACTCAACCATATTTTTTGATTAGATAACATTTCAAATTCGTGTTCAATTTTTTTTAAAATTTTAGAGTTTATATTTGGGTTGTCTTTAGAAATTGAAAGGTCTCTAACTACTTCATATTGTTTTGAATCACTTTTTGATTCAATTGCTTTCTGTGCTATTTCCCCATATGAGTATAAATAGTCGGCATAGTCTTTATTTGCAATTATTGGAGCGTGTCCAGCTGCTTCATGAATTATATCCGGAGCAGGGGTATATGTGATATGATTACTTGTTCTTATATCAACAGCAACGGGAAGAACCTTTCTTGCTAAAAACTCCATAAATATAATGGGTGGTATGAACCCTTTTACACTTACAGCACCCCAACCAAAGTCATCTAGTTTTTTATCCATCTCATCGATTTTTGGAATGTTTTTTATTGGAATGCCTACTTTTCGCAGTCCTTCGAGGTATGATTCTTGAGCGTTTTTTTTAAAAAAAGGAATAGATATTTTCATAACGTAGCGCCAAACGGCTTGATCAATATGTGAGTATAAAGAGTAGTCCTGAATTGAAGAATACTCTAATAATCGTTGCGGAAGATTTGTTCGTGCTTTGCTCATATTTTTAAAACATTTATCGAATCTAAATCAAAAATAACTTTTATATCATGAATATTAGTTAAAATTAAAAAATTAAAAAATGTACACCTTTTATGTTACTATAAAACAAAAACGAACTAAATTCCTTCCTCTTTTTGATATTTAAAAATACAAAATTTATATTCCGGAGTAGCTCAGTTGGTAGAGCAGGTGACTGTTAATCACTTTGTCGGGGGTTCGAGTCCCTCCTCCGGAGCAATTTATTTGTACATTCGTAACATTTGAGATACTATATAGCAATATTCGGTTTAATTATGAGTTCATGTTCAAATAATATATTACCACCCGATGTAAAAAAAATTCCTAAAGATATGCAAACGCATGGGCATGTAAGAACTGATAATTATTACTGGATGCGTTTAACAGATGAGCAAAAATCTGCAGAGAAATACGATGACCAAACTCAGAATGTCGTTGATTATATTGGCAAGGAGACAGAGTATTTAGAAAATAGTTTAAAGCATACAAAGCCGTTGCAAAAAACTCTATATGATGAGATGGTTGGTCGCATTAAAAAAGATGATGAGTCTGTGCCCTATTTTGAAAACAAGTACTATTATTATTCTCGTTACGAGGAAGGTAAAGAGTATCCCATATATTGTCGAAAATATAAGAGTCTAAAAAATGATGAAGAAATTATTTTAGATGTAAATATTTTAGCGGAAGGGCATGATTATTTTGCAATTGGTGGGATGTCTATAAGTCCTAATAATCAATGGTTATCGTATGGTGTTGATACTCTTAGCAGGCGCTATTATAATATATATTTTAAAAATCTAGTGTCTGGGAATGTTTTAGAACAAACCATTCCAAATACTTCAGGCGGTGCGGCTTGGGCTAACGATAATAGCACAGTATTTTACACTTCAAAAAATAAAGTTACGCTTCTAGGAGAAAAAATATTTAGACACAAGATTAAAACGGATTATAAAGAAGACGTTCTTATGTATTTTGAAAAAGATGAAACATATTACAATGGTGTTTATCGTTCAAAATCAGGTCAATATATTATTATTTATAACAGTAGTACTTTAGTTAGTGACTATCATATTTTAAACGCGAATGAACCTGACGGTCAGTTTGTTAACTTTTCGCCTAGGGGCAAGAAACATGAGTACGATATTCAACATTATGAAAACTATTTTTACATAATATCAAACAAAGAAGCTCCAAATAATCGTTTAATGCGAACGAAAATAAGTGCGACTGGTATATCAAACTGGGAAGAAGTCATCGCCCATCGTAAAGATGTCCATCTTTTAGGACTAGAAATTTTTAAAAATCATTTAGTATTTAGTGAGAGAAAAGATGGATTGAGGGCGATTAGAATAAAAAATATGATATCTGGTGATGATAGATATATTAATTTTGAAGAAGGCACTTACTCAGCATACATTTCTACAAATGAGGAATATGATTCTAATATTTTAAGATATAGTTATTCTTCAATGTTAACACCATCTTCTGTTTATGATTATAACATGGACACCCAAGATAAAAAACTGCTTAAACAAAGCGAGGTAATTGGAAAAGGGTATGATCAAAGTCTTTATGATGCAGAAACTATTTATGCCACTGCTAGAGATGGTGAAAAAATCCCTATTTATTTGGTTTATCGTAAAGATTTAAAAAAGGAGGGGGCTCAACCGCTTCTATTATATTCATATGGTTCTTACGGTTCAACATCAGACCCTTACTTTAGTTCTGCAAGGTTAAGTTTGTTAGATCGCGGAATTATTTATGCTCTAACAAATGTTAGAGGCAGCCAGATTTTTGGCAGGCAGTCGTATGAAGATGGCAAACTTTTAAAAAAGAAGAATACTTTTTATGATTTTATCGATGCGGGTAAGCACTTGGTCAATAAAAAATATACTTCGCCTGATCAATTATTTTGTTCGGGAGGTAGCGCCGGCGGTCTATTGATTAGTGCTGTAGTTAATATGGAGCCTGATCTATGGAAAGGCGCTATTACTGCTGTGCCATTTGTTGATGTTGTGACCACGATGTTAGATTCATCAATACCACTTACTTCTAACGAGTGGGATGAGTGGGGTGATCCACGTGAAGAAGAATACTATCACTATATGTTATCATATTCCCCATATGATCAAATTGAGAAGAAAAAATACCCAAATATTTTGGTTACTTCGGGGTTTTTCGATTCACAGGTTCAATATTGGGAACCACTTAAATATGTCGCAAAATTAAGGGACTTTTGGGAAGGCAATAATAAATTATATCTCTATATGAATATGGATGCCGGGCACGGTGGTAAGTCTGGAAGATTTAAAATTTATAAGGAAATCGCTCTTGAGTATGCCTATTTGTTAGATTTAGTTAACATTAAAAGTTAAATTTATAATTATATTTTTTCTGACATTTCTACCCAGCTAAATAAGTCTAAGAAAATTGTTCTAATTTTATTTTTTCAAATTAATCTCAACAAATAAACAGAATAAATGCAATTTATTTATAATTCTTATCGGATGTAATTAAATGGAAAACAAAACACCTTTAATTCCTATAGAGGATTTTTTTCGGAATCCTGAAAAATCGTCTTTTAGTATATCACCTGACGGAAGTCATATTGCGTATATGAAACCCTGGAAAACAAGGATGAATATTTATGTTGTAAATATTAAAACAGATGTTGAAAGAAGATTAACTTCATCGGAAGAGCGAAGTATATATGGTTTTGGTTGGCTTGGTGATGAAAGGATAGGATATGTGAAAGATGATGGGGGTGATGAGAATATTCACTTTTATGCGGTAAATAAAGATGGCTCTAATGAAATAGACTTAACACCATTCAAGAATGTAAAAGCGACTATTATAGATGATTTAGAAGCAGATTCTGAACATGTAATTTTAGGTTTAAACAAACGTAATCAGCAAATATTTGATCCATACAGAGTTAATGTAAATACTGGGGAAATGACAATGATTGCAGAAAACCCAGGCAATATATCAGGATGGATGACAGATCATGATGGAAAATTAAGAATTGCAACAACTAGTGATGGTGTTAGCACAAGTTTACTCTACAGGGATTCTGAAGCAGGAAAATTCAAATCTATTCTGACCACTAATTTTAAAGAGGGTGTATCACCTTTACTTTTTACTTTTGATAACAAACAACTTTATGTTGCATCTAATAGAGGAAGAGATAAGACTGCAATATACAAATTCAATATTGATCATGTGCAAGAGGGTAAGTTGATATTTGAACATGAAGAAGTGGATGTTAGCAATTTAATGTTTTCAAAAAAGAGGAAAGTATTAACTGGTGTTAGTTATACGGTTGCAAAAAAAGATATAGTATTTTTTGATGATTGGAGAGCGAATATTCAAAAAAAATTAAAGGCACAATTACCAGGATATGAAATTGGCATCACTAGTTTTTCAAAAGATGAAACAAAGGCAATTATTGTTACATACAGTGATAAATCACGAGGAACATATTATTTTTATGATGTTGAAGAAAATAAACTGACGGACCTTGGAAAGGTTAGTCCATGGTTGAATGAAAATCATATGGCTGAGATGAATCCCATAAAATATACTTCAAGAGATGGGTTGATCATTCATGGCTATCTTACACTTCCTAAAGGTAGTGAGGGCAAGAAATTACCTGTTGTTGTTAATCCGCATGGTGGTCCTTGGGCAAGAGATACTTGGGGATATAATTCACAGATACAATTTTTAGCAAACAGAGGATTTGCTGTCCTCCAAATGAATTTTAGAGGTAGTACAGGGTATGGAAGAGAGTTCTGGGAAATTAGTTTTAAGGAATGGGGCAAGTCCATGCAGGATGATATTACCGATGGTGTGAAATGGCTTATCGATGAAGGTATCGCGGATCCTAATAGAATTGCTATTTATGGTGCATCTTATGGCGGATATGCAACTTTAGCAGGTCTGGCTTTTACTCCTGACCTCTACGCCTGCGGTGTTGATTATGTTGGAGTATCAAACATCTTCACTCTTCTCGAAACACTTCCACCGTATTGGGAATTAGGTAGGCAGATGATGTATGAGATGATTGGTGACCCTGAAACTGAAAAAGATCTTCTTGAAGCAGCATCTCCTATATTTCATGTGGATAGTATCAAAGTTCCTTTATTTGTAGCCCAAGGCGCTAATGATCCAAGGGTAAAACAA
>Ga0209709_10000763_pt1 | contig 30422 bp, 31 predicted proteins | sample ArcticOcean_MG_C_2_FD_187435 | JGI IMG/M metagenome (GOLD analysis project Ga0209709, IMG submission 187435) | Marine microbial communities from western Arctic Ocean - ArcticOcean_MG_CB4_136 (SPAdes) (version 2) | ecosystem: Environmental > Aquatic > Marine > Oceanic | place: Arctic Ocean... | reverse complement strand
AGGCCAAGGAGTACTTTCGCAATTTGTCGGACAACATCATCGTCATGCGTCACAGCGGCGAAGAGTGCGCCAATGCACTGGATATGGCGTTCAACAAGAAACGCTCCGACCACCGCAAGGAGTTTCTGACTTCATGCGATCCAAAGGCGTATGTGGACTACAAGTTGTCGACGACGACCGTGTCCACCTTTGTGACGTCGGAACTCCTCCCGCAGTACGCACTCGCGTCATTGGTGCGATCCCTTCCGTCGGCTGTCGACGGGTTCAAGGAGGCGCATCGCAAATGTCTCTACGGCGCGCGCAACATCAAGATTCCCAACGGCGGTCTCTCCGTTGCCAACGCTGCGGGAGAGATTGCGTCGTTAACGAAATATCATCACCGTATCAATTCATTGGAGGATACCATCATCGGAATGAGTGCAGACTACACCGGGACATCGAATGTCAACCTCTTTCTACCACTCGGGCAGTTTGGAACGCGGTTCAAGCATCAGGCGGCGTCTGCGGCGTATCCACTCATCGCGCTCAACGCTCCCCTTGAGTCTCTCCTCTTTCCTCCCGCCGACGATACGATTCTCGTACATAAGGTGGATGAAGGGTACACGGTGGAACCGGAGGTGTACACACCTGTCATCGCGATGACGCTCGTACAGGGCGCGCGCGGTATCGCGACGGGTTGGTCGACGGACGTGCCGCAATTCCACCCAAAGGACGTTATCGATTCAACGCTCGCGCTCCTCGACGACAAACCCCTCCCCTCGCTCGTCCCTTGGTACCGCGGGTTTACCGGTCCCATTGTCGCCGACGGAGAGGGACAGTTCACTGTGTCTGGTGTTGTGGAATGGATTGGCAACGATTTGCACGTGAAGGAAGTTCCCCCGTTTCGCGAAGTGGAATCTTTCAAGGACGATTGGATCAAGCATGGACTCACGGAGAAGGAGATTCACATCGGAGAGCGCGGTACAGACGAAATCGTGCACTTGATCCTGAAGGACTGCACCGTCTCTCGCACGGACACGCTCAAGCAGATGGGTCTCGTCAAAAAGATTGGGTACAGCAACATGCACCTCCTGAACTCAATGGGTATCCTCACCAAGTACGAGAACCCGTACGAAATTCTCCGTGCACACGCTGCCGTTCGTCTCTCCGCGTACGAACGGCGCATCGCGCACGAGATTGCCGTGTGCGAGCGTGACGTGATCGTTGCGGAGGCGAAGATGCGATTCATCCAGCACAACCTTTCCGAGAAGTTCGTCATGAAGAAGTTTGCGGACGCAACGGAAGCAGGGGAAGGGTGTCGTGCACTCCAGCTTCCCGAACACCCCGTCGAGGGCGGGTTTTCGTTTCTTCTGAATATGACACAGGTTTCTCTCGTGACGAAGAATGTGGACAAGTTTCGTGCTAAGGCACAAGAGATGCGCGACGAACTTGAACGCCTTCGTTCCCTCACGCCAGGTGGCGTCTGGCGCGAGGAACTTTCGCGTCTCAAGGACGAGTTTGCCAAGGACCCCCGCTACGCTAAAACGGTTCCGATGGAAGAGTGAATTACAGGAACCTCTCTACCTCTACACTCCCCTCGCGAAACCCGTCGAAAAACAAATGGACGACGGAAACTGTGTGTGTTAGGTCCTCTGTTGTGAGTGCCCACGTAAGCCACTGTTTGAGTACAGCGTGTCGTTTCGCCTTACTTGTCCATTTTCCTGACTCGGTTCCTGTGAATGCGTCCGGGTTGTAGCGGATCCACACAGTGCGTTCACATCCCAGTGCCTGTGATATGTTCATCATGCGCGTCTGCTCGCATTCACACGGTCGATCCTTGTGTTGGTCCTCGTCCACCTCGAGGATGACCACACGGTCTCCCCTGTCCCAAAGCACGTCCGGGCGTTCGCGACGGTCGCAGTCCTTGAGACTCTGCGGTGTCACGTCGGTCGAATCATATGTATATTCGGTGAGATCATAGTCCAGGAATTGCAGCACCTCTCGTTGTTTCGCCAATCGCGGTCGCACACCCGACGTCCACTCCTCGCAGTCCTTGCACAATCCATTCACATTGAGGATGTTCGGAAGTGCGCAGTGCACACACGCACGTTCCACGAGATTGTCGTCGCCCATGCGCGCGTGTTCTGCACACCGTTCTGGTTGCGTGATTCCATGCGTCGCGATCTCACGGCACAGACAGCACCGTCGATTCGGATGCTTCATCGTCCCATTCGGATGATGTGGAACACAGTATGACACTCCGTGACCAGGAAATCCGTACGATGCCTTCGTAGTGCATTCCGGGTGATCGCACCGCTTGCTAACGACGTTGATCATCCCTACCTCCTTGTGCGTCGCACAGAACCGTCCGCGCGTCTCTCCCTTGACGTTGAATGCTGGTTGGAGCGAGCACTCAACATGCTCGCACCGTTTGTTTTTGACGTCGATCATCCCTACCTCCTTGTGCGTCGCACAGAACCGTCCGCGCGTCTCTTCCTTGACGTTGAATGCTGGTCCGATCGTCATGCACTCAACATGCTCACACCGTTTGTTTTTGACGTCGATCATCCCAACCTCCTTGTGCGTCGCACAGAACCGTCCGCGCGTCTCTCCCTTGACGTTGAATGCTGGTTGGAGCGAGCACTCAACATGCTCGCACCGTTTGTTTTTGACGTCGATCATCCCTACCTCCTTGTGCGTCGCACAGAACCGTCCGCGCGTCTCTTCCTTGACGTTGAATGCTGGTTCGAGCGAGCACTCAACATGCTCACACTCTCGTTGGCGTTTCCGCGAAATGGGATTCGGTTGCGCCATGGATCGCGTGTGTGCGCGTCCACTCCATTGCATACACTGACATGCGCAAACGAAAGACCGCGCGCGCGAGTGTGGTGTCGCGCGCGTCCTCACCCCCGACGCTCCCGAGTACCGGTCCGATGAGAGCGCGTACGTACAACAACGGACGTGAGTGTGGTCAAACGTGTGTCGCCGTCGGTGGTCATCCTCGCGTGTGTATGTTACAGTAAACTAAACATAATTACGAAGTCCATGTCCGTTACGAGACGTACCCCTCCTTGGTTTTGGTACATCGTGAGTCGGTACCAAACAAACGAGCACCGACATGGAGTCTCACGGCGAACGATCGAACCGTCTGAACGCGCTCTTGATCGATGCGATCGTGCGCAAGGCACCTGAGCTTGTGACGGGAATGTTGGAGGTGGGAGCCGACGTCAACCACACCGTCCGCTTCCCGTTGCTAAAGGACGTGCAATACCAGTCCGTGCGCGGTACGCATGTGAAATCCGACGCGAGAATCTGCAGTCCGTCTTCGAATGCATATACTACACCGATGCACGTAGCGGTGCTCAACGCAATGTTGTACCCGAGCAGGGACTGTTCAGGAATTAGCAGGGAATCAGTTGAGATCGTGAAGATCCTGTTGAATTACGGCGCGAACATGAACATGAAGGGCACGAAGATGATCGTGTGCAACACGAAATACCAACCTTCTCAGCAGGTCGTCCCGGAGGGCACGCCTCTCGAAACGGCGATGTTTGTGAAGGATACGCTACTGAAGACCACCGGTGACGGCATTGTCGACCTCCTGAAAATCACCCCCGATATCCCCCTGATCGTACCGACAATGGTCATGCCGACGGTGGTCTACAAGCGGTGGAGTGCGATGCTTACGGAGGGTACGTTCAGTGACGTGACCTTTGTCTGTGTCGACGGGAAGGAGGTGGCGGCGCACACGTCTGTACTCGCCCATGCGAGCGAGTACTTTCGTCGTCTCTTTGACGGCCCGTGGAAGAAGGAGTCGTTGCGCCTGGACGTGACGGACGAAGTGATGCACGGGATCCTCTCGCACGTGTACATTGGCGAGATCGACGTGAGCGTTGTCGCACGTCACGCCGCCGACTTTCTACGACTTTCCCAGGAGTACCTTCTTTCCGATTTGGAGGCACTGACCGACGCGCATCTCGCGCGCAATGTGACCCTCGAGAATCTGGAAACACTTCTCATCCTATCCGAGTTGCACGGTGCCCCCAAACTCAAGAAGTCGTGTCTCGACTTTGTCTGCTCCAACAAGGCCATGACACTCACGCGCATGATGCACCTCGCGAATACGCATCCCGACCTGTGGACCCAGATGGTGGAGGTCGCAAGCGTCGACGAACCGGCACACAAGAAGCAGCGTGCGTCCTGACCTGTGGTTTGTGCGCCATGGATCGCGTGTGTGCGCGTCCACACCATCGCATTACACTGACCTTTGCACATGCACGCGCGCGTCTTCACTCCCACCGCCCCCGCTCCCGAGTGCCGGTCCAGTGAGAGCGCGTACGTAAACGGACGTGAGTGTGTCCCTACTGTGGGACATCGAGTCGTAAAAACCAACTGACGCAGTCGGAACGAAGTTCCGTGAGCGATCGGTTTTTACCGGGAGACGGAAGACATTGTCCGTTACGAGACGTATCCCTCATTGGTTTGGTACATCGTTTTGTACCAAACAAAGTTCATACGAAGACGATGGCAAACCAGAGGACGCGTGCTCGTCGTAGGGCGCGGGGTCTTCCGGGCAACACCAGCACTCGTCCACGTCATGTGACGTGGTCTGAACATGTCGTCGAACACGTGAAAGCAGGTAGCGTCGACAAGGGGATGGCGGATTTGTTTTCAGCCCTCGGTAGCATCACACTAGCGAGGCGGAAGAATCCACGCGACTCTCTGCACGAATCTCGTGGTCGCGCGAACCAGTACCTACTCGCGTTGGGCGACGACTGTGATCCTGCCATCCACACCATGATCTGGTCGGCATTCGAGCGCTATCCGGGTACATGCAATGTATGCATTGCACAGAGGCATGCACTCCTTTTCAAGTGCGCCTCTCTGGTAAAGAATGGGGAATGCGTGTGTGATTGTCAAGTGTGAGTACGTACAACAACGGAAGTGAGTGTGGTCAAACGTGCGCAGTGCTGTGAATCGCAAACGGAGCCTGAAAAATTATGGACCATGAATAGTAAACATGTCCAACCTGGTTCACATCACACAGACGGTCACTTCGACGGCGCGTCACCTTCTCAAGGGTGACGACCGTTACACACGTATCTTGATGGGCGTTATGGTTCTAGCGTACATCTACATCCTCAGGTCGGTGATTGGAGTCGCCCTGAACTTCATTCTCCTTCTCCTGAAGACCATTTTGCTGTTTGCCGTCTCGCGACCGTACACGGTAGTCGGTTCTGTACTTGTGAAAATGTCCACAGACAAGCGCCTGGGTGCGAAGACGCGCGCCATGATGGTCGCGGCGTCGGTGTTGTGTACGTACATTACAAATCCCAGCGCGAAGAACGTGGATGTGGGGAAACTGTCTCCTTACTCGGCGGAGGCGACGCGTGTGCTAAACATGGGTCACGAACGATTGACCGGTGACTTGTTCGCTCAGAGTTTTGAGAACGGGTTGCAACTTCCATCCTCCATCGACGTGCTCAAGTGTGTGTGTCTCTCCGTGATTGTGGTTGCCGCGCTGAAGCAGTCGAATACCAATCCCAAACCTACAATGTTGGAGGCGCTCCTCTCGTGAGTATACAATGGGACTTCCCATTGGCAGGGCCGTCGACTTACTTGGTGCACTTGTAGACAAAGTCGTACGTATCTGAGGCATCCACATCGGATAGATCGCTTGTACGTTTGAACCAACACGATTGTGCACTTGGATCAAAGGAGAATCCTTGGCACGATTCCAGATTGTCACATTTCATCTCACATTCTTTCTGTGTTCCGTTCATATTTGAATGATTCCACGATTGCGTGACATGTGCAGGAATGTGGAGGCCAGTGGTCACGTAGATGTCCTCACCCCTATTCGACCACAGAACGGAGTTGGATTGTGTGCAATACGTAGTACCAATCTTATTCTGCGGCGGCGGAACGGAGACGACTGACCGTGGAGGATGCGTGTCAGCACCGACATCGACAATGGGCGACGGGAGGGCTTCCAGGGGGAGGTCGACAACTTCTGTCCTCTTCGGGCATTTCAAGACAGTCGAACCCATCCACGACCCGAGGAAGCCGTCGCATTCCGAGAGGTACGTATCCTCTTTCCCGTTGCAGGTTGTCTCGTCGGACTTACCGACTCCAAACACCCCACACGATGTGTGGTAATGCATGTTCTCGTGTGTTTCCAAATGTGTTTCCATTTTTTTAACGGCGGTTTTCTAAGACTCGATGTCTTACTGTATGATGTTCAGTTTCTGGAACGAGTGAATTCCTCTACACAAGGTCGCGTTCCAGTTCCGCAAACGAGCGGATGGGTTTCCCGACGCGCGTCTCGTAGTCGAGGTACCAGTCGATTTTTTTGAGATTCTTCTCTCGCACCTTGGTCGTGAGGTGGAAGCGGGCGCGCGCGCGCGAGGGGATGGAGAACTTACCCGTCTGGTGCGTGAGGACGGTCTTCGTGATGAGGCGCGCCAGGTGTGCGCGCGTGCGCGGATCGGCGACACAGTCGCGATCGAGCAAGTTGACCCCAAGCGTCTCCTTTGCGGCGTCGGTTTGGAAGGCGGGGTCATCCCCAAGTCGCATTACGGCTTGGAGTGCACGTGCAAGGTTGCATCGCATGACAGGTTTCATGCGGCGCGCGATGTCGATCCATGATGCACAGAGGTGCGGACCTGGTGAGTCGTCCAGTTCCACAATGGCACGGACGACGGTGCGCTTGGCGTGTTTGAGGTCGAGTGCCATTTCTTTCCGGTTTGGTACGCGACCCAAAAGGGAGTGTGGACGTTACGCGCGTACCAGCTAAGAAGACGTGTCACGTACCATCCTGGAAGAAAGCATGCAGGCCGCCTCCGTCGTCTTCAGCGAGCGCCCCATGTCGTCGGTGGATCGTGCACGACTCTTTGCTCAAGGACTGAAGTCGGAGGTCGTGAAGTCGGTGGAGTCCTCCCCTCCACCGTCTCTTGCATCTTCGTTCGAGGGTGTGTCCGACACGTCCATCACCGGGGAGTTGGTGGACCTGAGGGAGTACCTTGACGGTTTCGACGCGCGTCTTCGCGAACCGCGCGTCGGGCAGATCATGGATGCATCCAACGCGACATCGGGTCGCCTTTACGACATGCGACAACACCTTGCAACCAAGCACTAGAAGGGAGAGGGTCGGTTCGCCGCGGGAAATGGCGTGTAGTGACGCCTCTGCGGTAGTGTAACGATCGTAGGAAATCGGAATCAATATTGGCGTGTCGCACGTGTGGTATCCGCAAAAAAATTGGAATGACTATCGTCGCCTTTCGCGGCGAGACGCATACCCTGGCGTGCATGCTGCGCGTGCAATTGGAGCGCAACCACCCCGACGAGTTTGTCGCGTGCACGCACGAGCACCCTCTCGACGAGCACATCACAGTAACGGCTCCGTCGCGGGAAGCGATTCGTCGCGCCCTGTTGGAACTGAAGGATCAGGTTCAGACGGTTCGCACTCGGTACACTTGTCTTGCGACGCGTCCTCGTCGCCCTCCTCCGCCTCCGAAGGAGTCGTCGTCATCCAATCGATTGTCTCCATGCGCGTGCGCACAAGGGTCAGCGCCGTCTGCAGCACCGGGAGAAAGTAAGGGCGAAACCGATCCACACCCAACTGACCCTGTCCGACGATCACGGCGTCTAACTCGTCGACCGACCACCAACGCACCTGATCCTTCTCCAAGTGATCGACGTTGACGTCCACGTGTTGCACCAGGCGCCACCGGTCGTCGTACTCGACCGACACACTGGGGTGTTTGCACCGTTGTACGGCGCGTGTGAGACGGTGACGTAGTTCATTCCAACGTACAATGTCCTGTATGTCTAAGGGATCGGTAAAGGTGGCCCTCAACACGTCGGCATCTCGTTTCCACGGACGGCGAAGGATGCAGGGTGATGTATCTAAACTTTTCTGCACATGTACCCCAGTGTCGGTCACATCGATGGGTCCGATGATCTCTCCCAACTCTCCCAAATTGAACGGCCGCGTGTAGTTCCACTCCTGTAGGAGGCGGTCGATATGTTCCACCTTCATCCGTGCCTCGAAAAAGCGCATTGGTATTCCCGTGCACCACGCTACTGGTACGAGAAAGGTGGTGTGATACCGTTCGATGCAACGATCCGTATCGATGCGTAGTACGATACGCTTCCAGTAGCGGCGACGTTCCAAACATTGTATCACATCTCGTATGCGATCGTAGGGGCAATCACGTGGACATAAGCGAACACACCCCATACTCTCCTCCACAAATTCACGCGCCGCGGACATGCGCGTGCTCTCGCATTCTTTTCGCGATCCTTCAAACCCTGACCATCTACAACTCCCCTTCCATGAGGGCACCCAACGTTCCCGTCCCAGGAGCAAATGAGGCACGTTCGTCTCTGGGCAAATGGAAATGGGTATGATTCCCGCACCCATACAATACTGTTCCACATCTCGTACGTCGAAGCAGCTCTCCTCAATCTCCATTAATCCTCTCTCTCTCTCTTCCATCCCCAATTTCTTTTCAGTAGTGACGCCGCACCGCCCAAACAGGGTGATCGACGCGCTCCTCTGAGGGTGGACGTCGCTGAATACGTTCCATAATGTCACACCATATTTTGGATGACCCCCGCACCTTGTCTGGAACTCGCGTGAGTTCCTTCTCACGTAGGGGGAGGAAGGGGAGACGTGACAGCGTCTTTGATACAATCCCTCCCACGAGTTCGAAATCGATGTTATCCACATCCGAGTGCATCAGGATCTCGTTGAAAATGATGTCGCGTATCAGAATTGCAGTATGGGCGTTGTCCGGCCATGACGAGATCCACGCCGCAAGAATCGCCGAGCGCGACGACTCGGTGCGGGATCCACAACGAAGGCGGCGGCGTGACGGAATCGTACATTGCTGAATTACACGTCTGACCATGCCTCCAGAAAACACGTCGACCGGCATGTTTGTCTTGATGCACCCCTTTACGATGCATTCGATGACCAGTACGTGAGGGTGGTCGAGAATTACCCTGCAAATGTCGTCGGCTCCAGACGACGGAAGTTGGTTGCGCAAGGAGACTATGTACTGAAACCATGATCCGCCACGTCGTGAATCCTCACCCTGAATGCGCATGAGAAAACCGTACACATCTCCGTGTGGAAGTGGCAGCACCTTTTGAAGCGCAGATGGCTCAAAAACGAACCCTGCAAACCCTGCAAGCTCCAACAGACGATACGGTATACGCTGGGAACCATCGATCACGCATTGCCTCCAGATACGTCGGACGCCGCACAGGAATGAGAGTTGCAACGTAAGACTCACATCCGAGGTCTCTACGCTATAGAACACAATCTTTCCCACTGAGACGTTGGACAGGGTCATGTTCACAGTCAACGACGCCAGAAGCTTAGAGTCCAAAAGCTCCTCCAGCGTCTCCAGTGTGTGATCCCCTGCATCGATCGAGTCGGCAAGGGCGACCGTCTCGTCGCTGATCACGACACGCGAGGGCAGACGCAACATACTTTCGTTGTGTGTATTCTTTTTAGTTGGTACACACTGGCATTCCCATGGCGTTTGGTACACGGATACCGGACGAACTGACACACATAAGTTTCAGGGCGATGGGTGCGTAAAAACGCGTAATGTTCCATGTAGCATCCCAGGACAGTTTGTACGTGTCACGCAGGGAACCCGCAACGGCCCTCATGTAGTCCTGGATGACCTCTCCGTACAGTGTATTCTTATAAATGAAGTCCGTGCACATGAGCTCCCGTGCGACAACCTCTGCAGACATGTAGGGAGGGAGTTGTCCATTCGCGAAAAGTTCCGTGAGTCGACTGTCGTCCCGAGGCGTCATGTTAAGTTGGCGTTGTGCCGCCCTAACGTGTTCGCGTCGAAGATGGGGGGTCGCGTCGTCCATAATGGAGTGGTGAAAAATCAAATATATCTCTTCAAACACTGATGACGGATTCTCAGACGCAAGGTGTGAGACGGTGTCTGTCCAGTCTACGTCAACGATGGGAGGAACACTCCCCGGCAAAACCATTTTGTCTCATAGATCCATTGGAGGACGAGTTGACGGTATCGCAGTTTTGTCTACGTCATCTGATGCAACATCGAGGACGGAGGCAGGAAGGAGGCGCAACGGAGTCACGGGAGAGCATTGTCCAACTCGTCGCGAGGGCGTCGCCGCAGGAGACGAATGAGGAGATGGAACGGTCGACGGCACGAACGGCGCGTGACGATTCATTACGGACAAAAAGTCGCCGATCTCTTCGTTTATCAACCGTATCTGCGACTCGAACGCGGCATCGTCGCGATAGGTCTGAATAAGATTCGTGAGTCCATCGCGTGCGCGACGCAGGCCGTCGATCATGCGGTGAAACTGGAGTTCCATGGTCTCGCGGCGCAAAGTGTTGACGTCGACATCCCCCGGCACGGATCGCGTATTGTTGTACGCACGAATATCCGTCAACGTGCGCTGCGAAAACTCGATGGCACCTCGAATGGTGGATCGTATGCGCGCCACATTTTGGCCACGGCGTTCTCCGTACCATGAACGCACCAATCCTCGCCATGTAGTAGGAATGTAAATGTCAAAGGCGTCTTCATTGGTCATCAATTTATCATTGTGTGAGAGCGCGCCAAGGACGTGAAGGTTTACGAGAATACGTTCCACCTCGGCCTGCATTCCTCCAAGTGTTGATGATTTAGTCTATATATTCTACACATTGGAACAAATGTGCGGACGCACACCCGACACATAAAAGGTACGGTAGACGACAAACAGCCATGGAACGCGAACGTGATCTCATAACCTATCCCACGTGGGAGAGGTACACTGTATTGGCACATTGTATCTCGCAACTCAACATTCGTGACAGGCGGCGCATATTCCACATCGCACGATCCGTCAACGACGATTGGTCCAATGTGTTTCTCCCAGAGTATGGGTTTACCTTGTCCGAGTTCTCTGTGTGGTACACCCTGGGAGATCGAAGGAGAGGTAAAGCGGTCTAAAAGATTTTGTAACATGTCATGAAAGGGATGAACAGTGTCGCCTACGACACAACGTCAGGCCGTCTACCCTCGTGTCCACCAGGGGGTCGGATATCTGATGTACAATTCGAGACCTGTCCCGGGACCGCATTTCGGATTCGTCTACACGGAATCATTGACTCCGATCGCGTCGACGACTACGGCATGAGTGAAAATTCCTGGTGGACACTCGAATGTCCCGGACTGCCGAATCGCGCCATTCGTCTCTACAAGGGTGCGCGGAGCATGTCCGAGTTGTTGAGGCGGTATGGATTTCAGGACAACACTGGTTGTATGAACCACAAACGCGCGCGTCTCACGTACTCACCGGATGGTGAATGCACGGTACGGACTCCTCCGCCATGGGTCCCATTGAATGTAGTCAAATCGTCAGGCATTCCGCAGTTCTACCCGACCTCCGGTGTGTGTTGGTTTGCGGCAATGTGCGGTACATCATTCATGAATCCGGACGTGAGGCGCGTCATCGAATCTCATGTGTCAGACCAGGATCTCAAACGATCCTTTTGCAACTGCAATTTCGATCGCAACGTCGCCGAGCACCTACGCAAGCGACTGTGGCACGAGTACGCTGTAGGGGACAACGTCGACAATCCGCCGGAGATGGATGGACGCAATGGCTTTGCAGAGTTTTCCAGCATGTGTGCTCAATTAGACGTTCCCATGCGTCGCTACCGTGAACAAAACGGACATCTGAAAACTATGGACGGCCGCGTCGTAGACCAACGCAGTCGTACGCACCGCATCCGAGCGCCGCGCAACGGAGAAACGCACATTCTAGCCCTTCGGTTCCAGGACGGGGACCATGCCCAACGATTTCCTGTGCAGCGGCGTGTGCGGATCGAAAACCAGCACTATCGTCTTTGCGGGTTCTACGCAGGGCAGAAAAAGTGTGGACATCAGCTGGGAATCACGTCGCCCACCGGAAGCTGGAGGGATTGGGCAATCGTCGACGCGGACCTCCACAAGGATGGAATCAGTCCCGTCTTTGTACGATTCGAGGGTTCTGAATGGTTGGAAGGGTGGTGGGATGCGTGGCGCGAACTCATGCACGTCACCAAATTCGGAGCAGGTGGGTCGGAGTTTTGCAACCTCAGTCCGTGGAATCCGGACAATTCGTCGTTGGATCAATACCGTGGAACGAACAAGGTCGGCACAAACAGTTTGGATCTCGTGTACGTATCCATCCCGGATGGCGACGGCGCGCAGAACAGCGTGAAACAGTTTCGCGGATCGCGTCGCAAACAGATGGGTTCGCCTCGCCAACACGCTCAAAATAAAACACGATCCAAAAGGAACAAACGATGATTTGGGAAACCTACCTCCTCTATACACTCCCTGTACTGTCGCGCCTGGCAGTGACGAACGATTCGATTCCGTGGCTGGATGTGTTGCTCTCACAGGTGTCCGTCCTTGTCGTGCTTCCCAGCACATTCCTCCCCGGTTTCGTTCCGGACGCGCTGCGTGAGCACGTGTATCGCCATGCCGTGTATGCAACTGCCTTCTCCATCGCCATTCCGACCACTCTGCATCTTGAACGACTTGAGGGGCCGTTTCTCACCTTTTGCATTCTTGGCCTACTTACCCTCTGGTGGTTTGTACTCTCCCATTGGTTAGAAAACACGGTCGATGCAAAGATAAACACACATCAAGGGGACATCACGGTACTTCCACTTACACTCGTCGCCATCGGCACTATTGTACTCACTGTGTCGGACGACGTTTTTCGATTCACGCGCTCCACAATCTTCTTTGTACCCATCATCGTTGCATGGGCCACGATGTTCTTTATCGCCTTCCAAGACTTTGCGTTGCAGTGCATCACGACGCACGAGCATCCCGCGTTCATGTACTACGCGTACGCGGCGCTCGTGGTGGCGATTGTGCACCTTCTACTTATCGAAACGAACGTATCCGCACACACGTACCAGTTCTTCCCATTCGTCGCCGCACTATTCTGTCAATGCATTCCGGACTTTCCATCCCGTCCCCATCCTAGACCACGTCGTCGACCGGCGACAGTGGCGTGCGCCACCGGTGCGTCCGTCGCCGTTTACTATGCGGCGATGCAGTTCCGGGTGGATGAGATGTGGATCTTCCTGGTCGCGAATGTGTGCTGCGCACTGGTGCTTCCCCTCGTCAACGGAACTCGGTGGGTGGGTCCAGGATGTCTCCTCGCCACTCTGGCGACGAGCAATATCTATAAATCATTGCAGACCACATACGATCTCATCGCCATTGCCGCGTGTCATTACATCGTGCTTTTCGTCACCGAGTGGATCGCGAGGCCGGTGTTGCACAGTGCGAGACTGCCGACGGGTTCGATCCTCGTCTACGACAAACACACGGGAATGGGACGTGCGCCTCGTCTTCGTCACCTGCAGGTCATCGAAGAGACAGGCGCGAAGCACGCACGCGTCGCGACGTGGAGAGTTCCCCTGCTACGCCTTTGGTACATGGAACACGACGTCACCTTTCAGACGCGCGAGGACCGCGGTGATGCAGTGCGCGCCATCGTCGCCTGAATCGGAGCAGGACGAGAAGTAGTTGTGATCGCCCGTGACGTCTTCGACACACTCAGCAGACCGTACGTTAGCCCCTCGCGTTGCACGATGGTCTCCACCTCCTGTACGCGTCCGCACGGACCAAGGCAGCACGCGATGCACCCGGTGTTGAGGTCGCGCTCGGAGATGTTATATTTTTTGACAACTGCGCGCCGTCCGATGTATCCGGCGAACTCGTCCAGAACACCACGTCCTCCACAGCAAACGAACAATCCCAGAAGGGGTGCGTTCTCCACCTCAATCTGTTGCAGCGCTGAAGACCAGACGCACGGTTGGAAGCAGCAATGTGCGATGCAGCACGTGGGACCAAAGTTGGAACTGGAAAAGCATTCGAGCAGCCCGATATTCCAGGTACTCATCTGAGGTTTGTACGAATGTGAGCATAAAGAACCTCGTCCAACAACGGAAGGGTCACGAATATGGACGTCTTCAAAAGAGCGTACGTGACACCCAACGTTCGAGATCGATCGTAGCAATACGATGCATCCCGTCCGAACAACATGAGCAGGGTCTCGGTCGTCGGAATCACGAGGAGCGTCAGATGTGCACGTGAGGTCGTGAACCACCCCCAGTGTTGTTCCGTGAATACGAGCATCGCTCGTGACGCGGCGTACAAACCACACCGGGTGAAAACGAAGGGAGCACGATCTGCATTGTATAGAACGATTCCCTCACGACCTGCAACGAGAATCCACAAAAGAATCAGGGAGGATGTAACGTACGAAACGGCAAACTCCATGAGCACTCGTCCTGCAAACGCAACGCAGGCGTACACGACCGTAAACGGTATGCCCGTGTCCCACACGTATGCAGGAAGGCGCCATGTGTGAAGTTCGGACACAAAGGAAAGCGTTGTGGACGCAATGGATGCGACGGCGAATTCCCAACGTGGACGGTCGGTGACGAGGGTGGTCACGTATGCGGAGAGAAGAAAAAGGGCTATGGCATTCGACACATACGGTATCATTTTGATTCGTGGATCGTGTAAAAAATATGGGTATGTCTTACTGTACTGTATCAGGATACCCACACGGAATGCGTGAACGTGAAAGTGTTTCATTTGCTAGTTTACAGGTCGCATCGGGATCCGTATTGGAATCAGACAGTGCATCCTTTATCCATTCACTAAGTGGTATCTTAGGTTCCACGAAGTCATTCCCCCTATACGTCGAACGTCGCATCGGTCGTAGACGTTTACTCGAACGTCGCATCGGTCGTTTACTCGAACGACGCATCGGTCGTATACTCGAACGTCGCATCGGTCGTTTACTCGAACGTCGCATCGGTCGTAGACGTTTACTCGAACGTCGCATCGTGACTATAACAATACTAAAAACTTTCACAGTCATCGCCTTTGTGATACTATATACCAACCCGTTCCATCGTGGCTTAGTCGTAATTCCTGACGTTTTCGTCTGAAGTCCACATATGGATCGCCCGACCCTAAGAGCCGTAGGTGCGGTGCCCGTTGACTCATCGTCTCAATATTTCTCCAGTTGTTAAGCAGAAGATGATTACAAAACCACCAACTTACCGTTTTGATTAGAGATACATTTGTTGTCATGTACGGTGCGGTGGATATCGCAATGGATAGTTCGTTGCAGATGTTATTCGCGGTCATAGACCTATCTAGTCTGCAGCGAACTACTGTCAACAGGTTCCCGGGTTCGTCGTCCCGACGAAGACTCGCGATGATACCCACATAAATGAAACGCCGAACGGTAAGTGCTGACATACATAGTGTACAGCAGATCTTTACAAATCCGGTGCACTCCACAGTGATCTCAGATGATGGAACTATGTGAACGTGTGTGGGTGGTATACATTTGTTTGCGGTGAGTCTTGGCACGTTGGAGTACTTCGCCACACGTTGCAGATCATACGTCAAATGGTCCCACACGTGTAAACTCGTTGTTTGACGAGTGTGTATGGAATACCATTGATACCGCATTTTGCAGTTCAATAGTACGTTTAACCAATTTAGTTTGCAACGGCATATAAGGTGTAACACAATCCACCCAATCAGTTGTGCGTACATGTTGTTTACAGGCTGTACGTATTTTTACCACACCCATATAAACAAATGAGTTTGCACGCGTGTGTGTATCTCGTAATTCTCGTTGTAATCGTGCGTGTGCTTCATCTGCACCAAGTTTTGAACAGCGTCAATCGACGCGGATGGAGAAGTGTATTACCTCTCATGGATTCGGCACAATGGGTACCGTTTATAGACAAGATAGAGTTTAAGAGATTATGTACGGATCTTGGAATCGACACGTTCAAAACACTCGGTGTGTACAGTACTGTTAATGAGTTGATGGATGATATCAACACATTCCCATCATCATTCATCATAAAGTATTCTTCAGAGAGTGGTCTGAATCTCATAGTGAAGGACAAGCGTACATGGTCGGAAGACGCAATACGCCGAAAGATTACACGTTTTGGACCGCGCATCGAAAGTGCATTACTAAATGAGAGGCAGTACCGACATGTCACTGGACGGTACCTTGTAGAAGAACTAATAGTGCCGGTTCCGGTGGATTACAAATTGTTCATCACGGACGGTCGTGTGAAGCTCATTTGGGTTGACAGTGACCGTTTCCGCTCTCATAAACGTACAGTTTACCGTGTACATGAAGATTACACCGCGACACGGTGGTCAGATTGTAGATGGGGGTACGATCACGATCCCAATGCAATGTCGCATTTGCCTCAACCGATGGTAAAACAGTTGTGTGACGCTGCATTGCGCATTGCACACTCCGTACCAATCGACATGGTACGCATTGATTTATACTATCTGAACGATCGCGTGTATGGAGGTGAGGTCACTCTGACATCCGGCGGGTTCAAGGAGCCCATTTCCAGTGCATGTGCAAGATTTGCAGCTACGTAGCGAGAGTTTTAATGAGTGACCGTCCACCACCGACTTGCTCAGGATCGATCCTATCCGGTGTCACGCCGTGCACAAATCGTCTCACACCATGCGAGTGTAATCGGTCGTGAAGAATTGCGACTGCGACGGCATTATATCCGACGTCTTCGCCGTCTCCTTCTCCGAGTGGAACGGCGACGGGTACCACATGCTGGTCGTCACCGGACACTCAAACAGGTCGATGTCGTAGTGAGTGATTTTATTTTTCGTCTCCAGGTACGCCAGCAACGACTGCGCGACCTTGCGCGTCGGGACTACGTACGCGGCCGAGCTCGAGATGCGAAAGACGCTCTTGTCCAATCGGTTCGCCGAGTCGCGGGCCATAGTCGACGCGATGCTCTTCGCACGACCCGCTTTTTCGAACTCCTTGAAGTCCTTGACCTTCGCGGCGTTGATCTTGCCGGCCAGGAAGCACACACCGTCCTTGGGAAGAGCGTCGATGGGAACGTCGAACGACGAGGGAATGGTGATGTCGTCCTCCATGATGAGGTGCGGGAATGTGTTTGCGGCGATCGCGCCCCGCAGGACCGAGACATGACTGTTCCAGCACGCACTCTTCTTCTCCCGTGCTCCCTCCTTCGCCTTGGGCATCACCTTCATACGCGCCACGATGGCGTCGTCGGCCTCGGAGGGTTTGATCGCGTCGAAGACGACAAGTTGCGGTAGGTGCGGAGTCACTTCGTCGCGAAGGTGATCGCGTCGGTCGATGCGCGAGGTCAACGAGATGCACGTGACATGGAGAGACACCACCTTGAAAAGCAATGTAATTCCGCCCTCATCAATCACCAGAAAGTGCGTTCCCGTTCCGGTGACCTCGTAGATGTTGCTCTCGTAACGGCGAGGATAGACGAGCAAACGAATGTCCGGTGGTAGCTCACGAACTTGGGCGCCAGGCATGTCACTCGAGTGGCTCAGAAACTGGAACGCGTCGTCGGACGGACCCGTCATAGGAATTGTGGTGCGATTGTCAACAAAAACCGCGTCCTGTCCGAACACAATGTCCAAAGGATCATGATCTTTGCACGGAATACCTGGAAAGTCGCCCGGCTCCAAGTACCCGGAGATAGACACCAGGCGCTTGCCCTTCCACGCACTGAACGATCGATCGAAGTCTGTGCACTCGACCGGAAAGTTGGATGGCCACGACTTGTTGGATGCAGTCGGCGTCGTTGCGGGCGTCTCCTCCTCCTCGGGGACCTCCTCCTCGGTGACCTTCTCCGTCTTCACGGTCTCGTCGTCGTCCAACACGATCACCTCCGATGTGCGAGCGCGCTTCCGAACGTCGTCCTCCTCATCCGCCTCACGCGTCCGCTTGGAGCGAACGATGAGGACGTCCTCGTCGCGGAGCTTGTTCAACGAGGTGATCTTGGTGCGGCACGCGTTGTCGAGCAACAGGTCGAAGTCACCCTCGATCCCCACTTCGGACGTGCACATGCGACGGAGTGTGTCCAGGTGGGCGTACTCCGGGATCATGATGGCGATCGGGTCGACCAGGGTCGTGTGCTTGATGTGGATGCGCATCGTCATGTCGTCTGTGTACCGTCCAGCTTCTTCGTTGGTACCGTTCGTTGGTACTCTCACCCTTGTGGTTGGTACGCCCGTTGCCAAAAGGAGACACTATGCGTGATGATGTGGGAGAGATCGTAAATGTCGGTGCCGTCGGCGAAGCACGGATGGTGCCGCATGATCGCAGCAAGCTGGAACGACGAGACGACACAGGGATTCATGGCGTGTCCTCCCGCTTGGCACCAGCAGTTACACGTTCTGACAACTCCTTTGTCTGCGTTTGAATGCGTTTTAGAAGGTCCTCCACCGATGCCGACGCCGGTGGTTGTTGCGACGCACCGACCTTTACACTTCGTTTCGGAACGATGACGTCCGGAGAGGGTGGAGGTTGAGGAGGTGACGGAGGTGGCGTTTCAATGGGTGCACGCCCCCGCGGTTCCGACGTGGTTTCGCCTCCACCGTTCTTGGTCCCCTCTCCGCCTCGACCTCCCTGGAGGCGAGACAACACACCCAGCACGAGCGTCGTGAACTCGTTCAGACGCTGTGCGTCACACTGTCGCGCGATGAAGATGAGTGCGATGAGAGCGAGCACTCCGCCGACGGTGACGACGATGATCATTGTCTCCGTGAATGCGGGACCCGGTGCGGGGGGTGGGTACACCGCAACATAACGCGTCGCCACAGTTGCCGCAAAGACCACAGTCGCGATGGTTCCACCCGTTTGTGTCAATGCCGCCTGAAGGACGTCCACACCCCTCAATATTCCGTTGTTCAATGTACTCGCGACGGTGGCGGCGGAGGTTCCGGTAGGAATGGTGTGGTCCACACGCACGTCCACAATGTTTGCGTTGTTGGGGTCGTCGTTGACGAACACGGCAATGTCTGCCGCCGTGATGCCCGTGTAAGACGAGAAACGCGTCGCGATGCTCTGGCGTCGCGATGGAGGGTACTCGCTTGCCTCACCCTGTGCCTGAAACTCGGCGCGGACGAGGTCGACCTCCACCATGGTAGCACCCGGAGGTGCGGGAGGGGCGACGCTGAGAATCACAAGTGTGACAGCACACACAACGATCATTTTTTGCTATGTGTTTAAGGTAATATCTGCAAAAAAAGTATGCAGGTCAAACGTATGCCGGTTGATGGCAACTGCTTGTTTCATTCCCTCTCGTACCCCATCGGGAATCATCGCATGGTCCGCGCGTGCATTGTGCGACACATTTCGAAACAATGGAATGAGTTTCGGGAGTTTTTGGTAACGGAGGAGCGCGGAGACTACATACAGCAGATGATTCGTCCCGGGACATGGGGTGACGAGCTCGTGTTGCGCGCGTTCAGTGACCTCTCACAACGACAGGTGCGCGTGTACACTCCGTCACACGACCTTATCTGCGAGTATGGGAACGCCGATGGTCAATCGAGCGTGAATGTACGTTTCTCTGGGTGTCACTATGACGTTCTTTTGCCGTGACAGAAAAGTGACGACTCGCTCACGCTCTGAACACGTGTAGGACATGAGTGACTTTCAAACGCACTCACACCACACACATTATCCCCGAGCATCGGCACAGGCACCAGGGACGACATTCTGCCTCTTTTGGTTCGGTACCGTAACGGTAGAGTAACGGTAGAGTAACGGTAGAGTAACGGTACCGTAATGGGAAACGGTACCAGGTTGAAAGAAACGTGACACGTACCAGTTCAAAAGAAACACGAAGGAAGCACATGCCGCGCACTTACGTCACCCCGTCCGGACACACCGTGCAGTACGTTCACCCGCTCGGTGCAGGGCAGTTCGGCGAGGCAAAGGCGGTCAAGGATCGCAAGGGCAGAATGTTCTGCCTGAAGGAGGTCGTCGTCAAGATAACCGACGACAAGGCGCGCGAGGAGGCACTCACCGAGGTGAGGGTCATGAAGGAGACGTGCAAGCATCCCAGCGTTATCATGTTCTACGAGTCCTGGTTCGAGCGCAACCGTATGTGCATCCTCATGGAGTACGCGCCGAACGGTTCGCTCGACAAACTCATCCAGGAGTACACCACCGTGGGAAAGCGGTTCACCCTCTGCAAGGTGCGCAGCTTCATCGAGGAGTTGGCGGGTGCTCTCGACTTCTGTCACGCCAACGGAATCATCCACCGTGACATCAAGCCGGGTAACATTCTCGTCGACCAACTCGGTTCCCTCAAGCTCGCGGACTTTGGTCTCTCTCGCGCACTGGAGCCAAACCACCTTGCGTCCACGTTTTGCGGTTCCCCCCTATACATGGCACCGGAGCAGTGCACTGCGGGAGAGCGCTACTCGTTCCCTGCTGACATCTGGGCGATGGGGTGCGTCGTATACGAGATCATGGCGTTCCACTCCCCATGGGTGTCCCCAAACGGACAGGATCCCAAGACCTTCCCCATCCTCGTGCAGCGTGTTCTCTACGCCACCCCGGACTACGACACCCTCACCAAACTCGGGTACTCACATCGTCTCGTCGACGTTGTGCGTTGGATGCTTCAGCGCAAGGTCGTTAAGCGCGCCACCGCCGCCGACATCATGGAACTGCTCGAGCTTCGTGCTGCTCCTGCATCTCTCCTTACACAGACGGTGCGTCCCATGACGGAGACGGTGATCGACATTACTCCAGAGAACAGTGAAGCCACACCTACACTCCCTCCTCTGCCTACGGCGAACGACGTCACTCTCGTGCGGCGCAAGCAACTCGTCGATGACGCCAAGACGATGGTCGATGCCGCATGCATCGTCCAGCGCTCCTTTCGCACCAGCGTGCAAAAGCGCCGCATGGTGTACTACCGCGACCCAGTCACACCTGCACCGCCGAAACCTCTCCGTCCCGTCGACCGCACCCCTCCACCCGCAACGGAGGCCATCCAAAAGGCGACGATTGAGTTGGATAACGTCGTCAAACTCCAGTCCGCCTTGCGCGCGTCGCTCAACCGCCGCCGCCGCAACACGAATCTCCCGCGTGCACTTCCACGCCGCCCCACGTCCGCCAAACCTCTCAACGGAAGTGGTGGTAATGTGGAGTGCTCGGCACGCATCAATCAATTGGCAGTTCCTCGTCCCCAGCGCCACCCGCACCCCCCTGCGCTCCCAAACATCAAGACGAACGCGCGTCCACCGATGCACCATGGGGAGAACCACCGTATCGACATGCCGTCGGCACGGCAGGTGTACCCGCCCCCTCGTCATGTATGGCACTGAGGCCCTCGCGCATCGACCGTTGCGCCATGGGACCATTCGGTCTCCACAAGAAGTCCAACACCCTGCGTTGGAGAGGGCGGAGTCTCGAGATGACCCACGCCAGATATGCGAGACGGTGTTCTGTGAAGATGTATCGATGTGTTTGTGTATTGAAGTACTCTCCCATTGTTTGTGTGCGGCTCAGTGTATGCAGATGACGTGTAATGAGAAAACGAGTGACAATTCCTTTGGGTTTACAGGCGGAGATCATCCGTCGTGCGATACTGTTTGCGATGTGACGACGCTTGTGTATGCCGCGTCGGGCAGTAGAGGAGGTTCGCGAGAAGAAAACATTGTAAACATCCGAGTACCGAACGCGCATGTACCCTCCGTTGACGTCATGCTGAGGCGCAATACTGATGAATGGGAATGGGACATCACGCGCAACAAAAATGCATTGTACACGTTATCCATTCCACGTACACAGACTCCCCGTTGCGAACTCTGCCGTCAGAACGTCTCACATTCGGATGCACCATTCGTGATGACACGACTTGCCATGTGGACATGCATCGCCGTTCCACCACGCACAATGGTGGTTTCCTGCGCGGTCGCGCGACGACGTGCAGCGACCATGGTGGCACCTACCACTCGTGCACTGCCCGTCTCCACCGCACGGGATCCCCTCGCCGCACGGAGTGCTCGCACACGCTTGCTTATCGCCGTGACGAGGACAGTTTCCGTTGCCTCCGTTTGCCTCGTTGCGGGTTCGATGGTAGGTCTTCTTGCGGTGGTTGCACGGACCCGAACACGCGGACCAGTGCCCAGCGCAGTGGACAGGAGTCTTGCACACGGCATCGATGCACTTCTGTCCGTTGCCACATTTTCCGTCGTCTCTGCATTGACGGCACGTTCCCCAATGACACACACCACTCGCGCACCCATTGTCACCACCACACCCTTTCCCGTTCGCACACGGAGTGCTCGCACACGCTTGCTTATCGCCGTGACGAGGACAGTTTCCGTTGCCTCCGTTTGCCTCGTTGCGGGTTCGATGGTAGGTCTTCTTGCGGTCGGTGCACGGACCCGAACACGCGGACCAGTGCCCAGCGCAGTGGACAGGGGTCTTGCACACGTTGTCGATGCACTTCTGTCCGTTGCCACATTTTCCGTCGTCTCTGCATTGACGGCACGTTCCCCAATGACACACACCACTCGCGCACCCATTGTCACCACCACACCCTTTCCCGTTCGCACACGGAGTGCTCGCACACGCTTGCTTATCGCCGTGACGAGGACAGTTTCCGTTGCCTCCGTTTGCCTCGTTGCGGGTTCGATGGTAGGTCTTCTTGCGGTCGTTGCACGGACCCGAACACGCGGACCAGTCCCCGGCGCAGTGGACAGGGGTCTTGCACACGTTGTCGATGCACTTCTGTCCTCCGCCACAGTGTTCGTCGCTCTTGCACTGTACGCACGTGCCCCAGTGCTCATGGCTCGACTTGCACCATTTGCCCTGTCCGACACCGGGTTTCTTTCCATTGTCAAGGGAACGAGATTTGGAGACGCAGTACCCACCTACCTCCGTGCCGGAACAACAGAATTTGCCGCGAAGCCCCCCGACGTTGGTCTGGTCCCCCTTACACTGCCCCATGCACTTTCCACCCTCCTCCGCACCTCCGGAGACGCGCCCCATGGGCTTGCAGTACTTTCCGTTGTTGTACCCCACATCCGTCCCTGGATTCAAACTTCCCTCACCCGCGTGACAGCGGCCGTTGATTTCGCGCCCGGTCGTACATTTCCACCCTGCCGTAAATCCGACGTTGGATCCAACCCCCTTGCGATCGTGACACTTGTCGCCCTCACAATACTTTTTACCAATCCGCTCCTTGCCTCCGGTTTTCTGGTCCACTACAACGTGTGTCTTCCCGTGCAATGCATCGCAGCTGGCATTTCCGGCTCCCAATCCCCCCTTGCACTCCACGCACTTTGCAAAAGCCTCCAGACCCGAAAGGCACTTCCACCCCGCCGTCACACCCACATTGGCACCTGTTCCCTTTTTATCATGACATTTGTCACCCTCACAGTACAACTTACCATCTTTGTCCGGATACGCTGTGTCACACGCGGCATTTCCGGCTCCCAATCCCCCCTTGCACACCACGCACTTTGCAAAAGCCTCCAGACCCGAAAGGCACTTCCATCCCGCGGTCACACCCACCGTATCTCCCACCTCACGCTTTAAATTACACTTACCATGCTCGCAGAAGCACTTTCCGCCTGTACAATTGTGTCCGTCGACCGTGTCCGTAATGGCGTCGCAGTGGATGTTTGTCTTGCACTCTACGCATTTACCCATGTCCTCCATGCCACGTTCGCAGTACTTGCCGTTGTTGAAGGCAACGTCGGTGCCGTGTGGAAGACTTCCCTCACCCGCGTGACAGCGGCCGTTGATTTCGCGCCCGGTCGTACATTTCCATCCCGCCGTAAATCCGACGTTGGATCCAATCCCCTTGCGATCGTGACACTTGTCGCCCTCACAATACTTTTTGCCAATCCGCTCCTTGCCTCCGGTTTTCTGGTCCACTACAACGTGTGTCTTCCCGTGCAATGCATCGCAGCTGGCATTTCCGGCTCCCAATCCCCCCTTGCACACCACACACTTTGCAAAAGCCTCCAGACCCGAAAGGCACTTCCATCCCGCCGTCACACCCACCGTATCTCCCACCTCGCGCTTTAAATTACACTTACCATGCTCGCAGAAGCACTTCCCGCCTGTACAATTGTGTCCGTCGACCGTGTCCGTAATGGCGTCGCAGTGGATGTTTGTCTTGCACTCTACGCATTTACCCATGTCCTCCATGCCACGTTCGCAGTACTTGCCGTTGTTGAAGGCAACGTCGGTGCCGTGTGGAAGACTTCCCTCACCCGCGTGACAGCGGCCGTTGATTTCGCGCCCGGTCGTACATTTCCATCCCGCCGTAAATCCGACGTTGGATCCAATCCCCTTGCGATCGTGACACTTGTCGCCCTCACAATACTTTTTGCCAATCCGCTCCTTGCCTCCGGTTTTCTGGTCCACTACAACGTGTGTCTTCCCGTGCAATGCATCGCAGCTGGCATTTCCGGCTCCCAATCCCCCCTTGCACACCACACACTTTGCAAAAGCCTCCAGACCCGAAAGGCACTTCCATCCCGCCGTCACACCCACCGTATCTCCCACCTCGCGCTTTAAATTACACTTACCATGCTCGCAGAAGCACGATCCGTTGCTGCACTCGATCTTCTTCTGCGACGTCTTCGTCGTATAACCATCACAATCCTCGCCGACGTCGCATTCGGCGCACTTTCCCATGTCTTCGGCACCGGAAAGACACTTCCACCCCGCAGTGATTCCAACACTCTTCCCGTACTCCTGTTTGGGGTAGCACTTCCTCCCTTCGCAGTACTCGGTCACATTGCACTCCGGATCGCACACGAACCCGAGGAGGTTGTGTGCACCCTCGTAGACACCGCGTGTGACCGTAGTACCGAAGATGAATTCGGAGACCTCCTGACCACCGTCCATGAAACAGTCGGACTCCTTGCTCTGATGATTGTACTTGTGCTTCAGTCCCATTCGCGTGCAATATTTCGCCGTGTACACGCATCCGATACCGCCAAGGTCGCCCGTACCGTCGTCAAAGTACACGCCATAATCGGTCGGATCCACCCCGGAATTCATGTCAGGAACCTCCTGACCCAACAGCCCACCAAAGAAGGCAGCATCGCGTTTCTTCTCGCAGTACGCGACGATGTGCCCGGCGGGAAGGTACAGCGCCGCGGGTTTGCTCAGTTTGCGCACCTTCATATTCGGCTTGTCGGACGTGCCAGGGTTTTCCTCGTCCAGGACGAGGTATTCGGTGCTCCACAGCGCCACCGGTGGCGCCTCGTAGTTCTCCGGCATGTCGGGAGGGCGTTGGAAGAGGTCGTTGTACTTGAACCACTCCTCCTTGTGCCAGGCGTTCCACCATTTGACTCCCTCCATGGAGAGCGACACTCCTTGACGCACGGCCGTCGTCATGTGCGCACAGCGGTGGATGAGGCGACCCGGGACGCCAATGTCTGACGACACGTAGTATTTGCCGTTGAGTTCCACGTACGTGTACGCGTCGAATTTGAATGGTTTCCCAGACGATTTTGTCGGCACCTCCTCGAGCGTGAGACGAATGTCGTCCGTGAATGGATTTACCATGTCCTCCTCTGTCGACATGAAGGGGATACTGTTCAAAAGCCCTGCAAACCGTTTCACCGCACGGGCAAGACCCAGGTTGGTCGTTGCTACCGGAACCTTGCTCTGCAACAGCTGGATGAAATTAGCGTCCGTGATTTGCCGCCCCTCAACGGGTTTGGAGCGCCCCGTATCGATCCAACGCGTTCCCGTCACGACCTGGCCGGTCGTGAGGACGCGATACACCTCATCGTCGCGATCATTGGGATCACGGTTCATTTCCTCCATCAGATTCACACCTATGGCGTTCGTGACGTCCTCTGGAAAGTCGGTGTCGTCCAGGAGCGCCTCGAACACGAGCATGATGTGTTCTTCCGTCAAACGCATCATTGCCGTGTGTAGGTATCGTTTCTCCAACGCAGGAGTCACGACCGTGTCCCATGCGGCAGGAAATGCGGTCGTCAGTGGAAAGGTGAACGGGTATTCGATCTCTTGCTCCTGTGCAAACTTTTGCAATTCGTATTCGGACACCTGACGCGCCTGTTGAATGACTGCGTTTTCGGCGAATGTGTTGTATCCACGCGGATCGCCCATGTCCAGCGCCATGCTGAAGATGTCGAAGATGAGGAGCGGTGCCGCAATTACCGAGGACGCCTTCGCCGCCATGGATAAGATTTTCGCCGCTGCGCGTGCCGCCATTGTCGCCCCCATCTTTGCCCCCATCTTTGCCGCCAGTTTTGCGGTCGCCTTCGCCGCCTGACGCACCGCAACTGAACCCACCGTATTGCCGACGATCTTTCTTCCAACCTTTGCGATGCCGAACCTGATACCCGCTCTTGTCGCTAGGCGAGTCTGCAGTTTTATAACGACCTTCGCACCCGTCTTTGCCATTTTCATCGCCTTGAACGCTCGTTTCATCGCCTTCGCCGCCCCGGGTGTCAAACCCTCCCCGGCCAGGAACTTGAGGATCGCAGGCGATAGGGCGATTATGAGACCGCACGCCTCACCTTTGGCAATCTCCAACCCAATGTCGAGGACAATTGCCCCGACGCTCGGCAATTCCGACGCAGGCAGTGCACAACACCCATCTTCGCCGAGTTCGAATCCAGGCGCACACACTCCGTTGACGGGTTCACGTGCGCACACCTTGGACTCATCGTCGATGTCGGCCAGGTCCTCATCCACCCCATTCTTCGTTTCGGGGGTGTACCACAGACACGGTTCGATACACTTTTCTTTTGTCGTGTGTGTGATGCACGTCGCCTGTTCTTCTGTCAGGTCACCGGTGAATTCGCCGATGACATTGCGAGAAATGCACTCGCCAGTGTACGTCCCGGTTCCTGGGAGAATGTCGTCTATGTGAAGTCCCTCCTCACCCACGGCCTCATCCACACGAGCCTCATACGAGAAGTCGCCGTCGTCGTCACTGTCATGACTCAATGTATGAAGGATGAATCGCATGATTAGCATTCCGACCACGATCCTTACAAGGTGCGGACGAGTTGGCACCGACGAGGATGAATCCATCGTTGCCATCTAGTTTGAGCATATGGTCATGAAAAAAAGGGACGATACCGCGTGCCCTCAGAGAATGGACGTCGCCTTCGCCTTGCTATACTGGCCAACCCAGTGTGTGTTCGCAAAGTGTTGACGATTAAGGGCGTACATGTCGAAGTTGTACACCACTCCCGCAACCGTCTTTTGCACAAATATGGTTAACAGGACACACGCGATGATGATGGCGATGGCAGTCATCTCTTCCATTGGATTCGTCGCCTCCTCCTTCATTTTTATCGCAGGTAAGAGCGAGACGACGAGGACGACGAGAGACACAAGGATGGAGACCTTCATTGAGTTGCCACGCCCCACAAATACTGGAGGCGGGAGGTAATCAATGAATCTATCGAAGAACGTGTCGACAGCAGTTGCTAGGTCTCCCTTGGTAACAATCTCAGCTTCACTCATGGGTTGTGTATGTTGTCATAGTGGGGAAAAAAATATGGACACTATATACAAATTCACAAAATGGCAGTCGTGGGAGTCACCATGCGCCTGACGCGTATCCTTGGAATTCTTACAATCGCGCTTGTTGCGGTAATTCCTCTCGTGTCCCTTGCTGAAACCGCATCGACGTTTCTCACACAGGACGGAATGAAGGCCGTCGCGTCACCTCTGTTCGTCCAGATACTCATTTTCGGCACCACCTGTGCGGCGACCGGAGAAATGATGTCCTCAATTATCATCTCTTTTGTGATCATGCATGCTCTCCGTGCCTTCTTCACCAGGAGTGGAGGTTCGTATGCATCACAATATGTCAAGGATGACGTGGTACGGACTGTACAGGAAAAAATCTTCTCCTATGAACAACCCACCTCGTCATGAGTGGAGGATATTCGCAATGGACCGCCCTCGCCGGTGTTTTAGTCCTCTTGTTGGTGGTGCATAGTATCACCCAACGGCGACGGTACGTGCGACGCGTGTACATGGTCGCCGATGATCTCGGAAACGAGAGTCTAATCGTCAACGCATCAGTGGGGGGGCTGCGAACGCTCTTCATGATCGATACAGCATACGGCGGAGCACCTGTTCTGTCCACCTCATTTCTCAGCGTACAGGATCGGTGCAGCGTCGGCGACGTGTACACTCGCACGAAACGTTGTCTTCGCGAGCTCCGCACCTCCGTCACCGACGATGAGCGTAGTCTCGCGATCGCGCAACGTCTCGTTCAGCGCACACATTGTCGTGCATTCACGTCTGGATGCACCATGCGTCTCATGGGCATCGGCGAAACGGCGGAAAACCAGTCCGATATGCTGCTCTGTCCGTCGATTCGCATCGACGGTGAACGCGACGTGGATCCCGTTGAGGCAGACATCTTCGTATCGAACCCTCTGCGTGGCACGCCTCACATCCTCACGATGGACTACCTCTTGCACCGCGCACCGTGTTCCATTTACATGCGTCACGGGAGTATGGTATTTTACGACACAAACGCGACAGGATTTACCAACGTGCCGACGACCATGATGGGAGGATCCTTTGTGGTGACGATGACTGTGGGAGGCGCACCCATGAACATCGTGTTGGACACAGGTGCATCCATCACACTCAGCATCTCCTCCACCTCCCTCAAAAATTTGAACAAGTGTTCGGTGGACGCACCGGCGAAACGCATTCGACAGCGTGGAGTCAACGGCGAGGAGGTCTGTTCGGACATGCTCCTCGCGGACGTGAGCATTGGCACCATCGCACTCGGAACGGTGTCGATCCTTGCGAACGACACACCAGTGCAGGGATCCGACGGGTACGCAGGCATGGGAGTTTTACGCGCTCTAGATCTGCACTTCGAACCGAATCGCGTTGGAATACGTCGATCGGGACTCCCCGTGCGCACCCCTACTGGGCACTCTCCCGGAACCTGTGGACGGTCACTTCCTGCGTGCGCGCGCGTCCGTGAAACACCTCGAGTCTTCGAAACTTAGCGCTAGAGACGAGTGGGGTATGTTAGAAACCGGCTGTGGTGATCTTCGATCGCTAACGGAACTTCCGACTTGCGTCAGTCGGATTGGTTTCTCCGAACCACAGAGTCACTACTGGTCTCCTAGTGTATTTTTTTAGGTGTTTACGTAAAGAATACCAAATACCTCTCACATGTCTGCGATCCGAACAGACCCAAAACTATGGGAATCCTCCAAGAAACGCGCGTGTACCGTCGCAAAGATGTGCAAACACAGTGCACGGAAAATGCAATGGGCGGTGAACGACTACAAACGGAGAGGTGGAAGGTACAAGGGACCCAAACGCGCATCCAACAAGCTCGTACGGTGGACCAAACAACGGTGGCGCACACACAGTGGCAAACCCAGCGACGGAGTACGGCGCTACCTTCCCGATGCCGCGTGGTCTAAACTCACATCCGATCAGATTCGTCGAACCAATGCGTCTAAACGCCGCGGTTTCCGAAAGGGGAAACAGTGGGTAAAACAACCTAAGGACGTCGCAAAGGTCGCATCCAGAGCGCGTAAATAATGAGTCATCGAGCCAACAAGATTCGAAGTTTCGACGATTCGTCCATGGTGGAAAAGGACGCGTGCGTATACCTACGTTTCATTTGAACCGGTGTAAGTCGTTGAACGTGATGTTTCTTGATACTCTGTCGTGAGATGCCTACGTTGAGGAGAAAGTCGAGGGATGCCTTCATTCGGTCCAAGCTCGAGCCTAAAAGCATAGGATCTTTTGTCCAGTCGAATCCATGATGCCGAAGCCATCCTGTCTTTTGTCGGAGTGTTTCCGAATCACACCAAAGCAAAGCTGGATTCGCCGCAATCCTCTCCCTCGTGATACCAAACTCCTGTTGAAGAACACATGCTTTGGTGCGGAGTGTTTCCGAATTACACCAAAGCAATTGTGGATTCATCGCAATCCTCTCCCTCGTGATACCAAACTCCTGTTGAAGAACACATGCTTTGGTGCGGAGTGTTTCCGAATCCCACCCAAGCAATTGTGGATTCATCGCAATCTTAGCTCTCGTGATACCAAACTCCTGTTGAAGAACACATGCTTTGGTGCGGAGTGTTTCCGGATCACACCCAAGCAATTGTGGATTCATCGCGATCTTAGCTCTCGTGATACCAAACTCCTGTTGAAGAACACATGACTTGGTGCGGAGTGTTTCCGAATCACACCCAAGCAATTGTGGATTCATCGCGATCTTAGCTCTCGTGATACCAAACTCCTGTTGAAGAACACATGCTTTGGTGCGGAGTGTTTCCGAATCACACCCAAGCAATTGTGGATTCATCGCAATCTTAGCTCTCGTGATACCAAACTCCTGTTGAAGAACACATGACTTGGCGCGGAGTGTTTCCGAATCCCACCCAAGCAATTTTGCATGTGTTGTAATCTTAGCTCTCGTGATGCCAATTGTAAGAAGATAGTCCATGGTCATCCTCAGGGTGGAAAGAGGCATTCCCACAATGGTAGTGGCATCTACCGTCAGTCCGTAT
>Ga0209709_10000762_pt1 | contig 30434 bp, 20 predicted proteins | sample ArcticOcean_MG_C_2_FD_187435 | JGI IMG/M metagenome (GOLD analysis project Ga0209709, IMG submission 187435) | Marine microbial communities from western Arctic Ocean - ArcticOcean_MG_CB4_136 (SPAdes) (version 2) | ecosystem: Environmental > Aquatic > Marine > Oceanic | place: Arctic Ocean... | reverse complement strand
TTGCCCCCCCGGTTAATGTCCCCCCGGTTGTTGTCCCCCCGATGGTGGTGGCGGGGGTTGTTGTCCCCCCGATGGTGGCATCGTATATTGATATTGTACTTAGTCCTGTTGCATTATTAATATAGCATACAGCAAAACGACTACCGTCATAATTGATAGCAACAGATTTTCCTGGGGCATCAACGCCAATATTATCTCTAATGGGCTTCACTGGTGTCAAAATAGGGGAGTTTTCATTTGCAATTTTATTCCAGGTATTTCCAGATTTTCTGTATACATTATAACCTTTGCCGTTTACATTATTAGGATTTCCAATAATATATGTATTTCCGTCTCCACTTAATGCTATACTACCAGCTAGTCGATGATATGATTCATTTCCCCTAGATCCTCCCACACTGCCTTGCCCTTCGACCTGAAATAATACCCTAGTGGGGGGTCGCCCCTGTTTATTTTCGGGTTGCGAGAGAAAGGGCTCAAAAGGAGGAGAAGAGCTCGTGTTCTCTAAACCTCTATTAATTATTGGATCTGGTATGTTAGAAAGGTCTTCTATCCACCTAAAAGCCCCTAACGGGTCTTGGAGCCAATTGTAAATCTTTACACAGTGTTGCTGCTGCGACGGTGTGGTGGTGGTGGTGGTGGTGGGGGTATCCCATGCTTCCCACGCGACATAAGATAACGCTATTGTATTTCCGTCCTCAGATAATGAAAGTGTAGATCCAAATTCTGAACCAAAAATGTATTCATCAGGCAATATAAGTGGCCCGCCTATAACAGATATCCCGGCTAGGGGGTCGGGCGCGATTGGGGCGTCATAGGCTACAACTGTTTGCGGAAGTCCTGCCTGAACTTCATCTACTTTTGTCCACGTATCATTAGAAATATTATAGTCATATGTAGAAAATGAGTTGTTGTCCCCACCTGCGTCTCCTATAACTATGCGATTTCCGTTTCCACTAAGTTTCACATGACTGTTATAACCGTCAGATACAGACCATATATGTCCCCTTGGTTTAGAAGCTAATTTACTACTCGGGGTTCTAAAGATTTTACTTAATTCCCAAGAACCATTTTTCTTTTTATAAACCCTAACTAGACCAGGTCTTCTAACTCTACCCGGTACGGTATTTGCCACCCTCAGTGCCTCCAGTGTTGCTTCCGCTGCCACCCTCGCAGCCGTCGCCGCCGCCTCCGCCACCGCCTCCGCCTCCGCCGCCCACGCCACCGCCGCCTCCGCCACCGCCTCCGCCTCCGCCGCCTCCGCCGCCGCCAGTGCCTGAACTCCCGATTCATATTCTGGAGACTCAATAAGCCTAGCCGCCTCCCATTCATCGCCGTACATTCTCCCCTGGGACACTGCGTAGGTATTCCCATCTGAACTAATAGCTGTACAATATCCATTATAATCAGATTGATAAAATACTAGGTTGTCGGGTCGTTTAGGGGGGTCTTCAACTGCTTCTATTGCTTTTAAGTATGTGACAGCGTCGCCGTTCAAAGGATTAACACCGTAAACGTAAAATGACGTGGTTGATGGGGGGATTATGGCGAGGGGAGCTGTTAATTGTGGATACAGCCAGTTACCCCCCAAAACCCCGCCATTATAATAATATACTAATATTTCAATATCGGATTTAGTCAAATAAGAAATAAATAAATCATCGGCTAGAACACCAGGTGTAATATAGACACTGTGTTTACCATCTTTTAACCCAATATATTCAGTTCCCTTTTTCTTAACTTTTTCTGAGTCGGTATATGTTAAATACTTTGGAAGATAAGAATATGAGTATGGGTTTAGAATAGGATGTTCATTGTATGGAATAAGCGTATGAGATATAATATTATCATGACCCTTTTTATTTTTTATAGTAGTCAAAGAGTGAGATGGCCTTGCAAGTTCAAGTGCTATATCATTTATTGGTTGCGTTCGCGCCCTCATACCAGCCGAAGTAATAAGTCCAAACCCTACATTAAATGAAACGCGGATATTGGCGATAAGTCCAGAAGCCTCCATTGCTTCTGCCTTCGCCTCTTCCGGGTCTCCCGGGTCTCCCGAGTACCCATTGTATGATCCTTCTGGATACCGCGCTCCTACAAATGTAACATCTTTATCGTATGCTACATCAAAACTCATATAAACGCTATACAGTCTCATCGCCTTTTGAAAACTTTCAGCCCACCCATGGGCCAAACTAAGAACTTCATTGTATTTATAAATTGAATTAGGTATTTCTACAACAACTCTTCCATACATTTCGACTGTTGTATCGCGGTCTTCATCTCTATAAAAAACTGGGTAATCCAAATTATATTCGCTCGGATTCCATGGCGCTTGTCCTCCGCCCCCACCCTGGCGTGCCCCCTGCGGAGGATCACCTGTTGACCACCCTGGGTAGCCAGTCCCGTTGTAGTAGCCCATTGTAAACAAATTGGCATCTAGATCGAAGCCAATACTGTTTTCACCCAGAGAGTAATCATTACTTACCCCTCCGCCAATCGCGTAACCTATCCCGGTTGGTATTGAATTTTCCATTACTTTAGTCAAGCAAATTTTAGAATTCCCCGTCGTTGGTGCCAGAACATCCCAAAAAACCCTATGCTCATCGGGTCCGCCGTTTATAGCATTTAAGTGTAGGTTATTCATGTGTGTCAGTATTGAACGTGTAGAATTTTTGTATTTATTCTTTTCACCTAAGGTTACTTCTCGCGGAGGTCCTATGTCGACGGCGTACAACGATTCTGGTTCCCAGAACTCAAATACAACAACGTTGTCCAGACCTAGGACGTCTCTTCTACATGTTACCAAACTCTGGCCTGGATACGGTATAAAACCGTAAGCGCCATTGTCTGTTGTATCTGTGTCGTTGCGCTGCATGTAAAAAGAGGAACCTTTGCCTTCATTAAAACTCCTCTCGCGTACACTCGGAAACCACCCTGCCATCCCGTCACTCTGGGAATTAAATTTCCCCGTGCGTGTCCTTATATTTCCTGGCCAGTTATAGAACGGTGCTTCCATTTTGTAACATGACATGGAGGTCTTAATAGCGTCCATATACATTACATCTATAATCGCAAGCTCAGAGAACAGATTCGCGGCGACCGCGTCCAACGGATCCACTGTTAAATATAAGCGGGAAATTAACCCGAGATTTTCGGGGTCGTAGGGGTAGAGATCGAGGGTTGAAGTAGGGACCCACGAATCACGAGGAGGGTTGAGGTAGGGGTTAGACGAGGCTTCAATCATCAAGTTAATGCCTTCTCGATACCTGTCATAAACGTACCATGCCCATGTTCTCGGTGGAAGATTAACAATAGTGGTTGTTACGCTCCCAACCCAATCTCCAAACATATAATCTTGTGCAACTTTCTCTATGGAAGCAGCGAGCGCAGAATTATAAGATGTTTCATTTGCCTGAATCTCTGCGAGAGTTACTGTACTGGGAAATATAGCGGATATCTGAAATCTTTCATTTGGAATCCCCGATTTAACAAATTCTCCTGCGAACGAGATATTGTCTATAGGTAACAGATTTTCATCATTAAAAAGGGAAGAAAGTGTCCAAGTATTGTCATCTGTTTCCAAAGGCTGATTATATTCGTCGGTAAAGTTATTTCTAAAAGAATTTTGATAAAAAGTGTCCAATATACGAAATGACCTAGCCCTGTCCACTGAGCGAATATAATGACTATTAACATCATAACAATTAGATGCAGTTCTACCCTGATCTTGGATAAGATATTCTCCTATTCCTACGTCTTTATCCCGCTGGTGAATTACCTTCTGATTATCAGATGGGTCTAAATATGTATCTGTACAATTGAAATCATTAACTTTAAACAGTTCAGTGTCTTTTTTAAGGACATCTTGGATGTCTTCCCAGGCCTGTGCGCGCGGAGAAGAATCTGGATGAATCCCTGTTATACCAGGCAATTCAATAGCGTCATTTGGGAGTCCATAACTGTCAACCGCGTCCATTCCGGTTCCTGCATAACGAAATCCAGATGATAAATCATTTGCGTCGGTCTTTAAATGTAACCACCCGTTTGGAACCCCTATGTATCCCGCTTCGGGTAGCGTATCTCCCTTTTTAATTCCTCTTTTGTACCAACCAATGGGTTCCAATTTACTCGGATCGTTTATTGCATCCCTTGAAGATGGTTTTTGTAACATTGTAGTAATTGTTTTAGGGTTTAAATCACCGTCAAGTGGGGTATCTGGCGTATCTAAGTTTAATGTAATTGATAAATAAAGGTCTCCTATACAATCTGTTTCTGGGTCTATAGAAAAAGTCTGAAACCCGCCCCACGACGCGTTTTTAGACGCTCCGGACGTTAAAAGTTCAGTTAATGAAGACCCGTGTATAATTTGCTTAGTATTGTCGTTATTATTCCAGAAAACAGATGTTGATGCGTCAACTAAAGTGTCTGTAACGAGTAACGATTGTGTACCCTCACCTGTGTAAGTTTCATGGGCTGCATGATAACCTCCCGCATCAGAAGCCATTATTTATAATTAGGGTATATTTTAATTACTATTAAAATAACGAAATCGCCGAAGACCCTTCGTGGTAGTATAAATTTGTTTCTCCCCTGCAAGTTATACTTACTTTAGACATATTGGGGACATTTATTCCCTCGTCTGGTATCCCTCCGTCTACCGAAAAAATTATACGTAGAATTACGTCATCAAACCGGTTAAGCGGAATAGACGACCCACCGAACGCACGTGAAGCGAGGGGGAAAACATAAAACAGTTTATCAAAATTATCTTTATCGAAAACTAATTCATTTGAATATAATCCCAAAGATTTAGCCGCGGAAAGTAAACTATTTGATTTTACTATACCAGAATGAGTTGTGCCGTTTAAGATTATATCGGCAGAATCTAAATAAGGGATATTTGATTTATTAGTTATTCCGGGGAAATCTAATGATATTATGAGATGAGAACTATATATAGAAAACTCATCTAATTTAATATCTACATATGCATCTCTATGAAGAACTTCTGGTAATTTATCAAACGTTATATTTTGAGCGCTTTTGATTTTTTTATAAATTCTATCAGGGCTGGCTTTTAATGCATCTTTTTCTTCTTTGGCCAGTGTGATATATTCGCCGTATAGTTTAGTTTGTAATTTTATTTTGGGATTCCATAATTCTGGCACATTTGTTATATATCTTCCTTTGTTAATGTTATCGAAACCTGTATAAATCGGGGCTTCATAGCCTTGGTATGCATATAAATCCTCGGTGTGAAATATATCTTCTACATTCGCATATTTAATTTTAATTTTTACCTCCTGTTCTCTTGCCAAACAATTTAAATAACCATCATGTCTATGAGATTTATAATTTTGAAATTTACCAGAATTGTTACCAGTTAAAATTGGGATTGGGATAATAGCCTGGTATTTTTTTCCGGGTATCCATTTTGCATCTCCGAATGTTTCTCTAGTCCCGTCAGATCTAACAAGACCTGAACATTGAAGTCCTAGTGATTTATATGCACTTTCTGTCATCTCGGTTGCATTTATTGCAGCAATATCATCCTGTGTTAATGTTTGCCAAATTTGAGTTCCAACCTGAAGTTCTACAGTTTTAATTATCTTAGATAGAGGAATACTTACCTTTGGTTTTAAATTAGATTTAGCCCAATATGGGTTGGTATAGTCTTCTAGTTTAGGGGGGTTCACAGCCTTATCTGGTACAGTGTCCCATTGCTTTGTCCAATTTAAACTACCAGAATCGCTGGAAGATCTTTGAGGAATATTAAAAAAATCAGTTATATCATGATTTAATCTTTTCTGTGCATCATTTACAATTATAGCAGCATCATGTATTGTCATTTTTATTTTACCTGGGGATCTTTTAGGTAAAATTTGGATAGATTTCTGTATTTTCTTAAGCTTATATGCATATGCCCTTCCAACCTCTCTATAACTTCTCCGCGGAGCCGCAACTGTGGCTCCTATAGTTGACATGTAAGGTGCACCTGATATAATATCATTACCGTCCCCACTCATAGAAATAGACCATCCTAGACCCTCCCCGTTACTTTGATCATATTTGGTTTCTCTACCATAAGTGTAAACTAAATCGTTATCTGTATGTTTTGTTCCGCCGGAAACCGAAAAGTAATTGGTAATAAAATCGATACCACCATATTGGTTCCAAGGCTGGTTCCATTTACTATCTATTGTCCCCCCGTAACGGACTGAATTATATTTAGCAAGCTGAGCATTCTGCCCTAAAGAAAGTACTGTCTGAAACCTACTATACACCAAAGGGACATTTAAACCGTCTATTAAGACGGTTTCCCCGTTATTACCCGCGGTATACATATAAGCAATTTCGGCTGTAGTAAGTGCTCCAGTCCATACACCTACATCCCTAATGATCCCGTTTATGCTACTACCCCTACCCGGAGTCCTCTGTGTGCCTATCCAAGACTCTGTGCCATATACGGGTATTGCCGCAGATGGGATGGCGTCGGCCCCGCGTGCCTCGTATGCAGCATCTTCGGCTGTAAAGTCGTAAGAACTAATTAATTGCCCGTCTACATAAAAACTTACTATATGCCCGTCCTTTGTAACTACATACCAATGGGGTTCCCCCGCGCGGACAAAGAATGGCGCGAGTTGATGACCCCCGGGTGGAGGAGTGGGTGGTTGGGCGACATTTTGGTTAATTGAGAACGTCTCGCCGCCGGGCCAAATTTTATGGTACTCATATGGAGGAGGCTCAACTGCAGTTGGGCCATATGTTACACCTATCATATCCCAATCCCTGAGAAGAGATGGGGTTCCGTCGTCGATGTGTAGTTGACGTATTGCAAATGCCAAATTTGCTCCTCTAAATCCTATATTTATAATTGGTGGTTGAATAAATGGATAAGCGTCATACTGACTTCCAAATGAGCGAAAAGTACATGCTGCCGCCATGGTTATATTTGTTTCGGCTATTGAGTTACCAACGATACCTGCCGGTGTGTCGAAATATGCTCCTCCTCCATTACTTGTTTGCCAAGAATATTGGAGCTCGTCCTCGTCGTACAATAATGGCGGGCTCCTGTCGCCGAGTGGGCCGACGGCTGAACCAGGGTCGATGAAACCGCCGAATCCCGTAAAGTCGCTCTTATCCGGACCTACATCCAAAATTTCTCCGGCATCATCAAAAAACCCCTGGGTTTCAGAGCTATAATTGTATAAACTAATAATAGACATATCTGGAAACTCCTGCGAGGAGACGTGGGAATGAGAATCTGATATACCTTTTTCGCCGCTTTCTCCAGATATCTCCCCCAATAACTCTACCCAATTATTAGCAGAATCTTTCTCGTATACCTTAATACTCCCGGCTCCTATCTTATATTTAGTATCAAGTTCGTCTCTCGCTTTAATTGCAGCCCTCTGTGCTGCGAGCGCCTGGTCCTCGAACGCATAAAGAGTTTCTTCCCACTCGTAGTAGCCCGGGTCGCTCGCGTTCTGGGGCTTGTTCTGGGTGTAGTGGGTCCACCCCTCATCTCGAAGTCGTTCCCACTCTGCCCACAGCGGTTCCAACTTGTTTTCATAGTAAGTCCTTGCCCACCCGGCTGTCATCGGAATTTCGGTTGCAAGTCTTTGCTGTTTAGTACCAGATAACATAAGTTGAGGGGGGAATTGAGGCAATATGGAATTAATAACATCCGTGGCGGAACACCCGACTGCTATTCTTTTACCGTTGGTAGATATTGAAAATTCACTCCGCCTGACCGATAGTTTATGAGCCCCGGCGCGCTCTACCTCACGCCTGCGCCACGCCAACTCCTGCACCAGGATCCTGCCGGGGTTGTCATGTCGGATAGGCCTGTAAGCATTACTCCTCGCTATCGCTCTCTCTTCTACCGTGTATATATTTGACATTTCTTGTAACCAGTTACAATGAATCAATGGGACCTCGACCCACACCCAATCCCCATCCCCCCTCCCGCCTACAATACCATACGACGTCCAGTCCGATAATCCACCGATATCTCCGTCCTGTCGCGGTCCACGACCGACAGCCATGTACGAACCCTCGCCCACACCTGGTGCACTCCATTCCTCACGCCACGGGTTTGTCTGAAACGTATTACCTACAGGGTCTGTAACATTAAATGTTCGGTTATAACCCTCCAAACCACCCGTAGGTGGTAGTTGGACCTGCATTACCCTCGGGAGAACAGAACTGGGATCTGGCGCAACGCCGCCCGCGGTTAAAACCGGTGTCCCAGGTAAAGAAGATTTTTTAGTATAAATATTTAACTCCTGGGGGAAATATTCAACATTTTCGGGAAGGGTCATCTCGCCGTCGTCTCTATTGGCGTAGAATCTTTCAGGGGTTCTTTTTACCCGTGCCCCGCATATAGCAATTGTAGAGCCATCCCCCGATATACGCGCAGGGACACTATTATACACGTCCCCTCCGATTCCCGGTCCAAGTGATATAAGCGTATGTATGTCGTCTATTATACCGGTACGGCGCCCAACATCTGCCGCGGCCTCCGCAGCTATGTAATCAGCTGAATAGCCATTGGCATCCCATGCGGTCTGCTCTGCATCGTATAGAGCTTGCTGGGCTGCGGACGGAATATTAGGTATACTTGTAGTGACCGGGGGAGCTAAGGCTGCAGCAGAGGAACTTATAGGTGTAATAGTGGTTATAACAGATTCTTTGTAATATGGACTCTGATTTGGGTATCCATCATATTTAGCAGATCCCTTTCCAGGCTCTCGCATCATCGGCACGCCGTCGTCGCCCAAGGAACCTATCTCGGATATCAATACTCCAGAGTCGACTGAACCGTGTGGGGCGTTGTCTAACCAGGGGTTGTGTTGGGCGCTTCGGTATGGGTTCGAGAGCTGACTGGTGTTCACACTAGCGTCAGTGGTTTTCTCACTGTAATCGGGGATGGCTATTAAAGGAAGCCAATCTGAATTAACCCATATGTCAAGGGATGGGTCATAATCCCATACATATACGTAATGCGATGTAAAATCTGCAGTTACTAAAGTTTTCCCGTCGTCGGTTAATGATATGGAGTCCGCCACCCCAGTTATTCCGGTCCCCATTGGAGTCCATGAACCAGAATTCCATTTGAAAATGCTAGCAGGAGACATATAGCTAGTAACTGCAAGGATATTGCCGTCAGATGACATCTCTACATTATTTCCAAATCCGCTACCCCATACACTTTCTGGTAGAGGGTATATTCCATATGTAGGGTTTTCAGGGTATCCATAATTAGGGCCAAATGTGTAAAGATTGTCCCCCGTGTATACCCCTAAATGGTAATAATCTTCGATAATATTATTTATCCCGGGGCTCCCACTGGTAATTACAGCCGACTCCGACCAATTGTCACCCCCCTTATAATCATAGGTTGTAATAAAATTATTTGGTCCCCCAGCCTCTCCTATCACCAACCTGGTTCCGTCAGAATTCAAGGAGATGTGATTTTTACAACCAGGTGCCCACGGGGTTTTTTGACTTATAATGGGAAATTTTCCATCCATAAAACTCTCATAATATCTATTTTTGTATATATATTCCTGTGCACCGGGTCGTTTTATAGATTTTGCTCCCTGTGGGTATGCAGCCAAATTACTTTCTGACGCACTAAATACCTTATTTAAAACCCAGTCGTCGCCATTTTTTTTATATACTCTTACTTTACCAGCGCGCTTTGGATTCAATGGAAATAATATAGCCCCGGCTTGTAAGGCTGCACTCCATGCTGCAGTATGCGCGGAGTCTTCTTCTCCATATGGCCAGTTTGCGTCCGGAGGATTTGACTCCGGGGCTTTAGTGCGCGATGCATCGTGTAAAGCGTCTACCTGGCTTTGGATAGACGCGCTTTGTTCGCACCCGTACATTCTACCCTGACTGACGACTAATGTATTTCCGTCTTTACTTATCACAGTAGCGTAACCATAGTGATCTTCATTTTGATGAGAAGGTGAGACATCTTGAACATCTGCTATAGGATCTATTCGTTCTAATCCAACCGAATAACTACCATCGGGTGGATTATCTTTATTTTCAGAGATAAATTCTCCAGACTCTGTAAACAGATATTCCCCCTTGTCGAATGTGTTATTGGCTACCTTATTTGGGTATCCCTGAGGACATTTTCCATCCTGAGATCCGAATAGGCTACTTACCTCAAAGTCTGGAAGTGCATCGTATTCGCCAGAATTAAACCCCCGCGTGTCAGATGGTGTAGTAAGTGTGTTAATTGGGTTAGATGTTATACCGGCTTCGTTATAATGTTCAACTAACTTATTGATATCATCTAAGGTAAGGTAAGAAGTTAAAAGATCATCGGCTAATACACCAGTTGAGGAATAAAGACCGTATGTACCGTCAGGGTTTAAATGGAAATGTTCATTCCCGGTCCTTCTTAATCTCTTAGAATCTATATGGGATAAATATTTAGGTATATAACTCAGATCGTGGGGTCTATATGTTGTTTGATAAGGCGCTTCTACGAGACTGTCTGATATCAAATTATCATGACCTAGATAGTTAGGACTCTCTTTTAATGTACTAGAGTAATAACCGTTCATTGTAATACTCATTGGTCGCGGATCTCCTAATGAGTATTCCTCTCGGTCACTAAATAATTCAAGCTTGGAGTGTTTACTTACTCTCATATCAGGGTTAAACATAAATTCCTTTGTTGTACCCCCGTAGTATGAAGAACCCGATAGAAATTCGGAAAGTGTCTGTTTAGTAGTCCTATTAATAGGTATTTCGTTTAGTTGTAAAAAGTCCCTAGGTTTCCAGTCCCAATTTGGATAACTAGGAAGATCTTCGGGGGGCATAAACGGGTGGATATTATCTAAAGGCCTGGGATATTGAGATCCGGTAGTGTCCTCTCTCCATCCATTGGGGTAACCAATCTGAACTCCCTCTGGTTTTTTAGAACCTTTTTCTACCCCCCTAATGCGATGTAAAAGAGGCTCTGTTAGATCCCAATCGGTTATAGATTCTTTAGTAGATGGTCGTCTAAGTAACGTAGTTAAAGTTTTGGGTGGACCAGAGTCTAATTGAGCCTCTGGTGTATCTAGTTCTATTACAACAGATAAGTATAAATTCCCAACCGCATCCGTATCAGTAGATATACTAAAAACCTGAGTGCCGGCCCAAGACTCGTTCTTTGTAGAAATTGTACTAGGTATCTCCCTTGTGTACGATGTGTGTATAACCTGTTTAATATTATCATTTTTATTCCAGAATACAGACACTGGGTTTGACCCGTCATTGAATGTATCCGTTGCTGCTAAATACTGTGTTCCGGTTTTATCAAAAGAGGAGATAGAACTATGCGCCCCCGTAGCCATTGATTATATAATATAAGGAATATATTTAATTATTATTTACTCCTTATATTACATTTACTATTACGATTCATTATCAGGTTCTTAGGCTGCGAACGAGATAGAACCACCAACCGTTGTCTGGACAGTTGTACCAACCGCGGTGGCTACTAGTTTTGGAGAACCAAGAGATGTCCAGTCATTAGAATGATTAAATCCAGACATAACAAGACGACGCGCAGTGCCGTCAGCGTATGCCGCCACGCCTGCACCAGTGGTTCCGTATATAGACGTTCTAATCCTAATATTCAATTTGATATTATTACATTTGGATAGAGGAACACCGGCTGTACTAAACGCCTCATCTGATAATTTTAGCATGTATATCCCACCAGAATCCTTAGAACTCTTTAGACCGAATTCATCTACATTCGTCAATTTAAGGGCGGATGCTGGAATAAACCCCGTCCGGTTACCTCCAATAACCAATTCTACCGAGTCTAACCAGTCCCGAGTATAACCAACTATAGGTATTGTGGGCATGAAATTATCCGAACTACGATGATCATCGCTCCCTATGTAGTCTAGCTGACCACTATTGTAAGGACCAATTAAGTAATCAGAACCGTTCTGCGAAGCCCACAGTGGCCGCTGGTTCTCGGGCTCAGAATAGAGTGGGGACCAGTCAATAAGAGTTGGTTCGGTCTCATATCTTTTGTGTCTTAATGGACATAGATTATTGGTCATGAAATCTCCGTCATTATTTTCAGGGACAAGAGGTCCCGCGGTCTCCTTACCGCTCATGCCGCTCCACCATCCATCAAATAAAGGCTTCTTCTTAATACCGGATATGGTCCAAGGCCCGAAACCAGCCTGCCCTGCTGCTGCGGCGGCGGCTGATTCGGAGGAGACTCCGGCCAGCAGTGCCGTGACGGAGCCCCCAGTGCCGGTATACCGGTTACCCCTACTAAATGGCCACGCTTTAGTCATCTTAGTATTTGCGAAAGACCCGTCGTCACTTACTCCGGGCACTCTCAAAGATAGTAAGATGTGACTGCAGTTACATTCAAACTTACTAATATCGAAAGACACCTGTTTATATTCGCCAGAAGGAGCCCCTGGGATCTGCTGCAGAAGGTTGTCAGGGATTGGACTGGTAAAATCTGCACGCACAAGATCCCGCGGGGTTGGGTATTCTAATGTCTCAGATGTTTTCAAAACACGGTTTACTACATTATTTCGGATAAAATTTTTCTCGGTCTCGGTTATCATATGAGTAGTTACAGTAGCACTTGTCGAGAATTTCCAGTTCTCAGGGATCATAGTAGCATTACTTGTAAGCTTTTGAATTCCAAATATTGGCCATAACCCGCCCGCTCCATGTAGACCCTCGTGTTCGTGAAGTGTATTCGGAACATTTACGGCCGCGAGAAACATCTCGGGATCGAACTTATTATAATGAACCTTCATAGTCAGTGAATTTGTTGTAGACCCAGCCTGTAAAAATGCCCCGGACATCTTAGAAGACCTTCCCGTAAACGGAATAGAAACCGACCATTCGATAACATTGTCTTTAATGGCAGCAGTTCCGGTGCCCTCGTAAACAGGTCTATTGATATTTGTATATATGTTAGGATATTCCTGACCGTCGATTGTGCTACCCGACATGCTACATGAATTATCAGTTTCGGTTACATTTCTTGCAAAAATTGAGTCAGATGTAAGAGTGTCTACGACCAATCCGCCGAGCCTTATTTCTACCTTATTTATTAAAGTTAATAAGAATGTATTGGAGAAATATATAGCGGTACTATTTGCAAAGGAAGCCATATTTGCACCTGCATCGGAACCAGTTGGGATATCGAATCCCATCCTAGCAGTTAAGATAACACTGCTTATAGCGTCGATGTCGTCGGGCATAGCAAATGTGTCATGATTGGACGCCTGACCGGGTAGACCAACTGGGAAAGCTTTCATACTTCCCTGAACAACTGTCTGACCAGTTCCATTTATATACTTAGTTGTGCACTTAGTTAAAAAATCCGATTCTATTAATGTGTCTTCAGCATATTTATTAGCTCTACACACTGATTGAGAACCACTGGAGTTAAATGTATTAATAGCTACATTGCTAATACTCATTCTGTTTTATATTGTATAAGATATTTTTTTTATTTTATTAAAAACGTTTAATTTTCATTTTTTTTATTATTGAATATAATAAATGTCTCAGTTCGAATGTAATATAAAAGATCTAATTAAAGTAGACGAAGAAATAATAGAAGAACGCGTAGAATACGAAGAACCGAAGGTCACGGATGACCAGAGAAAACCCGTAATTGAAGAATTGGCACCCAATAAAATTAGCAGAAGAGTTAAAACTGATCCTCCTAATAGACAGGTTGCCGATACTTCACAAAAAGACGTAGAAAAGAATATTACGAAGATTATTATAAATGAAATAAAAGATAGAAAAAATCATAGGGTTTTTTTAATTATTATTGGGTTATCCCTTTTGCTGAATTCTGCCCCGGTATATAAACTCATCAGTGATATATTTCCATATCTAATGGAGTCTGTTAGTCAGCTTAACATAAAAGGAAAGATACTAATAGCATTTTTAATATCATGTGCGATTATTATATCTAGGTCTTCTTTGCTAAATCGGCCTTAAGTTTATTTTTCTTAGCCTTAGTGGGTCCGATAGAAGCTGGTTTACCTGTTATAAGATTTTCCAGGTTAGATAAAAAATAGTCTGTTTTTTGTTCCTTTGTTACTGGTATGGGTTGGGGTATATCTTTATCTTTATTCTTCGGTTTCTTCCACTTCAGGGCACTTTCCAGGCCAGGCGAAATAGATACTGGCGTGCTTTGATATTCTCGGCAACAACCGTATTCTCCATCACTTTCGGATAGACATTTTTGACAAAACCCCCACGGCGTTAGTTTGAAATATATATTATTGTGCCTATGAAAATCTCCTTTATTTTGACAGTACTTAGATTTCGTGGCAATTATATAAACTGGGTGTTCTCTAGCCTTCTGTATTATACGAATATCATCTGTAGAATAAAGTGGTATAAAATTCTTAAAAAATTTAATGATTGCAATATACTCAACAGACATTTTATTAAGTCTATCGAAACCACTCTTTGTTGAGCTATCCCCAGAGTCCTCCGTTTCTTCATAATCTTGAAGATTAATAGTATGCGTAGTACAATTTTCTTCAGATCTAATACTAGTCCTCTTAATAGACAATAAATTACCCAAAATGTAATCTTCGGTTAGCTGTTTGTTGTATTCTTTCCCAATGTATACACTCTGTACTTTGTATACTCGATTTTCATAATGTTTAATACCATCTGAAATTGAACATTTGTCTGATCCTATTAGTCGAAGACCGTTTGCGTCATACACACATTTATCAATGATTTTATTCCATGAATCATAACACGATTCTATTTTACCGAATTCTGTTGTTAGGCGAATGATTATGTTCTTACGGATACTATGTGCAATTGGTTTATCGGCTAAGATATCTGGCCAATGTAAATGATAACCCTGTTTGATGTATTTCACACCGGATTTATAGTTTTCTTTACATTTATCAGCGGATGTTATAATGCAAAATTGAGGAGATCCGTATATATTTTCTATAACGTCCTGTATAACCTCTACAAACTTGTATATATCTAGCATTTCTGTTGAATTAAAATCAAAATCTATAAAAAATTTAAATACATCGGTCTTTCTTTCAACTATACAGTTTTTACAGTTAATGTATTTTGCATATAATTCTTGAAATATTTCATAATCTTTAGTTAAATCTAACTTCCCCCCGTCTAATAGAAAATGTGTCACCTTTTGTTTATTAGAATCTGTGACAATCTTTCCGGTAGAATAAAACCAGGCTGTTAAAGGATTTTCCATTGTTAGTTATTAATGTTTTAAAACTTTAAATTAAATTTTTATATTATCCCCTGAATTTAATAGTTACGTTGTAATTATTTGTATACACCCCTTTTACGGCACTTGGAGACAAAACAGAACGTTTGTCCTTTCTTTTGTTTAATAGTGTTGTATTCATATCAGCATCTATGAGTTTTATATTAGAAATTGCATAATCAAAAATTTTATTTTCGAGAACCCATCTAAAAAAATTAAGCTGGCCAACTGTTGTTACTATGTCTTTATCACCGGGAGTATACTTATCTGGACATTCTCTCCATTTAAGTGTGTCAATGTCGATTATTATTCTCCGCTGCCTACAAAAAGGGTCAAAATATTTTTTAGAATATGCCTTCAATTGATTTTTATAGTCTAAATATATATTAAAATAAGTAACGTCTCCATTGCTCCGGTGCAAGGGGTAAATAATATTATACTTCTTCGAATAATTAGTTACTAACCAGTCTAAAAGTCTTAAGCTTAATGGAGTATTTTGATAAATTATGTCTCTAAGGAGGGGCATTTTATTTTTATAAAATAAGATCAAAAATTTAACAAGTGTATCTTCTCGCGACGAAAAAGACATGTTTGTATTTATTAGGAATGAAAAGAATCTTTAAATATATTTAAAGACTGTATCCAATTGTATAATATATTAAATGCTATCTGAAATAACAGACGAAGATTATAAAAAACAGGTTATATTCTTACTTAATAATAATTGGACAGGAAGAACAGATTATTATTTCCCAGCCCAGACAGCTGTTAATGTAGAAAGATCACACTTTATAAAGCTAAAAAATTATAAATATATGTTTTGCAAGAAAAACACAAAAGAAACTAGAAGAGCTATACTATTTATGTTTATAAACTCTAGAGCAGAAAATACTTCAGTTATTATTCTATCAGACTTTACAATATACAATATAGATATTAACTGTTCACATGATTACTTTTATGGTAGCATATTCGATATTTCATATGCCCAGGATGAAATTATTATATGCGACTCATTTATGTCATCTGGGAATAAAATTAATAGGGCGTCATACGAAGATAGGTTGTCAGATTCAAGTTACTTCATTAGTAATGTAATTAATACCGATGTCCCAATTAATATAGTAAATTACGCCACTGACATATCCGGCGTGTCAAAACTTGAAGACAATGAAGAACTATTCATTATGCCAAATAACTTGCCAATTACAACAGGTATAAATTATTCGTGTTTTAAGTGGAAACCCACCGAAAAACTGGGTTTTAATTTGAAAGTATCTGAAAATGAAAATGATATAGACCTATATACCACCAATTTTAAGAAATCTTGTATTTTTGCTACAATTAAGGGGGATATTGATACCGGAAGAGAACAAATTGATTTTATTAAGGGTCTTGAAGATTATAGTAATGAATGTATAGTAGAATTTAACATTACAACTGACAAAATTATCCCAATGCGTGTAACAAAAGATAATACGATACCTACATCAATTAGGTCTATCGAGAAGATAATCCACATTAAGAGAGAAAATATAACACTACAGGATCTCACATATAATTGCTCTAAGTAAACTAGCATATCAAGAACAGAATTAATTAATTAACTAAATCATTTGAATTCACTTGAACTTAAATGATTTAATTTATACTACATTCATTTACAACACACACTTATATTATCTACCAGAAGCCACCGAATAGCGACCGGCGGGCACGGGCACGGTAGGCGCGACGAGCACGGATGGCCGACTTGGTCATCTTCAGCTTCTTCGAGCGGCGACGGCGGGTGGTCTTCTTCGAGCGGCGACGGTAGGCACGACGGGCGGCGATGGCCTTCTTGGTCATCTTCAGCTTCTTCGAGCGGCGACGGCGGGTGGTCTTGCGACCAGCCTTGCGGCTGCGCTTACCAACGTAGACCTTGCGGCCCTTGGAGCGGTAGTATAGGGAACCGGTCTTACCCTTGTATAGCTTGCGCTTGCGGCCAGCTACGACAATGGAGGTCTTCGAGGCCTTGGTCGAGCGACGACGGCGACGGATGGGCGAACGGCGCGAACGACGGGGCGAACGACGGGGCGAACGCGAGCGACGACGCTTGGGCGACGAGCGACGCTTACGACGCTTGGCACCGAAGTATAGATCAAGAAGGTCGGACATATTTATTTTTAATATATACAAAAGAAATTAATTTAAATTTAATTCACAATAAAATTTTAATAAATTTAGAAATTACATTTTCCCTAAAATTATGTTTATTTAGAAATTCCAATAGAATAGTTTTATCTTTCTTTTTCATAAAAAACCTTTCAGGAATATCATAATCAAATGTATTGAATATCTCTCTACATACTCCATATTCGAAATGTTCGCACGTTTTAACTGAATTAGTCAATACAGTTTCTATACACCTGTGTTTCTTAATGAGATTATATGCTGTGATTGGCCCTATTTGAGGAATTGATTCAGTATAATCACAACCGGATAGAATACAAAAGTCTACAAAGTTTTCCATATTCATATCTATGTCATGCAATAGCTTTGCTAGATCAATCTCAATTATGTGTTTACTGATATTTGTTTTAAGAACGTTGGAGCATCCAAACGTAAGGGCATCTGAATCGTCGGTTATTGTGTAATCTACTATTCCGTTTCTCTGAAGAAATGCGCAGTATTTCTCTGCATCATTTGGAGCCGTACAATAAGGAATGCCCGATATTTCTAGAAATTCTTTGCATTGTTCAGTGTGGTATTTTTTTACAATTATCAGTTGAGATTGCAATCTTTCGATTTCTGAATTTATTTCTCCTTGTTCTAACTCACTTTCTGCTACCTTTTCTTTTAGTTCATCTAATCTAATGTATATTTTTTGTTTCGCGGCTTGCCTCTTTTCCAGGGTTATACCCTTTGCATCCGGAGGAACCCCATCGAAAACAAAAACCGGGAGAATTCCGTTCATTACATAAAACTTCGCGCGATTAGCAATCCCAATTAGGTGAGAATTTTCAGCCTTACACGCGTATTTAAATTTATAAAGAAGTATACTAGAATCTATTGCTACGGTTTTACCATGGTATTTTTTGATGTCATTATATGAAGTACAGTCGGGCGAATGCTTTTTAATAAGGGCGTTTAATCCTCTGATTCCCATTTGTTAATGTATGAACTATTCTTTTAAATTATATTTACAACGAACTTAATCAATGATAGAATATGCATCCAAATTAATAACTGGAATGTCTTCTTCCTCTGTTCTGAGATCTAGAATCTTCTTAGGATGACGAAATAGAGGATGAGTTTCAATTCCCGCCTTGCGGTAATGAACTACATTCGCCCAAAAGTCTGCAAGAATAGGCAAATTCTTATTAAGCCACTTATGGTTAATGTAAGTTCTTACAATACTCATTGTCCTGGGGGGGAAATATTCAATAAAATCGGAAACTTCAAGACCACAAATGAACATATTCAACTGAACCTGAGGATAATAATAAACGGGGATCTTACCGGGGACAATCTTTCTTTTGTATGGACACTTAACTTCTAATAGAATAGGCTTTGCATTTGGGTCAGTTAGACTCATAGAGATTCCGTCCGGAGAACCGGCAAGCCAATGATATTCGTCGGATTTATGGACATCCTCGTGAGCAAGAAGACCGAAATCATAATTCTTTTGACCAGTTAGCTTACAATACTTGTCAATAGCCTCGTCTTCATACTTTTGCCCATGACGTGTAGCAATATTACCAACAAATGGCTTTGGGTCATGACCACACTTCTTAAAAAGCACTTCTTTTGGTTTTTGATAAGGATTCAAGCCTAGAACTGTACCTGCGTCACTTGATGTCAATTTGTTTTCTCTTTGTTTAAACCACGCATCCGAACGCTGTTCGTGCATGGGAATTGATTTCAATTCATTGATTTTATCCATCAAACTAGTATGTAATTAAATGTATCTTATGTTTAAATCATTTAAGAAAATAATGTATACACATTTAATATAATGTTTGGACATGATTTAATACAAGATTTTATACCACAAAATGATCGTCAAGCAAAAGCAAAAAAACTTATTATAGATGAATTTATTGATTATGAAAATAAAAATAAACATACTAGACATAGAATTGCCCATGGGTATAAAGTTAAAGATAGTGAAGACATTTATGAATTTATAGAATGTTTTAATAATTTTGATAAAGAAATTGTTGGTACTCCTCTTAGTATTCAAATTAAAGAATATTCGATACGAAAAGCAGAATTAAAAGATATTAAAGCTACTTCAGTTAATGATATAATTTTTAAAAATGTATTAGAACCAAATGGTTGGAGTAGAATTAATAAACATAAACACAATTATTACATTAAAGATAATAAAAAATATAAACCCAAAGAAGTTATAGAATATGTTATAAAAATACTAGAAAATAGACAGGATATTATTAAAACTCTTCCTAATAGTAATATGTTTAAAAAGTATTTTACATTTATTTGTGATGTACCTAATGATAAATGGGTTTATTATGATTCATATCTTTATTTATTTATTCATAAAATAATTGATTCAAGTTTAAGATGTAAGATTACGCCGGCGGTGTTTCAAATCAAAAATAATCCAAAAAGTACTGTTAAGAAAGGATATAATGAAATAAATGTAGATAATAAATTTAAAATTTATATTAGATTAGATAGGGAAAATAATATACCTCTACCAGAAAATTGTCATCTTATGATAAATATTAATACTAATAAAATTGAATATATAAATAAAGATTTATTAGTAGAAAAAACTTGTTGTCGGTGTAAATTATTTCATCCCTATAACGGGGGATCATATTGTATAGGATGTACAAGTGAAGTTAATAAATATTATACAGAAACATACAGAGGTAAATTGATATCTCTATATAAAGATTTAAGAAATGATAAAAGATTTAAATATACACAAGAAGAACCTCTTATTACATTTCAAGAATTTTGCCTATTATTTATTATTGGCGGCGGTGTATCATATTATACTCAAAAACCATTTATTATTGAAATTAATAACCCAAGAAATATTAGTAGAGAAAGATTAAACAATAATAAAGGGTATACTAAAGACAATTTACGTTTTGTAGAAAGAATAATGAATATTTCACCTGGTAATAATAAAAATAGTGATTGGAATTTAGAAAAAATTATTAAATTTAAAAAGTTACTAGAAGAAGAAAAAAATATTAAATTTGACACGGATGAATTTAATGAAAAAATTAAATTAGTATTAACAGACAAACGAGGTAGACAGGGTATATTATCTAAAGAAATGAATAAATATATAAATAGATTTAAAGGAATTTTATACTCTAGAATTATAAGTCATCAAGTATATGATTTAAAACAATTTGGATATAAAGGAGATATTGATACTGAATATATATTATATTTAATAAAAAAAGTAGAATCTAGATGTCACATTAGTAATAAAATTTTTACATATGATAAAAAAACATCTGAATTCTCTATGTCTATAGACCGTATTAATAATTCTAAGCCACATAATAAAAATAATATTAGATTAGTTTGTAAAGAATTTAATGTTTGGGGAGATTTACACTGGACAAAAGAGTTATTTAATTTATTGTTTTTTTAGTATTTTTTAACAATAAATTTAAATAAATACATAATGTAATTTATATACGATTGAGAGCCTGCATAGTTGGCGCATTATGACCGAAGACGACCATGTATGCTATTATTAAGGCGCCAAGTAGAACCGATCTATTCTCGGCAGTTGAAACACTCTGCTTAAGGCCGTAAACCATAACACCGTACGCTACAAGAGCTATTGCCATTCCATGGCCCATCATTACTATTCCCCGCTCCATTTATAATCTTACGATATATCTTTATTATGAATTAATTCATTTTAATTTCTTAACGCTTACAGAAGGAGTATTCTTCTTTTTCATTTTTTTAGCGTCATATTCTGGGACATCTTTAGCCTTTTTTGCATCATAATTCTTTTTACAATAATTCCATAGGTCTTTAGAGCCTATTTTGAATTTGCGGTCTGGGGTAGCCCTATACCAAAAAACACAGTCCTGTATATTATTACTTCTTGACGTATTATCTAAGACTAAACAATCATACCCCTCCGTACAACTATTGAGAACGTCTTGAAAAACTGAAAAATGCGGAAATATCCCAAAGAAATTATTATACAACTTTTGTTGATTTTGTATAATATTTTCCCTGAGAATGAAGATATAATCTATGTTAGTCCTGAGATCGGGTGGCAAATCCATACAATATTGCATGGTTAATAAAAATGTTATTCTCCAGTGACGCCCATTCATAAATATCCCGCGGATATTTGGGTCTTTTATCATCCGTTTATCATACATACAATCATCTAATAAAACAAATACATCATTATCCGTTGTTTTTTTCTTGCCGTCTATTATTTTTTTTTGGCGAGTTATAACCTGTTGTATAATCTCCGGTTTATATTCGGAATGTATTAATATTTCTGGTATAAAATTTGAATAATATGCATTCCCGTCCTCGGTGGCTGATATTGCTACACCCGCATTTATATTACGTAAACGATAAAGTATATCCGCAACCAATGTACTTTTACCCGTTCCACGTTTTCCTATAAAAACACACGTTGCCGGACCAGAACCCGTGAGTCTCTTCTCTTCTATCTTCTTAGGGTTAAATTTCGATAGACTTATCGACATAACAATGTAACTAATACTATATTTATATTATTAATTGTAATAATCGGACGTATCTATATTATCAGACTCTAATGTTAAGTACGATACAATTAAACTAATAAGTCCGCCAAGTGCTGCACCTCCCAATAAAAGGGCTACTTCATTTACACCTTTATGACCTTCTTTCTTATCATCTTCGGCTTTCTTTATAATAAATTTATTTACCGCAAAAACTAAACAGATGGTAATTATAATTATTGCAATAGCCTGTATATCAAAAACATAAAAATCTAAAGATGGAAAATACATATTTATAATAAGTTACTTTATTTTTAAAGTATAATATAAACTTAAAAATAAATTATATTATATATTATAAATATGGAAACTACTCAGATTGATAGCCTTGAATCTTACAATGTTATAGATTCAATAGACTTTGGCGAAACGGTTGTATTTACTAAGTTTGGAACCGAGTGGTGCAAGCCGTGTGTTAATCTTGAGAAGGTATTATTGACTGTCGAGGATTCTGTAGTTTATAAAGTAGACGTAGAGAATGACGCATTTGAAGATTTCCTGTCTGAAAACAGGATCTCTAATATCCCATGTACAATAATTAGATATAAAAAAAAGAAGACGCAATTTGTTGGCATGAGGAATCTCACTGAGATTGATAGAATGATTGAACTTCTTAAGGCTTAAATTAAATTGAATTGAATCTCAAATTTTACAAAAAAATAACTGGTTTAAAAATATATTTCAATTTATAATCAGTTACTTACAGTTATGGCGGAGAACTATAAAAAATATACGCAAATCGAACATGTCCTAGAACGCCCTGGGATGTATGTTGGAGATACCAAAGACATAGTATCCGATTGCTGGACCGTCAACCCTGACAATAACACCGCACATATTAAAAGCTGTAAATGGAATCCGGGAGTTTATAAAATCTTTGACGAGATCCTAACAAATGCCTCAGACGAAGTCCAGAGGAATAAAAAAGTCACCTGCATAAAGGTTGACATAACAGATGATGGCGATATCAGTGTATACAACGATTCTGGTATACCTATTGAAATTCACCCCGAGTACAAGATTTACATCCCTGAACTTATCTTTGCAAATCTTCTCACCACCAGCAACCACGACGACACAAAGAAAAGAACAACCGGAGGACTTAACGGTCTCGGAGCCAAGCTGGCAGCAATCTTTTCTGATACATTCCGTATCGAGACTGCATCTGGTGGTAAAAAATACACACAAACATTTGAAAAAAATCTTAGTAAAATTTGCAAACCCAAGATTGGAAAAACTTCCAAAGAATACACAAGGATTACATTCAGACCCGACTTTAAAAGATTTGGGATTGATTGTATCACTCAGGATACTAAAGACATCCTGGTAAAACGCATCTTTGACATCTGTGCAATTACTCCCAAGGGCGTAGATGTACACTACAACGGAAAGAAATTGACTGTAAAAGACTTTTCCGACTACATTTCAGTGTACATCGGACCAAAAAAAGAATGTCCCAGGGTTATTCAAGAAGAACCGCGGTGGCAAGTATCTATCGCACCCTCTGAGAACGGATTTCAATGCATGTCATTTGTAAACGGTGTAAACACGTCCGACGGAGGAAGTCATGTAGACCATGTCATCAATCCCATAATCAAAAAACTAACAGAAACTATCCAGGAAAAACACAAGAGTCTTACAATCAAACCTCATTACATCAAGGACAACATCTTTGTATTTATAAATTGTATCATTGAAAACCCGTCCTTTTCTTCGCAGACAAAAGAAAAGAACATCACAAAGATTTCGGATTTCGGCAGCAAATTTACAGCATCACAGGATTTCATTAAGAATGTAGCCAAGCTTGGGATCATTGAAAATGTACTTACTCTTGCAGACGCTAAAGAGAAGAAGTCTCTACAAAAAACAGACGGCAAGAAAACTTCAAGAGTTATCATTCCGAAACTTGACGACGCAAACCGAGCAGGAACAAAGGACTCATCTAAGTGTACTATTATCTTCACAGAGGGCGATTCTGCTAAAGCCACTGCTATCTCGGGTCTATCAGTTGTGGGAAGAGACACTTACGGTGTTTTCCCCCTGCGAGGAAAGCTACTGAATACCCGGACAGCAACTTATGCACAACTGTCCAAAAATGAAGAGATAAATAATATCAAACAAATTCTTGGCCTACAAAATGGCAAGAAGTACAAGAATTTATCAGAACTCAGATATGGACGGGTTTTGATTATGACCGATGCAGATACCGACGGATTTCACATCAAAAGTCTGCTCATTAATTTCATCGGAAATTCTTGGCCAGAACTACTAAAAATAAATTTTGTATCATCCCTTGTCACACCGATCATTAAAATATCCAAAAGAAACGAAACGTTGCCATTTTACAACCTTAGCGATTACAACACCTGGAAAGAAAATAATAATACATCCGGCTACAAAGTAAAATACTACAAGGGTCTTGGTACAAGTACTTCGGCGGAGGCCAAGGAATACTTTAAAGATATGAAGACCCTTGATTACAAAATAGAAACAATTGAAGATGAAAAATACCTAGAAATGGCATTTACAAAAACAGAGGCAGACGCAAGGAAAAAATGGATTCTTGGAAATATCAAGAGCCCAGAAACTCTCAATTACAATAATAACAAGGTAAAGGTAAAAGATCTTATCAACAAGGAACTTGTACTATTTTCCATCGCAGACAACATCCGTTCAATTCCCAGTCTTGTAGACGGACTAAAGCCGTCCCAGAGAAAAATCCTATATGGATGTATCAAAAGAAATCTATATTCCGAAATCAAGGTATCTCAACTTGCCGGATACGTCTCTGAAGTTTCTAGCTATCATCACGGAGAAACAAGTCTACAGGATACCATCATCGGTCTGTCTCAGACCTATGTGGGCTCTAACAATATGAATCTCCTAGAACCCGTTGGACAATTTGGTACTCGGCTTCAGGGAGGGAAAGACTCATCGAGTCCGAGGTACATCTTTACTCACCTCTCGAAAAATTTCAAGAACATGTTTAATCCAGATGATTACTCTCTTGTAAATTATCTAAACGACGACGGGTTTTCAATCGAGCCATCATTCTATGTCCCTGTACTACCCCTTATTCTTATCAACGGAGCGTGCGGAATTGGAACCGGGTTTTCTACAGATATCCCATGTTTCAACCCGGAAGACTTGAAAGACAGGCTTCTAAAATTGGTAGACGACGAGGATGCAGATATCCCCGAACTTACCCCGTGGTATAACGGGTTCACTGGCACGATTGATAAGGTGGAAGAGAATAGATGGGTATCAAAGGGGATATATAAAATTGTATCAAACACTGTAACAATAACTGAATTGCCAATTGGGACATGGACGGAGGACTATAAAAGTTTCCTAGACAAGCTAGAGACCGAGGAGCAAATTTATAGCTACAAAAATATGTCCTCAGAAACAGATGTGCACTTTGAGGTAAAAATTCCACTGGAGAACATAATAAACTGGAGAGACAACAAAGAACTTGATAAGAAGCTCAAAATGACATCATACATATCGGCGAAAAACATGCACGTATTCAATGAAAAGAATGAAATTGTGAAAATGTCATCCGCTGAAGAAATTGTTTACCACTTTTGGAAAATCAGGACAGACTATTACACTAAGAGACAGACTGATATTTCGCAGCGCCTAGAGAAAGAATTGAATCTTGTAACATCGAAGATTAATTTCGTGAACGATGTTATTGATGACAATATTAAAGTGTTTAGACAGAAATTGACTACTATCAATGAACAATTAACCTCGAGAAAATATCTAAAAATAAATGACACATATACATATTTAACCGACATGAAAATTCACACATTTAGCGAAGACACTATCGAGACATTGGTTTCTAAACAGAAAAATATAACCGATCAATACAATTTAAATAAAAATTATAAAATTTCCGACTTCTGGAAAAATGATTTCAATAAATAAATAAATAATAAATTAAAAATTAAAATCTACGGTAATAATAAAAAAATAATGGCCCCCTCAGCTCAAGAACTTCTAAAGGCAAATCTATACACTATTATAATACCAATTGCTCTCGCTGCGTTCTTCTGGATGTCCGTTGGTGTACTTGACAATGACGTCAAGGTTGCGAGCAAGGAAAAGGACCCGGTTAAGTTTATAAAGATAATGAATATTGCCATGGGTTGCATGGTAACCGCATACGGTGCTTATCATATATTAAAGATGACACCGTTAAAGACCATGCTACCTAAATTCTAAGTAAATACAATTTAAATACAATCTAAATAAAATAAAATGTGTAATAATTACCCCTTTTATTTTATTTCGTTATTAGAATTATTTCACCGCGGTTAGCCGCGGATAAAACCACCGTCTTCGCAGTCAATCCACGTTCCTTCTACTTCTGGTAGCTTATGGGAACTAAAAAATAATACTGCATCATTTGCAACATCGGTAAACTTTAATGGTCTCTGTTTATCTGGTTTCCATAATTTAGTTCCTAATGTGTATGCATTTTTCCATTTTTCAGACCCAGGACTTACTATACACACCGAATGACAGTGGAGATTTAGCAATGAATTTATTTTGGTCATGGTGTTAATTAATTTCATATAAGCAACAAGAGGCAGTTCATTTTCATTTTGTTTAGATCCCCCAAGATCAACGAGTAAGTGATACCTAAGATTATGAGTTTTAATATATTCCCATGTATTCTGGAAATATAATAAAAATTCATCGTAAGCAATTTCATTATATTCGGTTTCTACCTTTAATTTAACGTTAAAAATATGTTTGGTGTTATCTAAATTTATACAGTATCCATGCGTTTCCTTTATTATAACTTCGCCTGGCATATTTAATTTATTTAAATATAATTAATGCCAATAAATCCCGCGAATAACTTAAATATTACGTTTTTATAGTTATATTAAAGATAATACGTATAAGTGTAGTATAGTATAGAATCCTCTTTTTAGATGGACGAAACAATGTTGCTTATTTGGAAAGACCTGGAAGAAATTGGCAAAGAAAATTATCGAGAACCCACTAAGTGTGGATGTATGCATACAAATGTAATTTATAATCCGTCGGATAAAGCGGATATATGCTTAGATTGTGGTCAAATTTTAGCAATGGAGGGAGATAGTTGTGAATGGAATAGTTATAAAAAGGAGGACGGGTCTTTTCAGACTTCGCAACAGAGAGGTGACGCATGGGTGAGTGATAATCCATATGACAAAACGGGTACAATCCCTGGATTCCATAAAAATTCTTTTATCATGAGGATGCATTATCAGGCTACGTTTAGTCATAAACAAAAAACATTTTGGAAAGTCTCGGAACACTTTGAAAATTATCGCACACTTCTCGCTCTACCACACGCTATACTACCTACAGCAAAAAACATGTGGCACATTTGTATGGAATCTGGAAAATTGACCCGCGCTTCAGTTAGAAATGGTCTGATATCTGCATGCATGTATTATTCTGGCATACAAAACAATATATCAGTTGATCGCAAAAAACTAATAGAAATAACAGAGGGGAATCAAAAGGGGTTTCTAAAGGGGGAGAGGGTTTTTCTAGAAATAATGCAATACGTGCCAGCATATAAATATTTAGGACGGGTGAAGGAAGATGTTAAAGATACCGACGCCTTTGTAAAATTCTGTAATCAGTTAGAACTGCCATTCAAAACGGTGTATATGTGTAATGAACTATATACCAAAAATATTGACCGCCTAGATTCAGTCACCCCTAAGTCTATCGTAGCCGGGGTATTACTATATGTAGTCAAAAATGAACTAAATCTTAAACAGCCATCTAAGGCTAAGATATCACAGACGGTTGACGTCTGTATCCCAACTATCAATAAAGTGATTAAAATTTTAGAAACATAATGCATTTAAAAATAAAATATATACAATTGTAAAGCATGTTTGCTCTATTGACCATTTTCTTGTCCTATGTTGTTAATCCGGTTATGTACCCAGTTTATAGATCAACCGTAAAAGGGAGAGGTAATTTAGTATACAACAATGAAGGAGATAGCTCAAGTCTTATCGAATCGTTAACACCTCCTTCGGGAGGAGAACTAAAACTTTTGACGCATCTAAATGGTAATGCTTGGGCACAAGCTTGGCTTTTACACATGGGGAGGACTGATACAGAAGTTTATGATGACCACTATTGCATGGAATGCCTGAGTATGAAAGAATCTTCAAATATATACACATCTGAAGAATATCTTTATTTTGGATTTTTCCCAGGTGGATGTAGCGGCAAGGCCGCTTACGAACCAAAATATTTGGCACTATTTGTAGTTCAACCTAAGAAACGCGCTTTAAATGCTAAGCTAATTGTTGAAAACCCGAAGTTCATTAATGAAGAAACGAGGCTAATAGATCTCGAAAATAGTCTTCGGCAGTTGTGCGATGAATCTTATGTGTTTTTTAAGTTTGATGAGCTTAAGAGACCGGGTCAAATCAGGTACTACTACGAGTGGACTTTCACTAATTAACCGAAATTAAAATGTTTGGTTTATTGTATATGATAAACTTAGATTTATATGAAACATATAAAGAGCGTTTTGGAATGCAAAGAAATTTAAATAGAATAGCTGATTCAGAAAAGCGCGATGAATCGGAGATTTTTTACGGACTTTTTAGAATAATATTAGCATGCGACGCCGTGCATGATTTTTGTGGCAGTCGGGGCTTTGTTGCAAAAAGCGACGATAAGTTAACATTTGTTACCCAACTTACAGTAGAGCTGAAAGAAGATTTGAATTTTTATAATCTAGTAGATGTATGTGAGAGGCTAATTAGAAATGATAATATTAAGAAGTTTAACATAAATTATGATTATTTCTCAACAGAATCAAATTCAAAATCGATTTCAAAAAGTATATTAAGTTTATTCGGACTTAGTAATGTACCACTGAACAATATAGGTCAAGGAGATTGCACCGGTGATAATTCTATCGTAAGAATGGTTAAAATACTAAATAGATCATACAATAAATCATACAATAAATCGCCCGTTGAACTAAGAGTTGATGCAACTTCGAATTCGTCAGCTTTGATACCCATATATAGCTCTATATTAGAACAATCAAGAAGAAAGGCTAGTCGTTGCAAATCTTATAATGAATTAGTATTTGTAAAAGACATCTCGAGCGAATATGATGCAGCAACTAACGATAAACTACAAAAAACCTTAATTGAGGCCGGTATTGCGGGGGATATTAATAATAATGAAGATACTGAATATAAGATTTATTGTACTGTAAAAGGACAGGAGGTGAATATAGTAAATTGCAGGTTAAAATCAACTAAATCTGGGGATAAAACAATAGCAACTTTAAATGTAGCCCGTTATTTTAATAAAGACTGTAGGGATATTGTAATAAGCAATGATTTAAACAATAATAGTGTTGGAAAGTTGACGGAACGAATTATAATGAAGAGAGTGAAAGAGGGAACCAGTGAACATTACAAATACAGTATATTTAAAACGATGGGCGATTTTTTACAAATAGTAAGTTTTTTAGATTCAAAAGCAAAAAATAAGTTGTATATATCATTCGATATTCTAAGTAGTGAGATCTGTTCGTTGTTTAGTAAGTCTTCATTTTATGAAGCCAGTTTGAGCAAGGAAAGGCCAGATCTTGTAAAAGATGGGTTGTATGTGTATATGACTGATGAAGAAATAAGTGAGCAGCTTGCTGCGAGCGGATTGATGTTTCTCCGGGGAGAAGACGACGAATCTACTTCGACTCAATATGCTATCGAAATGGCGAAAAATGCTGCCCAAACTGGTCTTAACTATGTCCGGCAAGTGAGAGATGCTTACCGCTCGCCCACGCTTGTTACTCCAATTTCAAAACCGCGCCCTTCGACCTCTCCGCCGCGGAGGGGGTTCGGGTTCGGTAAAAAACCTAAGGTTTCAATTAGGAATACATCTACAAGAGTTCTAGAAGCCAAACTAAAGCTAGTAGGTATCCCCGTTACTAAAGTAGTAAGGGGCAAGCGTGTGAAGTTAACAAGAAAACAATTAGAAATGAAAGCCGAGACATTTAAAAGACTACAAATTAGATGCCAAAAGAAGGGCATTAGCCTTACATACGTTTCTAAAAAAGGACGTAAATATAAGTCTGCTAAAAGACTTCTTAGTGATCTAAAAAGAAAACCGAAAATTAAACCGAAAATGAAAATGAAATGGGGATGATCCGGGTCGAAGCCTGCGCCAAAGACAAGAACGATGAAAATGTCTCGCGTAAGCTTCGGATGATCTTCAAAGTCCAGGGAGTCCAATTTTGGATGATCCACGCCATTCCCCGCGACTATCTAAATAAATTACATCTAGAATTCTGAATGACGACACCAAGATAA
>Ga0209709_10000759_pt1 | contig 30533 bp, 30 predicted proteins | sample ArcticOcean_MG_C_2_FD_187435 | JGI IMG/M metagenome (GOLD analysis project Ga0209709, IMG submission 187435) | Marine microbial communities from western Arctic Ocean - ArcticOcean_MG_CB4_136 (SPAdes) (version 2) | ecosystem: Environmental > Aquatic > Marine > Oceanic | place: Arctic Ocean... | reverse complement strand
ATGAAATGTATTTTAATATTAAAAGAATGAATACCTTGGAGTTAAGCTAATATGAAAGTCAGATATTCATACTTGCCTCAACAATTTGAAGATTGTGAAGATCTATGGCAAGATTTAAAAGATTTTGTTGCAACAGGTGATTTTACTTTAGGTGAGCCTTTAACTAGATTTGAAGAAAGTTTTGCTAAGTTGATTGGCACTAAATATGCCGTAGGTGTAAATTCGGGAACTGATGCAATTAAACTATCTCTTAAGGCTTTGAATATTGGCCCAGGAGATGAGGTTATTACTGCAGCAAATACTTTTGTTGCGACTGTTGGCGCTATTTGTGAGCTTGGAGCAACTCCTGTTTTTGTAGATTGTAATGATACTTTTTGCATGGATACAGAGCTAGTAGAAGCAAAGATTACTGAGAAAACAAAAGCGTTTTTACCGGTTCATTACACTGGATATATGACCGATATGAGAGTAATGAGTCAACTATCTGAAAAGTATAATATTCCAGTTGTTGAGGATGCATGTCAGTCAATTTTAGGTGCAATTGATGGAAGAAATGCTGGAACCTGGGGAAAGACTGGAGCTTTTTCGCTTCATCCCCTGAAAAATATAAATGTATGGTCTGACGGCGGGGTCATTGTTACAGATGATGAAGGCCTCTATAAGAAGCTTAGATTACTAAGGAATCATGGTTTTGAGAATCGTGACACAGTGGTAATGATGGGCTGCAATTCAAGATTAGATACAATTCAAGCTGTTGTGGGAAATTGGATATTGCCACAAGCTAAATCAATATCTGATAAACGAATTAGTAATGCTAGGTACCTAGATAATGGCCTTCAAGAAATTAATGAAATTTCTATTCCACCCAGGCCAGAAAATTTTCGTTTAGTATTTCACCTTTATATTGTTTTTGCAAAAGATAGGGACGGTCTTCTGAAGCATTGTCTTGATAGTGGTATTGAAGCAAAAATTCATTATCCTATTCCCATATATAAGCAAGCTGCTTTAGATTATTTAGGCTATAGCGATGGAGATTTTCCAGTTACCGATGAACATGTAGAAAAAATAATCACTTTTCCTTGCGATCAACATCTAGAGCAAGAGCAATTAGACTATATTATTTCTACGGTAGCTGAATATTATGCAAAGTAGTTCAAGTAGAATCCCTTATGTAAACCTTCAAAAGCAGTGGCTAGAAGAGCGAGATGACTTATTGCCAATTATTGACAAAGTTCTTGGAGGTGCTCAGCTTATAGGCGGTGATGAACTAGATAGATTTGAAGAAAATATTGCTAAATTTTGTGGGACAAAGTATGCGTGTGCCCTAAATAGTGGCACAGATGCTCTAATGATTGCACTTGCATTATGCGGTATTGGTAAAGGTGATGAAGTTATAACACCACCGAATTCTTTTATTGCCTCAACTGCAGCAATTGTTCATATAGGCGCAAAACCTATTTTTGTTGATGTTCTTCCTGATCAAAATATTGACCCAACTAAAATCGAAGCCGCTATTACAGAAAAGACTAAAGCAATAATGCCTGTTCACTTAACTGGCAGGATGTGTGATATGGATCCAATTATTGATATTGCAGTGAAGTATGACCTAAAAGTTATAGAGGATGCTGCTCAGTCAGTTGGTTCTAAATATAAAGGAAGGCTTAGTGGCTCAATTGGAGATGTTGGATGTTTTTCAACTCACCCATTAAAAAATTTAAATGCTTGCGGTGATGGTGGTTTTTTAACAACAAATGACGAAGTTATTTACAACAAGTCAAGGTCATACAGGAACCATGGAATGGCCAATAGAAACATTGTTGATCATTTTGGAAGTGTTACTAGAATGGATAATTTACAAGCATCAATTTTGAATTTTAGATTAGATAAATTGGATGAAGTTACCAAAAAAAGAAGAAGTAATGCAAAAGCATATACTGATGGAATTAATAACGTAAATATATTTATTCCTAAAGAAAATTTTTTTGAGCACAATGTTTATCATACTTTCGTAATTCAAACTCAATACCGTGATGAATTGAAAGACCATCTATTTGAAAATGGTATTGATACCGCGATTCATTATCCAATCCCTATACATCTTCAGCCAGCTGCAAAAAAATTAGGCTATAAAGCTGGAGATTTTCCAGTTACTGAAAAACAGTCTAAAGAAATTTTGACTTTACCTGTTAACCAATACCTTGAAAAAATTGATTTAGAAAGAATTATTAGTGTTATTAACCAGTTTAAAAGTAAGGCTTAAAGAAATGAATAGTACTTCTAAAGAATTGTATTTTTCAATGCTACGAATCAGAATGGTTGAGGAGAAAATTACAGAGTTGTATTCAGAGCAAGAAATGCGGTGTCCTGTTCATTTATCTATTGGCCAGGAGGCTGTAGCAGTAGGCGTTTGTGATCATCTGGATCGAGAAGATATTGTAATGAGTGCTCATCGAGCTCATGCTCATTACCTAGCTAAGGGAGGGGACTTAAATTCCATGATAGCAGAGCTATATGGCAAAGAAACTGGCTGCGCTATGGGCAAGGGAGGGTCAATGCATTTAGTGGATTTAAATAGCGGTTTTTTTGCAGCAGTTCCAATAGTTGGAAGCACAATTCCTATAGCAGTTGGAGTCGCATGGGCTTTTAAATTGAAAAAAAGCAGCAATATAGTTACAGTTTTTTTGGGCGATGGCGCAACAGAAGAAGGTGTTTTTTTTGAAAGTTTAGATTTTGCTAGTTTAAAAAATGTACCAATACTGTTTGTTTGCGAAAATAACCTTTATTCTGTTTATTCTCAGCTTGATGTTCGTCAAGCCCCTGGTCGGAAGTTATCTATCTTAGCTGAAAGTCATGGTATTAAATCTTTTACTGGAGATGGTAATAATATTGATCAAGTTTCTAAATTATCAAAAGAGGCTATTAAACATATTAAAACTAATAATGCCCCTGCATTTATTGAGCTTGATACTTTTCGTTGGCTTGAGCATTGTGGCCCTAATAGTGATGATGATCTCGGGTATAGAAAAAAAGGAGAGTTAGATCAATGGATAAAAAGAGACCCCATTGATTCTTATAAGTCTAGAATGATTGAAAATCATAAATTAACTGAAAAAGAAATAATTGAAAATATAGAGGTTATATCTACTGAGATAGATGAGGCTTTTAAATTTGCTAAAGAAAGCCCTTTTCCAGATCAAAGTATTCTTAATCAGCATATTTATAAGGATTAAAGCTTTTTATGAGAGAATTAAATTATGCAAATGCAATAAAAGAAGCAACAGACTTTTGCTTGCAGGAAGATAAGTCTGTTCTTGTTATAGGTCTAGGAGTTCCTGATCCAAAAGGTATTTTTGGAACCACAACAGGTCTTCAGGATAAATATGGTGCCGACCGTGTGATGGATATGCCATTAGCTGAAAATGGAATGACTGGGGTTGTCATTGGAGCCTCATTAAATGGATTTAGACCTATATTGACTCACCAAAGGGTTGAATTTTCGCTTTTATCTATAGAACAAATAGTTGACCAAGCTGCTAAGTGGTTCTATATGAATGCAGGTCAGCAAAATGTACCAATTGTTATCCGTTTGATTATTGGAAGGGGATGGGGGCAGGGTGCTCAACATTCTCAAAGTTTAGAGTCTTGGTTTGCTCATATTCCTGGACTAAAGGTTGTTATGCCTTCAAATGCACATGATGCAAAAGGATTGTTAATTTCAAGCGTTGAAGATAACAATCCTGTAATTTTTATCGAACATCGATGGCTTCATAACACAGTTGATTATGTTCCAACTGATGGTTACAGAGTTCCAATTGGAGAAGCTAAAATAGTAAGAAAGGGTAGCGATGTTACAATTATTTCACATTCATATATGGTCTTAGAATCTATTAGATGTGCAGAGGTATTATCTAGCCAGGGTATTTCAGTTGAAGTTGTAGATTTGCGTACTATTAGGCCTTTAGACACTGAAACTATATTGCATTCTGTGTCAAAAACTTTGCGCGTTGTAGTGGCTGACAATGGATGGGTTCAATTTGGAGTTAGCGCAGAAATTGTATCGGTAATTACTGAAATAATGTTTGATAAACTTTTAAGTGCCCCAGTCAGAATTGGTATGAATAATTCCCCAAGTCCAAGCACTAGAGCTTTGGCTAATAACTTTTATCCAAGAGCTGATAATATAGCTAAAATAATAAGTGAAATGATGAGTAAGGATCTTGATATGAAAGCTTTATTTCCAAAATCAAATATACCTTTAGACATTCCAGATCCTTCTTTTACTGGCCCATTCTAGAGTTACTAATTTATAATTAAATCAATAACTAATTGGATGTCTTCATTAAAATTTCCAAATAATGTATTAAAAAAGCTTTTGAGAGGTCACAAAGATGATGAAACATAACCCTTTTTTATCCAAATATGAAAATACTTTAACTAATGATTATATTTCAAAAGGCTATTTTGTGGGCCAAATTCAAGAAAAAGAAACTATCTTTTCGATAAAAAAGTCTTTCATAGATATTGCTAGAAAAGAGTTAGGAATAAAACAAGACATTTCAGATGAAAAGTTTCTTGACTTGGTTCATGAATATGTTCCAATTAATAAATTAAACGATTTCAGACTAAAAATGATTAGGGAGATGAATTTATTGCCTAATTTCAGAGAAAACTACTATAAAGTTGTTAAGCCATATCTAGATATTATTGTTGGTAATGAGGTTTCCATGCAACTTAAAGCTAATCTATCAATTCAGTTTCCACAAGATAATAGTTCGCTATTGCCTATCCATGCAGATACTTGGTCAGGAGATTCGCCTTATGAGGTGGTAGCTTGGATTCCACTTGTGGACTGTTACAAAAGCAAATCAATGTATATTCTTCCAGCAAATAAATATTCTATGATTGAAGATAACTTTAAGGTAATGTCGGATGCTAATACAGATGATCTATATGAATCTGTAAAAAAAGAAGTGAAATGGATAGATATAAAATATGGTGAGGTTTTGATATTCAACCAAGCGTTACCTCATGGTAATAGAGTTAATCAAGAAAGTGAGTCACGTTGGTCAATGAATTGCCGCTTTAAAGCAGTTTTTACTCCTTATGGAGATAAAAAACTTGGTGAGTTTTTTGAGCCTATATCTTTAAAGCCAGCTTCTATATCTGGCTTGAACTATAATTTACCAAATTTAAAATAGTGTGAAAAAATTAAGAGGATATATTTTTAGTAGGGTATTTATGGGTGAAAGATGTCCTCAAAATATTCAAAATTTAGTATTAAGAGACTATTGTGAGAAAAATTCATATGAGTATCTTTTAAGTGGAACTGAGTATGCTATGAAAGATTCATATTTAATGCTTAATCAAGTTATTGATGAAATCCCAGATATTGATGGTATTCTTGCTTATAGTTTGTTTCAAATGCCTGAAAATAGAAATGATCGTTTAAAATTTTATAAAAAAATAATTTCAAAAAATGGAGAAATTCACTTTGCATTAGAGGGTATTGTTGTCTCTTCAAATATTGATATAGAAAAGGTTGAAAATATTTGGCTGGTCAGAAAAACGATGCCTAGTTGCCTCCAAAGTTTGTAACAATTACCATTCAAAATCAATAAATTTTTATATTATTGCTTGTTTCAATTTTAACTTTTTTAAATTAGTTTAATATGGGAAGAGAAATAAATTTAATGAGAAAATATCCTTATACAAAAAGAGATATTTCTGGCAGACTAGAATCCAAGACTTTAAAAGATAAATTAATAGCTATGAAGTTTGGTAAAGAATTTTTTGATGGAGCAAGAAGTCATGGATATGGAGGTTTTTCTTATGATTCACGTTATTGGAGTAATGTGGTCCTTGACTTTAAAGAGCATTGGAACTTAGAATCAGGTAATTTATTATTAGATATTGGCTGTGCTAAGGGCTTTATGCTTTATGATTTTAAAATGTTATTGCCTAAGTTGCTTGTCTTTGGTATTGATATTTCACAATATGCTATTGATAACGCAAAGGATGAGGTTCGTGAATTTTGCCAGGTAGCGAATGCCAATCTCCTTCCATTTGATGACAACAGTGTTGATTTTTCAATCTCTATTACTACCCTTCACAATTTAGATGAAAAAGATCTAATTAAGGCTTTATTAGAAATTGAAAGAGTGAGCAAAAAAGGTAGTTTCATTACTCTTGATGCTTACAGGAATGATGAGGAAAGAGAGAGGATGGAGGCATGGAACTTAACCGCTAAAACAGTTATGCACGTCGATTCTTGGAAGGAATTCTTTCAAGATGTTGGTTATACTGGAGATTATTATTGGTTTATACCATAATTCCTTTTATAATGTTTTTATAGATCATATTTATACTTAATAAAAAATGAATAGTTTATTTAAAACTTTTAATGAGAAAACAGTTTTGGTCACAGGCCATACTGGTTTTAAGGGAAGTTGGCTATCAATATGGCTTAACAAACTTGGTGCAAAAGTAGTGGGTCTTTCCATGGATATTCCATCAGATCCATCAAATTTTAAAAACTCAAATATATCAGAATTTGTTGAAGACATAAGGGCTGATGTCAGAAATGAAAATTTGATAGCCAATATTGTGGAAAAATATCAGCCTGATTTTATATTTCACTTAGCTGCTCAGGCACTGGTAAAACATTCATATAATTCTCCTTTAGAAACTATTACAACAAATGCTATTGGAACAGCAAATATTTTGGAAGCAACGCGAAGATTAGATAAGCAAGTTGCCTTAATAATGATTACTAGCGATAAAGTTTATGATAATAATGAATGGGTCTGGGGTTATCGTGAAACAGATAAAATCGGAGGAAAAGACCCTTACAGTGCCTCAAAAGGTATGGCAGAACTAGCAATAAGAACTTATATTGAATCTTTTTATAAACAATCAAACTCTAATGTTAGGATTGGTATTGCGCGAGCTGGAAATGTAATAGGTGGTGGGGATTGGGCAAATGACAGACTTGTTCCTGACTGTATGAAAGCTTGGTCTAAAAGTAATATTGTAGATATTCGAAGTCCTAATTCAACAAGACCCTGGCAGCATGTCCTTGAGCCTTTAAGTGGATATCTAACTTTAGCTAGTCATTTATCAAATAGCCAAAAATTTCATGGTGAAGCTTTTAATTTTGGACCTCACGCACATCAGGATTTCTCAGTAAAAGAAATAATTGATGAAATGACAAAACATTGGGACCATGTTAGATGGTCAGATATTTCAAATAATAAAGAACATATTCAAGAAGCTGGATTATTGAAATTAAATTGTGATAAAGCTCTGTTTGAGATGAATTGGACACCAGTTATGGAGTTCAAGGAAACAGTTCAATTGACGGTTGAGTGGTACAAATATTATTATGAAAACCAAGACTCATCAATGCTTGATTTCACTCTAAAGCAAATAAGCGAATTTACTAATCTTGGCATTGAAAGAGATGCTATTTGGACCCTAGATAATGATTGATGGTGTTATCCTCTCACCATTAAGAACTATTCATGTTGATGAAGGTAATATTTTTCATGGGATGAAGTCAACAGATGAGGGCTATTGTGGTTTTGGTGAGGCATACTTTTCTTCAATAAAGTTTAAAGAAACTAAAGGTTGGAAGAGACATCATGAAATGACTCTAAATATCATTGTTCCTTTTGGTGAAATTCAATTTGCACTTGTTGATGATCGCAATAAAAATAAAAAGAGGACATTGGATGTTGTTTTGTCAAAAAAAAACTACCATAGATTAACTATTCCACCTATGGTTTGGGTTGCATTCAAGGGACTTGATAGTAATGGATCAATGTTATTGAATATAGCAAATCTTGCTCACGATCCAAGTGAATCTGATAGTAAAAATATAAATGAAATTCAATTTGACTGGAGCTCGTAAATGAAAGTAATTATTCTTGCTGGAGGTTTTGGGACTCGACTTTCAGAGTATACTGAAACAATTCCTAAACCCATGGTTTCAATTGGCGGAAAACCAATTATTTGGCATATTATGAAACATTATGCAGATTTTGGTCATAAAGATTTTCATATTGCATTGGGCTATAAATCAGAAGTAATTAAAGAATATTTTTTGAATTATACAACGTTAAATTCTGACTTTAATGTTGATCTTTCCTCTGGAAAGATATCTTATGAAAATCCAAGTAAGATAGATTGGAACGTAACAATGACTCAGACAGGCTTGAATTCTATGACTGGTGGACGAGTAAAAAGATTACAATCTCAAATTGGTAATGAGCCATTTCTCTTAACATATGGGGATGGACTTTCCAACATTAATATTAATGATTTAGTGTCATTTCATCGTAGTCATGGAAAAATGATTACTGTGTCTGCTGTTCATCCCACTGCTCGTTTTGGTGAGTTAAATATTGATGATGACAAGGTTACAACATTTAAAGAAAAACCCCAAACTGCTGAAGGTTGGGTGAATGGAGGATACTTTGTAGTGGAGCCTGCTTTCTTTGAATTGATAGATGGTGATTCTACTTTGCTTGAAAAAGAACCTTTAGAGAAGGCTACTGAATTAGGTCAATTAATGGCTTATCGACATCAAGGCTTTTGGCAGCCAATGGATACAAAGCGTGATCGTGACTCACTAGAAGAAATGTGGGAGTCTGGTAATCCACCATGGTTAGATATTTAATTTACTTAACGCACTCTAAATCATGAAAGGAAATCTATTAATTGTAGGAGGCTCAGGCTTTATAGGAAGAAATCTTTCAATTAAATCGTTAAGTCAAGACTTTAATACAACAGTGATTTCTTTAACAAAAATTGATTTTGATAACGAAATTCCTAGAGTTAATTATATCCAAGTAGACATTACCAATGCTAATCAATTAAGAGCACAATTATCAAAAAAAAATTTTCATTATGTAATTAATTTATCTGGCTACATAGATCATAGTACTTTCCTCAATGGAGGTGTAAAAGTAATGAGTACTCATTTTGGTGGGGTTCAAAATTTACTAGAAGTATTAGATTGGAGTCAATTAAGGAGGTTTGTTCAAATTGGCAGTAGTGATGAATATGGAAGTGTTCCTGCTCCTCAAAATGAAAATATTCGAGAATCACCTATTTCACCATATTCTTTAGCTAAAGTTTCTTCAACTAACTTACTTCAGATGCTCTATCGTACTGAGAAATTACCTATAGTAGTTTTGCGTTTATTTCTTGTATATGGTGAAGGGCAAAAAAACAATCGTTTTGTACCACAAATTATTAAAGGTTGTCTTTTAGATGAATTTTTCCCTACATCTAAAGGGGAGCAATTGCGAGATTTATGCCATGTTGATGACATAACCGACGGAATTTTATCGGTATTAGAAAATGATAAGGTTAATGGTGAAATTATTAATTTAGCATCAGGAATACCTGTATCTATTAGAGAAGTTATTGAAACAATTCAACAATATGTTGGAAGTGGAAGGCCTGGATATGGCAAAGTTGCCTATAGAAATGGAGAAAATATGCAGTTATTTGCTGATATTTCAAAAGCAAAAAGGATATTGAATTGGTCCCCAAAAATCCCACTTTTGGAAGGAATTAAAAAAACAATAATTTCTATTAATTTAAAAAAATGATCATTTAATTATTTATGGAAATAAATAGCATATTAAATTACAAAATTCATGTTACTGACATAGAGTTTCAAATTCGTTCATTTATAATTTCATTTCTTGCATTTTTAATTAGTTTATTGCTGTGTCATTATTATGTTGGAGGCGATCAACATGCCTACATCAGAGTTTATAACATGATGCCAAACCTTGGTCTAATTGAAGCTCAACAATACTATCAAAAATACTTGACTTCAAGAGAGTTAGTGCATTTTATTCTTATTTTTATTTTTTCAAGAATTACTGAAAAGGCAGTCTTTATCTCTATTTTTAATTCACTATTAGTCTACTCAGCTCTCGTTTTTTTTAGAAGATTGGGGGCAAATTTCTTTATTTCAGCAACTATATTGCTAACAAATTATTATGTTTATGTTTTATTTATCCCAGCAGAAAGGCTTAAATTTGGGATTCTTTTATTATTAGTTTCATTAATTTTTGCAAACTCTCAAAAAAAATCAATCTTTTATTCATTATTGTCGATCTTCGCACATTTCCAAATGGCAATCATATACTCTGCATTAGTTTTCGAGCATAGTATTTCTAAGGTCAAAGTTCTATTGATCAACTTCAAGTTATCTATACATTTAATATTTTTATTGATATTTCCTATTTTGGTTTTTTTAATATTTCATGATGCTATTCTCCATAAAGTTAATGTCGCTATGATTGATTCAAATGGATTAAGAGGTATCTTAAAGCCAGTAATTTTTTTGTTGGGATCTTTAATTTATGCAAAAAACAGAGTGAGCATTGTTTATATGTTTATACCATTAATCATAGCAGCATTTTTTTTGGGTGATTCAAGAGTAAATATGTTTTGTTTTTTTATTTTTTTGTACGCAGCGTTGCCGGTTAAAAATGGATGGAATCTTGGTATCTTTATCACTATATTGTATTTTGGACTAAAGAGCTTTTTCTTTATTGAGCAGGTTATTAAATATGGCAATGGATTTTATTTATGAGTAATTTAATAACATCAGTAGTTGTTTGCGCTTTCAATGAAGAAAAAAGATTAAAAGATTGTTTGAATAGTATCAAAAGTCAGATTATTGCATCTGTTGAAAATACTGAAATTATTATTGTGGATAATGATTCTAAAGACGAGACATCAAATATTGCAATTAAATTTATCCAAGAAAACGATAATCTAATGATACGATATTTTAAAATTGAGCATGTTCCTCTAACCTCATCAAGAAATACGGCTATTTCTTTTTGCCAAGGCAACTATATTGTTTTTGTTGACGCTGATGCCATAGTTGGAGATGGGTGGTTAAAGCATATACTCAAGGAGTTCAATACAAATACTACAATTGTAGCTGGAAGCGTTAGTAACCTTAATACTGACTCATTGTTTGCAGAATTTATATACCAATCGCATTTTAAATGCTCATTAGATAAAAAACCATTTATTGGAGCAAATATGGCTTATAAAAAATCTGTATTTGATCATACTGGTGGTTTTTTTTCAGCAACCATTAATAGGGGTGATGAAACTCTTTTTCTTCAAGAATATACTTCAAATAATCCAGATAAAAAAATAGGGTTTGCAAAGAACTCTATTGTGTACAATGATTTTCCAAATACCTTTCTTGAATGGCTTAAACAACAATATACAGGCGGTAGAGAATATTTAAATATATCTAAATTTAATAATAAAAGTTTAATTGATGTACTTCAAGAAATTTTAAGAGCTATTAATATTTTATTTCTCCCTCATTTGTTAATACATTTTTTTGTAATATCATCACCATTATATTTTCTGCACTTTATTTTATTTTTAATACGAAATATTTATAAATTAAAGCATTGTTATTGTGGCTCTAGAAATTTATTTTTTAAAGGAAATATTTTTCAAGCAATTATGTTTTTTCCAGTGACTATTATGGGGACTTTGTCTACAGATTGTGGGTTTGTCTTACAAGCCATATTATCTTTCAATAAAGTTTTAGATAAAAGTAATGCAAAGGTTAGTAAAGTAATAAATCAGATTAAGTCTAATAAAGTGGAATAATACTTTCTATGTCAAAATTAATTATATATGCTCCAAATGTTCATACAGGCGGAGGAAAGACTTTACTGATTGGCCTTCTTAAAAAGTGCGATAATGATGCTATTTTAATATTAGACAACAGGCTTGATCATTCTGCTTTAGAAGGGAAGAATATAATAGCTAAAGTAACAGCATCTTTTCAATCAAGGCTTAAAGCAGAATTTATACTTAAAAAAGCTTCAACAGAAGATCATAAGGTACTGTGTTTTCATAGTCTGCCCCCAATTTTTAAAAGCAAATCTAAAGTGTATGTTTATTTTCATAATAAACATCTAATAAGTAACAATAAAATTGGTTTTCCTAGAGAAAAAAAAAGAGCAATTGCACGTATTTGGCTTGAAAAAAAAATGGCAAAATTTTTTTATAAAAATGTGGATGAATATTTTGTTCAGTCTAACGCTATGAAGAGAAATCTTGAGTTTTATTATTCAAAGCACATGAAAAAAGTTACTATTTTTCCATTCTCAGATTTGTCCATATTTTCTAATCAAGCTAGTCTTTTGACAAATGATAACCTCAGTAATAGTATTAATTGTAGTAAACATGATTTTATCTATATTTCTAATGGACCAAAACATAAAAATCATAAAACCTTATTAAAAGCCTGGGTAGTTCTTGCAAATCAAAAAATTTTTCCAAAACTTACATTAACATTGCCAATTGATAATAAAGAAGAAATAGATAACATAAATAATCTAATTGAAACGTATCATATTCGAGTAGAGAATCTAGGGTACATTGATTTGAGTGAGGTATTAAAACTTTATTTGAGTGCAAAAGCACTTATATTTCCATCATTAATAGAATCATATGGACTTCCTCTTGTAGAGGCAAGGTTAGTGGGACTTCCAATATTAGCCCCAGAGTTAGTTTATGTTAGAGAAGTTTGTAATCCAGTAGAAACTTTTGACCCCACATCTGAGATTTCAATTGCAATGGCAGTAAAAAGATTTTTGGATATTAGTAATGAGAATTTTAAAGATTATCATGTAAATGACTTTATAGATTATATTTCTAAATAATTATTTAAGATAAACTGTAGGACATCCTAATGGAGAATTATTATGCTAGATAACAAAATTCTATTAATTACTGGTGGAACAGGTTCCTTTGGAAATGCTGTATTAGAAAAATTTTTAAATTCATCTTTAAAAGAGATAAGAATTTTTTCTCGAGATGAAAAAAAACAAGAAGATATGAGAATTAAATTTCACAATCAAAAAATTAAATTTTATATTGGCGATGTTAGGGATTATGAAAGTGTTTCAGCAGCCATGATAGGGGTTGATTTTGTTTTTCATGCAGCAGCACTTAAGCAGGTCCCTTCGTGTGAGTTTTACCCCATGCAAGCTGTTCAAACTAATATTCTGGGTGCAGAGAATGTTCTTCATGCAGCATATAAAAACCAAGTAGAGCATGCTGTTGTTTTGAGTACTGACAAAGCAGTTTATCCTGTAAATGCTATGGGCTTATCGAAGGCTATGATGGAAAAATTGATGGTTGCAAAGTCCAGAAATTGTTCTAAAGAGACCACTTTTTCTGCTACAAGATATGGAAATGTTATGGCGAGTAGAGGCTCAGTAGTACCTCTTTTTGTTTCTCAAATTAAATCTGGTATCCCAATAACAATTACTGACCCTAATATGACAAGATTTTTAATGAATCTCAATGAATCTGTTAATTTAGTTGAGTTTGCATTTACAAATTCTAAATCTGGAGATATTTTTGTTCAGAAGTCACCTGCAGCTACTGTTCTGACTTTGGCTAAAGCTTTATTAAAGATTTTCAATGCAAATAATGAAATTAAAGTAATTGGAACGCGTCATGGGGAAAAACTATACGAAACTCTTTTAACAAGGGAGGAAATGCAGGGCGCAGAAGATATGGGAGACTACTATAGAATTCCTGCTGATAATCGCACTTTGAATTATGATCAATACTTTACAGAAGGCGAGTTAAGTATTTCTGAGAAAAATGACTATAACTCACACAATACTACTAGATTAGATGAGTTGAGTGTAGTAGATTTATTACTTAATTTAGACTTTATCCAACGAGAGCTAAATAATGATGAATAAACTAAAAGTTGTAACAATTGTTGGCACAAGACCTGAAATTATTAAATTGAGTGAGGTTATCAAAGAGCTTGACATTTTTGTTGACCATACATTAATCCATACAGGTCAAAACTATGATTATGAGTTAAATGAATTATTTTTTGAACAATTAGGTATTCGAAAGCCTGACTACTTTTTAGAGGCTATTAAGGGCTCACCCTCAGAAACTATTGGGGATATTATTGCTAAAGCAGATAAAAAGCTAAAAGAAATTCAACCAGATGCATTATTAATTTATGGAGATACTAATAGTTGTCTATCTGTAATACCTGCTAAAAGAAGAAAAATTCCAATATTCCATATGGAGGCAGGAAATCGATGTTTTGATCAACGTGTCCCAGAAGAGATTAATCGAAAAATTGTTGATCACCTCAGTGATATAAATTTACCACTATCTGATCATGCTAGAAATTATTTGATTGCTGAGGGTATAGGGCCTGAAACAATTATCAAAATAGGTTCGCCTATGAAAGAAGTTTTAATAAGGAATATGGATAAAATCAAATCAAATAATATTCTTGAAAAAGAAGGTTTGATCGCAAATAAATATTTTATTATGAGTATTCATAGGGAAGAAAATGTTGACTCACCAAAAATTTTTAGTGACTTATTAGAATCAATAGATGAATTGACAAAAAAATATGATATGCCTGTCATAATTTCAACTCATCCAAGAACTCGGCAAAAATTAGAAGAAATTGGCTATGAAATTAAAAATCCATTAATTCACTTCTCTAAACCTTATGGTTTCCATGAGTATAATAATTTACAAATGAATTCATTTTGTGTAATTTCAGATAGTGGAACTATTGCTGAAGAAGGATCAATTTTAAACCTGCCTGCAGTTACAATTCGACAGGCTCATGAGAGACCTGAAGGAATGGATGAAACTACAGTAATAATGTCAGGCTTGAATAAAACGAGAGTAATTCATGCTGTAGAAGTTGTTGTAAAGCATCACTCAATAGACAAAAGAAGTATTAAGCCTGTTAGTGATTATGAGGTTGATAATGTTTCGAAAAAAATTGTTAGAATCATCTTATCTTATGTAGATTATGTTAATAGAACAGTATGGCATAAAGAGGTTTAATATTGAATAAGAAAGTATTAATTCTGGGGTCTTCAGGCTTAATTGGACATCAAATCTATAATTATTTAAATAAAAATAGTAATTTTAATTTATTTAATATTGCCCATACCCGCAAAATAAATGATAGAACTATTCTATTAGATGCAAAAAAGGAAGGGATATTTTTTGATTCAATCAGAACTATTGAGCCCAACTATATTATTAATTGTATAGGCAGTTTGATAAGTGAATCAAATAATAATATTGAAAATGCTGTTTTTTTGAATGCATATTTACCACATAGGCTTGCTAGTTTAGCAGATACAATAAAATCTAAATTAATTCATATCTCAACTGATTGTGTTTTTTCAGGGAATAAAAAAGAACCATATATTGAAGCTGATGGCCATGATGGTATTGGAGTTTATTCAAAAACAAAGAGTCTAGGTGAATTAAAAAAATCAAATCATCTTACAATTAGAACCTCTGTAATAGGTCCTGAATTAACTGATCGAACTGAAGAACTATTCAATTGGTTTATGGGTCAATCTGGAGAAATTAATGGATTCACTAGGTCGATTTGGTCTGGAGTTACAACATTAGAGTTGGCTAAAGCAGTAAATTGGTTTATTGAGGACAATACATCTGGCCTTTATCACCTTACTAATGGGCTGGCAATTTCTAAATATGAGTTACTTCTTTTATTAAATAAGTATACAAATAAAAAAAATATTATTAATAAAATTGATGGTATCTCCTCAGATAAAAGTTTTATTGACTCAAGAAAAGAAATTAATTATTCAATTCCAGACTATAAAAAAATGGTCAAAGAAATGATTTTGTTTATTAAAAATAATAAAAACCTTTACCAACATTACAATTTATAAAGCTAAATTCTTATCAATAAATGAATTTCATATTATTAAGTGATTATTATCATCCAATAGTTAAGTCTGGCTCAATAATTGTCGGTGACCTAGCAGATGAATTAATTAACCAGGGGCATAGTGTTTTAGTTGTTACTTTTGTTGATAATCAGAATAAGAAAATTCAGTTAAAAAAATCAGCAAATTTCGTTCAAGTTAGCATTAAGTCAAGCCTGAGAAAGTATGGGAGAATAGGAAGGCTCTGGGCGGAAATGAGTTACTCACGTCAGATTATTAATTATTTTAAAAAGTCAAAAGATATTGACATTGATGGAATCATTTGCTATTCACCTTCAATTTTTTATGGAAAGGCTGTACGATGGCTAAAGAAAAAAAATAAAGTAAATTCATATTTAATAATAAGAGATATTTTCCCAAAATGGGCATTAGACTCAGGTGTTCTAAAAAAAGGCATTCTCTCCAGCTATTTTAAGTATGTTGAAAGAAATCTATATGAATCTAATGATTTTATTGGTATTGAAGCTAAATCTGATTTGAGTTATTTTAATAATTATGGCTTGGGCCAATTAAAGTTAATTGAAGTTTTAAATAATTGGGGCTCAACTTCACTGAAAATAGATAAAAATATCGCAAATAATTTTTTGGACTTAAATAAAGTTAATATAGTTTATGGAGGAAATATGGGCGATGCTCAAGATATTTTTTCATTAATAAAGTTGATTGATTTTTCTATTCTTGGCTCAAAAGCTCAACTAGTATTTATTGGAAGTGGAAATCAGTTCAAGAAAATTAAAGATTATGTAAAAGATAAAAAAATAAGAAATGTTAGTCTTTTCCCAACTGTTAGCAGAAGAGAGTATTTATCAATTATGTCAGAAGCAGATGTAGGACTAGTTTCTCTTGGAAAAAATATGGAGTCAAATAACTATCCTCTTAAAATGATTGGTTATATGCAGTTATCAAAACCAATATTGGCTTCTGTAAATAAGACTAACGAAATAATTCAAATGATAGATGATAATAATATTGGATTAGTTTCTATTGCTTCAGATAAAGATGCTTTCAATAAGAACTTGAATGATATCCTAGTTGATAGCGATCTAAGAGCTGAGAGAGGATTAAATGCTTTAAATTTGTTTAACAATAAATTTAATGTCAAAGTTTCAACGAGTCAAATTACTGAGCATTTTTTATGATCAACCTAAATATTGTTTTTTTACTCTTATTTGTATATTTTTTAAGCATTCTCGGTACGATTTACTATAGGAAATTTGCAATAAAACATAATATTCTTGCTAATTTAAATTTTCGAACCTTACATCAAAAACCGACACCCAGGGGTGGTGGAGTGGTCTTTTCAATGATTTTTGCTATCAGCATTATTACTTTGTGCTTACTTAATGTAATTGAAAGTCATTTAATATATGTTTTTGGCTATGGTGCTATTTTAGCTCTAACTATAGGATATATTGATGACATAATAAGTATTTCATCCCTGAAAAAATTACTCCTTCAATTTTTTTTAGTTTTTTGGATATTGTTTTTCTTTAATGATGATTTATTTATTCAATATGAGGGGATATTTGGCTGGATTATATGGTTAATTATCGCTTTACTTTTAGTGTGGATAATTAATGCATATAACTTTATAGATGGTATAGATGGAATGGCTATCTTAGGGTCGATATTGATTTCAAGCACTTTACTAATAACTTTAATGCTTACCACTGGATTTTCAGATTTAACGCTTCTATTGCTTGTTCTTTTGGCAAGTTGTTTAGGTTTTTTGTTTTTTAATTGGCCTAAAGCATCAATTTTTATGGGAGATTCTGGCAGTATTTTTTTAGGTTTTTGCTTTTCTTCACTTATTATTTACTCAGTTAGCATCAATGAAGTAAGTTTATTCACATGGCTTGTAGTATTTGGATACTACCTTGCAGATACTTCAACAACTACGATGCTAAGAATTTTTCTGGTAAAGAAGTGGTATGGTACTCATCGAAGTCATGCATACCAAAATTTAGCCAGAATCAAAGATAATCACTTTATAGTTACTGCTGCTGTGTTACTCTACCACTTATTATGGCTTTTACCTCTTGCTATTTTGACTGTGATTAAGCCAGATCTTAGTTTGGTGATAGTAATTTGTGCTTATTTGCCAGCAATATTATGGACTATAAAGTTCGGACCGTTATTTTCGAGGGAGTAGTATATGAAAAAAAATCAAACATTAGATCCTATTGAGGAAATAAGGTTAAAAAAAGATAAAATGCGCCTGCATGCTGAACGCCTAATTAGAGATGGGGTTAATATAGCTGATCCAGAGCGAATTTACATTCTAGGTGATCTAATTTGCGGCGAGAATGTAAATATTGATATTAATGTAAAAATTGAAGGAAGTGTTAAATTAGGTAATAATGTATCAATAGGTGCCAATTGCATTATTTCTGATTCAGAAATTGGAAATGATACCGTTATTAAGCCATTTAGCCTTGTTGAGGGAGCAAGTATTGGGCAAAGCTCCTTTGTGGGGCCATATGGAAGGATTCGTGAAGGTACTGTAATCAGTGATTTTGTTCAAATTGGAAATTTTGTTGAAATAAAAAATACATCTATTATGAAAGAATGTAAGATTAATCATCTTTCATTTATAGGTGATGCAGAACTGGAAGAGAATGTAACAATTGGCGCAGGGACTATAACTTGTAATCACAATGGGATTAGATCTAATAAAACTAAGATTAAGAGTAATGCTTATATAGGCTCAGGAACAAACTTAATAGCACCTCTCACTATTGGAGCTGGATCTACAATTGGAGCAGGCTCAACTATTAATAGGGATGTTCTTAATGGAAAATTAGTAATTGCTAGAGCCAAACAGATTGAAGTTTTAAAGCGAAAAGAATAGTGATTAAATAGATGAAAACTATAAATTTAGCGGTGTGGGGTCTTGGTCGACACGCACTCGTGAGAATTCTTCCTGCTATTAATTCCATAAATCAAATAAATCTAATTGGGATTTGTTCTCGAAATAAAAAGTTAGTTTTGGATATTGCTTCAGCACAAAAGTGTGTTGGATGGACGAACTCAACAGAAATGTTTACTGAAGATAGCATTGATGTTATATATATTGCAACACCAATTGGAGTTCACTTTGAACAAGCAGCGGCAGCTATAGAAGCAGGAAAAAATGTTTGGTGTGAAAAGCCATTAACATGTAGTTATGAAGAGTCAAAAAAGTTAGTTTCGTTAGCAAAAAAGAGTAATAAAATGTTAGCTGAAGCCTTTATGTTTCTATACCATCCTCAATTTGAAAAACTTCAAGGCTATATTAAAAATAAAAGTCAAGGGCAAGTCCACTCATTGACTTTAAAATTTGGAATACCTCCTCTAGAAAATCCAGGTTTTAGGCTAAATCACAGCCTTGGAGGGGGTGCATTCTGGGATATAGCATCTTATCCTTTTTCTGCAGTTTTATCTTTATTTGAATATCAAGAAGTAAAAATTTTATTTTCAGAAATAATAAAAAGAAATGACTCATTAGTTGATACAGACGGCCTAGCACTTCTTAGATTTTCTAATGGGACCTTAGCCTATTTAGAGTGGGGCATGAACTTAAGCTATAGAAACGAGATTGATGTCTGGTCAGAGAATGGATCTTTATTTATGGATAAGGTTTTTTCTAAACCTGAAAACTATCAGACTCAATTTAAGTATCGAGATTTAAAAGGAGAGGAGAATATTGAGAGTGGTGAAATTTCTAATCAATTTATTAATATGTTAAAAGCTTTTTATGAAACTTATTTCTCATCAGTTAAAATTTCGAAAGAGTATCAATTTATTCTTAACCGCGCAAAACTTTTAGATGAAATTCTTAGTAATTCCAATTCCAATTCCAATTCTAATTCTAAATCTAAGGAATAATTTTTTTACATAATTAATATAGTAAAATTATAAGCTTTTAATGAATAAAGAAATGTAATGGAAAAATGGAAAAATATAAAACTTGATGATGAAAAAATGTGGCCAAATACTGGCATTGTTGAGTTAGAGCTACCACATAAAGATAATAGGGGAGCAATACAGTCTTTAGTTAATTTTCCAATGAAAAATTTGTCATTAATTTCCTCTAAAAAAGGCGCTGTAAGATCAAATCATTACCATCTAACTGATTGGCACTATATGTATGTTTTATCTGGATCTTTTGACTACTATTACCGGCCTACAAATACAAATGAGGAATTGAAATGTATCACTGTTACTAAAGGTGAAATGATTTTTACACCTCCAATGGAAGATCATGCAACTGTATTTATAGAGGATTGTGATCTTTTAGCTATGAGTCGAAATCCACGAGATCAAGAGGCTTATGAAGAGGATGTTCGTCGTGTTATTCTGATTGATCCAGACAGTATTAATTAAGTGCCTAAAAATAATTTTTATTTTCGTGACTCTTGTAGGATGTGCGATGGCCATAATTTAGAGAGGGCCATGTCATTAACGCCAACTCCTCCTGGAAATGATTTTCTTTCGAAAGATGAATTAGGGAGAAAAGAGGATGTGTATCCACTTGATTTATATTTTTGCTTAGATTGCTTTCATATTCAGCTAGGCCATGTAGTTGACCCTAAGATTTTATATCAGAAAAACTATACTTATGTTTCTGCGACTTCAGCTCAATTTGTTAATCATCTTGCTGAATATGCCAAGGAAATGATAGGGCGATTTAATTTAAAGCCTGAATCTATGGTTGTTGATATAGGATCTAACGATGGAACCTGTTTAAATTTCTTTAAGTCCTATGGAATGAGGGTATTAGGGGTTGATCCAGCAACAGAAGTGGTAGCAATTGCTAATCAGAATCAAATAACAACGGAAAATGATTTTTTTAGTTATGAGCTAGCAGTTTCATTGCAAAAAAAATATGGGAATGCTGATTTTGTAACTTCGCATAATACATGTGCACACATTGACAATTTAATTGATATTGTAAAAGGAGTAGAATATTTACTTAAGGAAAATGGTGTTTTTGTTCTTGAAGTAGGCTATTTTGCAGATGTATTTGTCAACACTTGGTTTGATACTATTTATCATGAGCATGTTGACTTTCATACAGTCGCCCCATTTGAAAAATTATTTTCAAGAGTAGGTATGGAACTTATCAGCGTTGACAGAATATCCCCCCAAGGCGGTTCTATAAGAGTAATGGCTCAAAAAATTGGTGGTAAGTTTATTCGTGATAACTCTGTTGACTTATTAATTGAAACTGAAAGAAAATTGAAGCTGAATGAGTTACAAACCCTTATAACATTTGAGAAGAAAATAACTCTAGTTAAAAATATCCTCCAGAATTTGCTTCGTAAATTGAGAAAAGATGGGAAAACTATTGCTGGTTTTGGGGCTCCAACAAAAGCAACAACTCTGATGAATCACTTTGGTATTGATGAAAACATACTTGATTTCATTGTTGATGAGAACCCATTAAAGCAGGGCTTATATACCCCTGTATCAAATATTCCTGTATTACCATCTTCAGAAATTTATAATAAAAAACCTGATTATGTATTAATCTTGGCTTGGAATTTTGCCGAACCTATTATGCAAAATCACATCAAGTATGCAAAGGAGGTTGGAGACTTTATTTTGCCTATGCCTGAGCCTCAAATAGTTAAATTGGATAAATAATGATATACAATATATTGTTATTTAAATGGGTAGTTTAAATTATGTCTAAAAGAGTTCTTGTTATTGCTCCTCATCCTGATGATGAAACTTTAGGGCTTGGGGGAACAATCACTAAGTTTGTTGAGCAAGGCCATGAGGTACATTTATTAGTTGTATCTGGGCACTTACCCCCAGTATATAATCGTGGGGATTATGAATTGACTTTATCAGAAGCAAAAAATGCTTTAAAAATTTTGGGTATAGAAAACTCTACTTTTCTTGAAATCCCTGCTACAAAAATTGGAGACCTACCAATAAATGAATTAAATAAGAAATTTGCCGATGCTGTTGATACTTTAAAGCCTCAAATTGTTTTTTGCCCATATCCTGATAGACATATAGACCATCGACTGGTTTTTGAAAGCACTATGGTTGCGACTAGACCAGTTGGCTCTGGTAAATATATTGAAATTTTAGGAGCTTATGAGACTTTATCTGAAACTCATTGGAATGCCCCTCATATAGAGCCCAACTTTACTCCAAATTGGATAATTAATATCTCAGATCAGATTGAAAATAAAGTCAAAGCCCTGGAATGCTATAAATCTCAAATTTCTGAATCTCCTGGACCAAGATCTATAGAGGCTGCAAAGGCTCTGGCACATTTTAGGGGGACTCAAGCAGGTTTTGCTTTTGGTGAAGGTGTTCATATTATAAGAAAAATTAGTTAAATCTTTTAATAGTTTATGAACAAATTCAAGGAATTATATTGATAAACCTAATCATTTCTTCCCCAAGGATTTATAAGCGATTACTAATGATGCTTGTTGATTCCTTTATTGTGATTCTAATATTATTAATTTCATTTTCTCTAAGACTTGGAGAGTGGTTTTGGCCAGAGCAAGATATACTATGGACTATAATTATTGCTCCAATTTTAGCAGTTCCTATTTTTATTAGTCTAGGCCTTTATAGAACTGTTGTCAGATTTATAGGATTTCATGAACTTTGGGTTGTATTTCAAGCTGTTTCTTTATATGCCCTATTATGGGGGATTATTGGATTTATGGGATCAATAGAAGGTATTCCTAGATCAGTAATTATTATAAATTGGTTACTACTCGTTTTGGCATTGACTGCGACTCGAGCAAGTACTAAATGGCTATTTCTAACATCAGCAAATAATAAAAATCTTTCATTAAAAAATGTCTTAATCTATGGTGCTGGTTCTGCTGGAAGGCAACTATCTAGGGCACTTGAACAGAGTTCTGAGTATAGACCCGTGGCACTAATCGATGATTTAATTGAAATTCAAAATCAAACTATTAATGGTTTAAAAGTTATTTCAATAAAAAACTTAGAAGAGTTTATTAATAGGAAAAATATTAGTGAAGTATTTCTAGCTATTCCATCCTTATCAAGAAAGCGTCGTTCTGAAATTATTGAATTCTTAGAACCTCTTCCTGTTATTGTAAGGTCATTACCAAGTGTTTCAGATTTAGCACAAGGAAGAGTTGTAATTGATGATTTAAAAAAAATTAATATTAAAGATATATTGGGTAGAAAATCTATTGCCCCAATACATTCTTTGCTGGAAACAAAAATCACTAATAAGGTAGTTTTAGTTTCAGGTGCTGGAGGCTCAATTGGTTCAGAGCTTTCCAGACAAATTTATAGTTTGAAGCCACATAAACTTATACTTTTTGAATTAAGTGAGTTTTCTTTGTATCATATTGAACAGGAGTTAAAATTATTTGAGCAAGACGGTATAGAAGTTTTTCCAATCCTAGGGTCAGTTAGAGATCAAGCTAAGCTTGAAAATATTTGTAAGCACTTTAAAGTGCAAACAATTTATCATGCTGCTGCATATAAACATGTTCCATTAGTTGAATTTAATCAAGCAGAAGGAGTTTTGAATAATGTTATTGGGACACTTTCAGCTGTGCAAGCAGCTATTGAAGCAGAAGTCGAAACCTTTGTATTAATTTCCACTGATAAGGCTGTAAGACCTACAAGTGTAATGGGCGCAACTAAGCGGGTATCTGAATTAATATTGCAAGCATTTGCCCAAAAAACTTCTAAAACATGTTTTACAATGGTTCGTTTTGGGAATGTTTTAGAGTCGAGTGGTTCAGTTATACCCCTATTTAATAAACAAATAAAAGGAGGTGGGCCTATAACTGTAACAGACAAAAATATTGTTAGATATTTCATGACGATTCCTGAGGCAGTACAACTTGTTATTCAGGCAGGGGCGATGGGTTCCGGTGGAGATGTTTTTCTTTTAGATATGGGAAAACCCATTAAAATAAATGATTTAGCAGTAAAAATGATTCAGTTAAGTGGTCTTCAGGTTAAGGATAAAGAACACCCTAATGGAGATATTGAAATTAAATACACAGGCCTTAGGCCTGGTGAAAAACTTTTTGAAGAGTTATTGGTTGGAGATGATGTGATAAAAACTGAGCATCCTTTGATTATGAGAGCTGAGGAAGAATCAATAGATTGGCTAGTTTTGGAGCCAATTGTTCATAAGCTTTACGAAGCTTCTAAAAATGCTGATTTTCTTGAAATTAGGAGAATTTTAACTGAAGTAGTTGCAGGTTATTCACCACAATCAGATATCGATGACTTTCTTTTTAAAAAAAATGAATAGTTTTCTTTTAAAAAATGTTAATCCATGTGATTCTTTAGAATAATTAAACCAAACGGTAGCTATTTGAATTCTTCCCATTTTCAATTAAGATTAAAAAAATAATTATTTCATTAAATCAGTCTAGTATATTCAGTTTACTTGCAAAATAGTTTATAGCTTTAACATAACCTTTAACACTTCCACAGTCAAATCTCTTTCCTTTGAACTTATATGCAACAACTTTGCCTTGCTTAGCCTGAACTTGTAATGCGTCTGTAATTTGAACTTCGCCATTTTTATCTGGCTTGATTTTTTTTAAAATATCAAAAATATCTGGCGTTAATATATAACGACCAATTATAGCTAGATTACTAGGCGCTTGACTAATCTCAGGTTTTTCGATTAAGTGGTTGACATTGAATATATCGTCTGTCCCGTTAATCAAAGTGCCATTCATAATTCCATATTTATTTGATTCTTCAATCTCAATTTCTTCTATAGCAACAATGGAACATTGATAATCTTGATGAACCTTCATCATTTGAGTCATTATTCCTTCATTAGAGCAGTCACATAAATCATCTGCAAGAATTACAGCAAATGGTTCATTGCCAATAAGAGGCTCTCCCGAAAGTATTGCATCTCCCAACCCAATCATTTTTTTTTGACGAACATAAGTAAATGTTGCTTTACTGATCACATCAGAGATTTCATTGAGATAGTGCTCTTTTGAAGTCCCTTTAAGTTGAGATTCAAGTTCAAATGCATTATCAAAATGGTCTTCAATTGATCTCTTGCCTCTGCCAGTAACAACTGCCATATTCTTAATACCAGCAGCTAAAGCCTCTTCTACACCATACTGTAAGAGAGGTTTAGTTAATATTGGAAGCATTTCTTTAGGAACTGCTTTTGTAGCAGGCAAGAATCTGGTTCCATAACCAGCAGCAGGGAAAAGGCATTTATTAATCAATTTCAAAAAACCTATTTAAATAATTAAAAAAGTTTTTTTGTTATACCATAATAATTCTAGGCAATACGTATTTATGAATTCTTAAAGTCATAAATATAATTTTTAATTTTTCTTCTTCTTAACTTATTAAATTTTTCTACTCTACGAATTAACAGTGTCTTGTGTAAAATCAAAAATGTATTATTAATCTAAAACACTAATTAAAATTGTCTATTAATTAAATTTAATTTCAGAGATGGAGAGTCAAAAATGGGTCTTAGGACAAAAATTAACTCAAATTGGTTAGAAGTAAAATATAAAAAACATGTCCATTCCAAAATCTTTGATTGGAACTGGGATTCAAAAGGGTACAATAGAATTGCACTTGTAAATTTTTTAGTAAATCAATGTGGTGGCTGTCAATGTAAGTATCTTGAAATAGGATGCGCATCAAATGATTTATTTGACTCAGTATTTTCGTTAAACAAAACTGGAGTTGACCCCAAGTCCGGAGGGACTCATAGAATGTTGTCTGATAATTTTTTTGAAGCAAACCTTCAGGAAAGTTTTGATGTTGTATTTATAGATGGGCTTCATGAATATCAGCAAGTTAGAAGAGATACTGTAAATTCCCTTAACTCATTAAACGAAGGAGGCTGGATTGCTTTCCATGACTTTCTACCATCAAATTGGAAAGAGCAACATGTTCCTAGAATACAGACAGCATGGACGGGGGATTGTTGGAAGCTAGCAGTGGAATTAAGTAGGGCTGAAGGATTGGATTTTTGGATTGTCAATATTGATCATGGTGTTGGGTTATTAAGGAAATCAGAATCTGAATATTCTATTCCAGATTTAAGTTCTGAATTATTAAAAGCAGAATTTGAAAAATTTGTTTCAGAGGTCCCAAATTTACCAATAATTGAGTTTGATGAAGCTCTAAATATCATAAACTCTTTATCAAAATATTAAAAACTTTTTTTCAAAAACTATATTGATAAAAAATTGAAAATAAAGTTGGTAAGAAAAGTAATTGTTCAATATTTTTTATGATGAATTCTGTTTAATTTAATGTCTTTGAAGCTTAATACTGTAACTTTGGTTTGTCTTGATACTCGAAATGTCGAGGCAGCAATTGATTCAATGAGTAGGTCCTTAAGTAAAGTAAAGTTTGCTGAAAATATACTTTTTACAAGTAAGACAATGTGCACAAAAGAATTAAAATTTAAAGCAAATCTAGCTGGAATAAAACTGGAGTATGTTCCTGAAATAAAATCGATAACTGATTATAGTTTATTTATATTATCAAACTTAAGTTCATACATAAATACTAATTATTGTCTTTTAACTCAATGGGATGGCTGGGTAATTAATACTGAATTTTGGGATTCAGATTTTCTAAATTATGACTATATTGGGGCAATATGGCCTCACTATTCTGATTACCAAGTTGGCAATGGTGGCTTTTCTCTTCGTTCTAAAAAGTTATTAAATAGTACAAGAGATTTTATAATATGCAATCCTGATTATAAAATTCCTTTAATTGAGGATGATTATATATGTCGAGAAAATAGGCAGTGTTTTGAACAAAATTATCAAATTAAATTTCCTTCTAATGAAATAGCAAATAAATTTAGTATAGAAAGAAATGGAATTCCAACAAAATCGTTTGGTTTTCATGGAATGTTTAACTTTAACTTTGTATTACAATCAGATTCAGATTTAAAGATTCTGGTTAATAAATTAAGTGATGCTTGTTTTTTAAATAGTGCATCATACGATTTAGCTAGGTATCTATTAGAATGCAAAAGGATTAGTATTGCAAAAGTCATTATTTTTAAAAGATTGAAAATTATTGGTTTATCAACAAAAAATGTTAAGCTTATTTTTCTTTTACTAAGTAGAAGCCTTTATAAAATTTTTACATAAGAGCTTGCAATAGGTGTTATTGATATTTTTACTATTAAGTATCAAGCGCAAAATTTAAAATCAATAAATATTTATATTTTTTTTACATAACCTTTTTAAATAATTGAATAAATTTACTAGTGCCATTCATTTATAAAAATTAAAATATTAAATTATTGAGTGAACTGGATTAAAAACTTTATTTTTTTCTAAAACCACAATTGAGTCGTGTATATGAATAGCAGAACATTCTTTTGATATTTTTGGAAATTTTATACTTCTACCATGATACCAATGATGCATATCGTCAATTATTTCTCTAATTAAATGGAAGAAATTTTTTTTAGATCTATATCTCCCCCCATATCTTGGCCAGTATGCTGTATGTAAATCCTCGATCATGTAAATTCCATTCTCAGAAAGATATGGGAATAAAAAATTTAAAGTTTGAGGGATATGATTCATATGATGACTTCCATCATCTAAAATAATATCTACTCCTCCCATCTCTTCAACGACAGATTTAAGAAACTCTTCGTCTGTCTGTGATCCGATCCGAACACTTCCACTAATGTTGTCATATTGTGCACAGTCAGGGTTTATGTCAATACCAAAAATTATGGCATCTTCCCCTAAATACTTTCGCCACATTGTTAGACTTCCACCTTTTGATACACCAATCTCTAGAAATCGAACTTTAGTGGCTCGAAAACTAGAGAAATATCTACTATAAATAGGAATATAATGATGCCATTTATGAACTACTGGGCCGGAATTTTCAGAAAAAATCTTAAGTAAGTCTCCATCATACTTATACTTTTCATTTATATCTATCTCGACGCTCTCATTCTGATTAAAGGCAAAATCTCTTATACTTCCTCTAGTATAAGGAATCTTATAATATACCTTTTTAAATAAATTAATCATTTTTTGTAGGCCCTTAATGGTTAGGTTTCTTCTATATTGTTCAACCGTAAAATTTTTTAATTGTATAAAGTTTTCATTTTTTTATTAAATACAAAAATAGGAGGCTGATTGATAACATTAAATTAGCTTCAGATCAGCTACGTTAATTTTTGTCTACGGCGAACACCTGGCCGAACTCTGGTTGAACTTCATAAAAACCAAAAAATGAACGGTTGTCATACTCCTTTGTAGATAATTTTCCTGTTGGACACTCCACAATAAATTTGACTATGCTCGCTTGTTTCATTTTTACTGCCTGATCTGAGTCGCATCCGCGCACTGCAGAAAAGTTGCTCATCCTACTGTTCACCTGTGACTTTGGAATATCAGAAAAAAGCGCATTTGTGTTAAAGTCGTCTGATGTAACACCATGATCACTCTGAACTACAATGCTAGCATTTGGAAAGTTCTTGATTATAAATTTTGAGAGTTCTTCAATACGCTTAAATGCACACGTCGCTGAAGATTTAACGGAAATTTTATCACAACTTTGACAAACCTTTTATATAGTTTTTTTGAACTGTAAGTTAATTCTACTTACTGAATTTATTCAAAAGGTCGAAAATTAACTTCTAAAGGGTGACAACCTGTCCTACTCCACTGTAACTGATTTAGCTAAATTTCTTGGCTTGTCTACATCTGTTCCTTTTTCTAAGGCAACATGATAACTAAGTAATTGAAGTGGAATTGTGAAGATAATAGGCGCTGTTATTCGACCTAGATTTGAGGTAATTGGAATTACTTCCATTGCATCCATGGCTTCTACTTTAGAGTTTGCATCTTCAAAGACAATCATTTGAGATCCTCTAGATTTTACTTCTTGTAAATTAGACTTTAATTTATCTAGAAGCTCATCATTTGGTGCAATTGCAATTACCGGTATGTCTTGGTCTATAAGTGCAATTGGACCATGTTTTAATTCTCCTGCCGGGTATGCTTCAGCATGGATGTAACTAATTTCTTTAAGTTTGAGAGCACCTTCCATGGCAATAGCATGCATTGTGCCTCTACCTAGAAAAAGAGCGCTATTAGTATCCTTAAAGCGTATTGCTAAGTTCTTAATTTGTACTTCTTGGAGTAATGCCTCATTAACTAATCCTGGAAGGCGCTTCAATCCGTCAATAATTTTTTTTTCTTGTTTTTTATTAATTGTATTTTTTAATTTACCAATAGTGCATGTTAAGAGCGCTAAAGAAATAAGCTGAGTAGTAAATGCTTTTGTACTTGCAACTCCAATTTCTGGCCCAGCATGAGTTAAAAAAGTTAAATCAGAAATTCTAGTAAGGCTAGATTCTGCTGAATTAGTTATACAAAGAGTTTTAATATTTTTATTTATTTTTTTAGCTACTTTAAGGGCCTCAACCGTATCAGCTGTTTCACCACTTTGTGACAGGGTGATAAAGAGGGTGTGATCTAAGAGCATAGGATGACGGTAGCGATATTCGCTTGCTACTTCAATATTACAAGGTATTTTGGCAATATCTTCTAGCCAGTATTTTGCAACTAAACCAGCATTAAAGCTTGTTCCACAGGCGACAATTTGAACTTGCTTGGCTTCTTTAAAAATAGCCTCGGCTTTATGCCCAAAAGCTGAAATCACAACAGAGTCATTTGTAATACGAGACTCCAATGTGTCTCTTATTGCTTGAGGTTGTTCAAAAATTTCTTTTTGCATAAAATGGTCATAATTTCCTAAGTCAACCTGACCTTCTTTTAATTTGGAAATTGTGATTGGGCGGTTGACCAAAATACCATCAAGATCATAAATAGTAATTTTATTTATTTTTATTTCAGCAATATCTCCTTCTTCTAGAAAAATAAATTCTTTAGTTACAGATAAAAGTGCCATTTGATCTGACGCTATATAATTTCCATTTTTTCCAATTCCTATTACTAATGGGGATCCTTTTCTAGTAGCAATAATTTGATCTGGATATTTAGATGAAATTATTCCTAGTCCATAAGCTCCAGAAATAGATTTGATTGCAAGTTGAACTGCTGAAATTAAAGTGCTGCATGACTTCATAGCAAAATCAATCGCATGAGCAATAACTTCAGTATCGGTCTCAGATGAAAATGAGTAACCTCTATTTAATTGTTCATTTTTTAGATCAATGTAATTTTCAATAATGCCGTTATGAACTAAGCTTACTGAGTTCATTGATATATGGGGGTGAGCATTGTCAATAGAAGGCTCACCATGTGTTGCCCAGCGCGTATGCGCAATTCCAATATTTCCACAAATTTTTTGTTCTCTTGCTCTTAAATTATCCTCAAGGTTTTTAACCTTACCAACTGATCTTGCTCGATCAAAAGTATTATTTTTAGATAAGACTATAAGTCCAGATGAGTCATAACCTCTATATTCTAAGCGGTTTAACCCTTCTAATAATAGTGCTGTAATATCATTATTTGTAACGCCACCAACAATTCCACACATAAGTACTTATTAAAAAAAGTAATGATTAGTATTATAGTTAATAAAAAGTTTTTGGAGCTATTGTAAATTAACTTGAAGTTATTTAGTTTTTTAGCTACATCCTTTGAAATTAAAGGGGCTTGCAAGCTAAATCAACTTTTAGATTATAATAAAGCACATAATGAAAGCAGACCTACATAATCATTCATACTA
>Ga0209709_10000758_pt1 | contig 30535 bp, 40 predicted proteins | sample ArcticOcean_MG_C_2_FD_187435 | JGI IMG/M metagenome (GOLD analysis project Ga0209709, IMG submission 187435) | Marine microbial communities from western Arctic Ocean - ArcticOcean_MG_CB4_136 (SPAdes) (version 2) | ecosystem: Environmental > Aquatic > Marine > Oceanic | place: Arctic Ocean... | reverse complement strand
AATAATATAATATCCATGTGAATCACAAATTATATTGACTTGCATTTTGGGAAACCCCTTGATATACGCTTCAAAATCTGCATTACTAGGGAGGGTTGTATATATTGGTGTATTTTCATATATACATTCCTCATGATACCCAATCCCTGGATGTGTATGATATGATATTTTAGAATACCATACCTGTTCAATTTCATGAGTTTCGACTCTGTTTCGTTTTTTTGATGTAATCTGTGTTGGTGTACTAAATCTAAGATTATTGTATTCGATACCACCGGCATATTCCCATCGTTTGATAGAAGATAGCTTACTTACCTCTTTCAAATTGTGCACTACTTCATGAGACAATTTCATTCGTTGTCTTCTTAACATCATATTTGGACGCACGATACTCATGTACATGATATACCGTGGGAATATCTTTTAACTAAGAGATATTCATGATGACATTTTTATCTAAAAGAGTAATCTCACCGAGTTCATCCCATGAGTAGTACTTGACGGAGATTCCAAATTTCTTACGCATGATGGGGTCTATATTACCATTCACAACCCTTTTCCAACTTTCTGGTGTTGTTTGAATATATGCGAGTGCGCTCCAGTTCACAGTTGATTTTTGAAATGGTTCAGATCTCACAAGACGATTGAATGTTTTTACAACCTCATCTGGGTCTGGTTTATTCATATTCGTCTCGATGAGGTCTATGATGTAGTATCCCTGGTTTTCGAGGATGAGATTAGCCTGTATCGCTGGATACGCCCTTATGTACGCTCTAAAATCAGCTTCACTCGGGTATGTGAAAAGTGGGACGGCGCTCATAGGGACTGGGTGGGTATGATACACGATATACTGTGTCATATCCTCGTTGGAGGGTGTCACAGAAGCCAGTTGCCGATTTGTACGGGCTGTTGGTGTATTGAACCTCACATAGTTTCGTGTATTTGTTAGAGTGAATGGTATTGAACCAACGTATTCGACCCTTTGTTCCCATGTTCGTGTGTATATGGCTTTTAAGTCATTAATAGTTTTACGACTTAAACGAACCGATAAATATCGATCATTCGCCCGGGTCACTGTACCTACATTAAATGCATTTCGTGGTATATTCACACGTTTAAAATTACTCGCCAGACGACTGAGTGCGGTATTGATTCGCCGCCGTCTACGAGCAGTTTCCGCGGACACCATCTTATAATAGATAAAGAATAAAAATGAGTTGAATCTAATGATAGAAGACCTGGCTCGAGAGATATATTCTCAACTGGGACCTGGGTACAGTGAGAGAGTATATCATGAGGCTATGGGGGTTTTACTAAGGGAGAAGGGGGTTTCTTATGAATCCGAGAGAATCATTCCGATTCTGTTCAGGGAGCATGTGATTGGTCATTTAAGGGCGGACATGATTATTAATAAGGAGACTATTCTAGAATTCAAGACGATAAAGACTCTGAATGACGCGGCGGAGTTACAGGGAAGTAACTATCTTCGTCTGACAGGTCTGAAGACTGCGTATCTGATAAACTATCCACCTCACCCTGATCGGGAAGTGGAGGTGCGTAAGATAATATCACCCTATGAAGAAGTGTCCGAGCTTCTTCTAGACAATGTTGATTGAACGTTCATTTATGATAAAAGTACTTGGGTTCAATTTGTAGATATACGGGAGTCCCACCACTTGGAGGCTTTCGACAAAAGTTTTTACAGTTGCAACAATCTCTAGGGTTCATGAGTTGCCTCTTATTTGCGTAGCACCTCATAGGGAGATAAATGTCCTTCTTGAGAATACGAATAATTCTATCGATGAGAATCATAGTAGTTACCTTTTTTAAGGATTTAGGATGACTTAGGTTGCACACACCTGACATACAGGCATTCTATCAAAGCACTTCATACATAAGAAGTGTTCGCATTTCCGAAACTTGAGACATTCCCCCATTTTACAACATTTCGGGCATTCTTGGGTCTTGAATTCTAGAATTTCATTTTTGAATCTCCAAAAACATGAAGTGCATACTTTTAATCCTGGTTTCACGGTTTTGTTACACACGTGGTAGTTTGGACAGTTCATTATATATTTAGAATATATACTCTTTAAACTGTCGGGATAAATTCCCATTTGAGGTCATGGCAGATCTTCTTCCAAATGACATCTTGATGATATAACTTTTCCTTGGACTTGAGGAGTGGGAAATATTGTAGGTACTGATCTTCACTCAAGAGCTCACAAAATTTGTAAAGGACATAAGAGTAACTCAAAAAGTTTTTCCTTTCTGATGGACAGTTGTCGTCAAATGGTTTTTGAATATCTTTGAACATTATTCGTAGATATTCCTCCAACTCTTGTGGCATATTTGGAGGTTTGATACCATTGAGAATATTTGTAATATATGGAACATGCTCGTAATATTTATTGAGTCGTAACTTTTTCAAAAGTCCGCGTATCTTTGCATGTGTGATATCTTCCAACTTTTTGATTTTCATCTTCTTGAGTTCTCCTCTCAATTGTTCTATGACTTCTGGGGGTATTGAAGTCATCTCTTGTGCTTGGAATTGTGACAACCATTCATTGAAGTGATTTTCTCTCTTATATGAATAATTCACAACCTTTTCGGATGTTTCTTGCTCTTCTTTGTATGTCAGTTCTTCACTAATTAACATTGCTACGATTGCACCACATGACTCACACACGAGATCACTTGTGTTTTGAAAATGGAGTAAATTACTATCTGGACATGTCCTACATTGATCTCGCATTCGTTCACAAGGTTTGGGTAGATTTTGTTTTTCAACTTCTATGAGATAATCCCTGAATATATCCTTTCTCTTCAGACCTACAGTCTCTTTGACATTGAAAACGTTATTTGTATTTATCGATTCATCACCACCCTCTCTATCATCATCGACATATTGATTCATAAATGGCATACATTTTATCATATAATCTGCCATTTCTGATTCATATTTTTTTTTATTTGTTGGGTCTTTCTTTATTAGGTCACTCCATTCATCTATTCGGTTATTATACCTACTTAAAAAATTACCTTCCATATCATATAAAGATATGCTTACCAAACTTTTAAGTTCCATTTTCTTTTTTTACAAATATCTTACCACGCCACGAGATTATTCAATTATTTCAGAAGAAATTGAATATGATGTGGATCATGATATGAGTTACATGATCGAAGATGATTTTTGGTTGAAAGAGGGTAAAGACTGGGAAGATGGTATTCTCGATAATTACTATGTGAATGCTACAGGTAAAAACTTTCGACACACACTGACCCCTCAAAATGTTAAGAAACTCATTCTTCGTGTGAAGTATTACTTCAATGGTAAGCAATATACAGCTATTTCAAATGACATTAATTTCAAACCTGGTGAGAATGAAGATAATGCGATGCACTTCAGTATCCCTTTGAGTAGTGCTTGGATAGTCGATCATGATGACAAACCCATACGAAACATTACTGAAAAGGTGAAACGATACTCGGGTCCGAGGAATGATTTCCATGGACAAAAAGTAGCACTCGAAGACTTTTTATACTATGATAGGGACACACTCAAAGAGAGTTTTCCCAAAATTATTTTAGCCAACACATTAGGTATGAAAAAGACTCTTTCAACACTAGAGGATTTCACTACGGATCTTCAGATACCTTAGTCGCTAGGTAAAACTTGAGTTCCCCCAGATTAGCTACATTATACTTGAGAATCAAAAACCTGTTCCCAATTTCCTGTATAATTTGCACAGACGCACACATACTCGTCGCCTTTGTAAAGATATTCAGATACTTTAAACTATACAGCCCTGTAATTTTTGGACTTTCATCGGGACACTCAATAGTGGTTTCCTGATTGGCGAAGTCACCTTCACACTTGAGATGAATGTTTTTAGATTCACGACAAATCTCAATGTCTGTCCCGATATTAGACATGTCACGACAGAGACGTTGGAAGTCGGCGGATGGGAGGGTGGTGATTGTCGTCATCGCAACATCGGGGACTTCGATGCGACTCTCATTGATGTCTAAGAGTTTGAGTTGGAACTTAGAGTTCGTCTTCTTCGTCTCGCTGATAATCTCAATGTCCATATATTCTTTGGAGTTGATCGCCATCTTGAGAACATCATTGTTAGTGATTGTCTTCAGAAGTTTGAAAGTGTTTGAAATATTGATACCAGCGATAATCTCTTCCTGGTCACAGTGATATTCTTCAAAGTTATCAGCGGAAAGATACATATCAATGAGAGAGGTCCTCGCAGTATCCAAGGTGACGACATACATTCCATCTGGCCTGAAATATATATTCACATCATTAAGGATATCCTTTAGTACCTCGAATGTAGATTTAAAAGCAGAAGCTTGTATCGTCACAAGTTTCATATCTATTATGATACGCGCGTTACATCTTTATATCTGTATACGCCACACCCTTTGACACTTCACGGTTAATCTTTTCCTCGAGTTCCTTTGTCATCGCGGGTTGGAGAGACTGTCCATAATCATCAAGACGAAACATATCCGAGTTGTTATCACCACCCTCAAGACTGAACATAGACCCCCCGAAACCACCAATCGCACCATTCTCAACCTCTTTTTTTGGTAAGAGCGAATCCAACCAATTCTTAATCTCATTCCCCACTAGAATCTTACCATTCTTCGTGAGCATGGTGGGAACACGGTTGATCTTATTCTTATAGTTTTGTGGAATGCCCTGTGTATTGATATTATGATAACTTACCAATTGCTTCAGCTGGGGAACTTTGTTAATATACTCGATGATATCCATAGAGTGTTTGCATCTTGGACTAAAGATCAGGAGCGACATCTATTATCTATTATCTATAGGGTATTTTCTAAAAAAAAATTAACGCATTATAGTAAATATGAACTACTTTATAGTGATCATTCTTCTCGTATTGGTGATTTATCTCACAACTTCTCGTGAATCTTTCACTGAGGCTTTCGGTCTTTCAGGCTACACAAAACCAATTGGGGTTGTGAAGCTTGATGATCCCAGACCAGACCTTTCTAAATATACAGAGGTTGAAGTAAGTATCGATAATGACAACATGGAAGAGTTTGTACTCCAAGCCAATAAGGAAATCTCCAAGCGTACAGGTCTCTGCACGTATATCATCGAGACGACAGCTGTTCGTCATTATAAGGGTGATGATAAGGACATCTATGAGTGTATGTTCATGACTGTGAAGAAAGACGGTTTCGCATTCGGTTTCTCCGTCGTTGCTTCCTACGAGGTTGAGAAGAGTGGTAAGGTCACTCTCATTTCTCTCCGTTCCCAACCTCTTGGTGTTCAGGTACCTAGTGATGTGAAGGCCTTCTCTGATGGTTCCCCCGGTAAAGAGTTTCTCGATTACAAAATTGTCAAAGAGGTTGCGGTCCCAACCAAGGCTGAGTTGGATTCGGTAAAAAATAAATTGCAGTAATTGTAATGATCAGCATCAATGATGTCACTAAGATTGATGACAAAAGAAAGCAGATTCGCAAAGAAATTTACACGAGAATTTACGAACAGTTTTCTTCAAAAATTAAACAATGTGTAGAACTTGGTCACAAACAGATATTCTTAACAGTTCCAGGGTTTCTGTTAGGATATCCTGTGTTTGATAGAAGTGTAGCTGCGAGGTACATCGCTAGACAATTCATACTGGGTGGATTTACCGTTCAACTCGTGAGTGATCATGATATTTATGTTTCTTGGGTTGTACCGAAAAAGAAAAAACCCAAAGTTGAAAAGGAGGAAGATACGAGCTTCCCAAATCTCATGAACCTCAAGAAGATTGCAAATAAGTACAGGGGGGGTGCGTAGTAAAATCTCAATTTAAAAACCACTTTAATCATAAATGGACAACCTCAATATACTGGTCGAAGCGAAAAAAGAGTACCTTGGCCAGATGTGTCTCCTCATGTGCCCACCTATGATTGAAGTCTTTCAGGATATGCATAACGAAGCTACGAATTTGTCCAAAGGTCGTAAGGTTCTGATTATGTTCCAGAAGCTTCTCAAGGAAGTTCCCAACTGGTCTAACGCCATGTCTAAGAACCATTCGGATAACATCACTAACCGTTGTGCATGGTTTAATGACCTTCTAGCCGCCGTATTTGTTGCCTGTACGAAGATCCTCTCCGCGGTTCGTCTCAAGGCGGACAATAAGAAGATTTCACTCAAACTCCCAACTGAGGAAGTTTTCATCCAGACGTGCTACAATAACATCGCCAAGGATCTCTACAGAGACCCTTACGTTTTCAGTGATGAGCAGAGCGAATATATGAGGGATGATAAGCTCACCGTGCGATTTACACTCTGTATCGAGAACACGGTTAAGGAGCTCATCCCCGTGCAACAGATTCTCCAGACCTACATGTCACAGGAGACTCGGGATATCTCCCTAGATGGGGAAGTTGTGGATGGTGCCGATCCAGATGTGTTCGATGGTGAGCCTGAACCAGAGCCCTATCTCGAACCTGAGATGGAACCGGAGCCCATGGGTGTTCCTGACCCCGAGCCTACTGGTCTAGAAAATGAGTTCAAAACTGTTCCAGGTGTTCAGGCTCCCGCGTCGGGAATGATGGAGGAAATGGAGCCCCAACCCCAGGTTGAGCCTCATGACCAAGTCCATACCCAGGCCCAGCCTCAACCGGATGATGATGACGTATTCTTTGGAGACGCACCTGAACAGCGTACAAAAAATCCCCGGTATAATTAAATGGAACTCTCCAACTATCTCCGTGACCCCATGAGCGCTGCTCTCATCGCGGGAGGTATCACCGCGGCCTACATTCACTTGAAGGCGCAGCTCAACAATGAAGGTAAATTGGAACTCAACAAATACACCAAACCCGCTGTACTTAACGCGGTATTGGTATTCTTTATCGTCTCGGGTGGTATTGGACAGAAGGAGTCTATTTCCACCGATCCTTTCTAAACTTAAAGATTACAACGATATAATAAGAAAATGGCGTCTGTCACTGCATTCAATGATATGATGGGTCAATTTCTTGTGGAATTGCACAAGACTTTTCCAGAGGAAAAAGGCATTAAGAAGATGATGACGTCTTTCGACTTACTCAAATCCACCAACCCACGCCTTGTAGTGGATGCTTATATGAAGGGAGTTACCCCTTATGCGGATAAGATTTCATCGAAGGATGAGTCATTCCTTCTCGATGAAATTGAGACGATTGACTTTCTTAAGGATCTCAATATCAAAACCTATTGGGAGCGTATGTCTGTCGCTACCAGGTCTGCAACTTGGCAATATCTACAGACATTGTACATGCTTGGTACGACAATCACTTCCATTCCCGATGATACCCTAAAGATGATTGAGAATATCGCGAAGGAATGTGCCGAAAAAATGCAAGATGGTGACGGTGACCTCAACCAGGATGCTCTCATGAAGATGATGAGTGGTATGCTTGGTGGTATGCCTAAAAAATAAACCTCGATATATATTAAATGAAAGTTTGGTTTGATGATCCTCAGCAGCTCATCAGAGCTGATAAGGTTTCACAATTTTGGCCCATAAATGAGCAAACCCCAGAAGATCGTATTAACGCCGCCTCTCGTTTTATTATTTATGCGAGTTGTCTCATTTATCTCATTCGCCGTGATCCACGGATATTTGTTTTAGGTGCAACGGTTCTCTCTGTCATCTTTGTTCTTTATAGGTCGAATATGGTAAAGGATACCATTGGATATACAATTGATGGTGAATCCATGTGCCAGGTGCCCACCGAGGACAACCCCATGGGTAATGTGCTCATCACAGATTTCACAGATGCCCCTAATAGGTTACAGGCGTGTTATTATCCCAGTGTGAAGCCTTTCGTGAATAATTACACGACTGGGCAGATTCCTATGGATGGGGGGCGTTCAAGATCACCCCTTCCCAAGTACATGCGGAATGGTGTGGATCGGCAATTTGTATCCAATCCAGTGACGACTATTGCAGGAGACCAGACGGCGTTCGCGGAATGGTTGTATGGTGCGAAGAATGGCCCAATGTGTAAGAGTGGTACAGGACAGTGTGATCCCAATGCCCGTGGTGTCCAACTAGAGGCATTTTCTGGTCTGGGTAGCAACGGAGATAAGCGGTCGGGAATGTTTGGTAGATAAATTAATATTCTTGTGTAATAATAAATGGCGTATCAGCTCCAGCCTGGCCTTTCTATAGTTCAAAACGCGGGTGCACTCCCCTTAGTAAGGGCGACCGATGAAATTTTTGTGTATCCTCAGCCCAGTACTCTCAACTGTGGTGGATGCCGCCCCAACACAATGTTGTATGGGACTGCTCCCTATATGGCTGGTAAGGGATCACCAGCGCAGTACATTGATACGAGTGATCAACTCCGCCCGCAAACCACTTCCCGTTTCAATAAGCACATCGTCCAAACCTATGAACGTAATCTCTTCCCACTGTCCAACATGGAATGTAAAGTTCCTCTCCGTACCATGCGATATGAACCAGCGAGCACTCGCGCCGAAGTTCAGAACGGTCTCTTTCAGCAAAGGTACGCTAATAAAAATGTCGGTAAGAAGTAACAATGGCAGATCCCATTTCACTTTTGGCTGTCGCTGGTCTCGTGTATGCTGGCCGAAATTTGAGTACTAAGTCTGTTCCACCCCCTGTGATTGAGAGGGGTGTTGAAAAACCAGTAGCCAAAGCTCCGATAGAAATACAGAATAACAATTTCGATATACCCCTAGGTGTCCCACAGAAGAGGGAGATGGAGACATTTGGTGATATCTCTATGCAACAGCGAAGTGGTGGTCAAGAAATCCTGAATATGCGCAACCGCATGTCTGATCAGGGTCGTATGAACAACCTATCCCCAGTAGAGAAACAACTCGTCGGTCCAGGTCTCGGTGTGAGTGCTGACACCCCAGCGGTTGGTGGTTATCAGCAGATGTTACGAGTGAATCCTGTCAATGTTGGTGCCTACAGACTTACTACTCTCCCAGGTAGATCTGGTCCAGCTGCTGATGTCACTGGTGGTCGTGGAGCTGTTGTTGGTGATCTTACCCACAACAAGCCCGAAACGACTACGTTTCTCCCCTCTCGACGCCCCACCATGGCTGGACGTGCCCAAGGTATGTCTGGTGTTGTACCCCGCAATGAACATGAAAAGACCAAGCGCACAACAAACCGATCTGAGACCGGCCTTCGCACGGATGGTTTAGGTTTCAATGGTGCTAAGCGTTTCATTTCCGCCCAAACGATGTCCCAAGACCCCACTCGTTTCAAGAGTGATCGTAACGATGAGCAGTACACCTACGGCAACCGCCCAGCTCCAGGCATTCACAGCCATCATGGTGCTTATACCAATAGTGCCGCTTCTAAGGTAACTGCGAAGACCAATGAGGAGCTCATGAAGTATGGTTTCCGCCCCGACGATCGTCGTGGTAAGCCTAACCGCTCGGGTAATGCTGGTCGCATGAATGTTCGTGAGAGTGCCCTCAAACAGGGTGGTGCCCTCACTGCGGTCCGTTCGGATACGACCCGTGTCGATGGTCGCATTGCCCCCGCGAATGGTGGCTGGACGCAACAATACCAGCAGAAGTCGTTCCATCAGTTCAATGCCTACAAGGGTAATGCCAACCCCAACACTTGTCACCTTGACATTGCTAAGCGACAGCTCCAGAACAACCCCTTGGCGCACAGTCTCTATCAGTAAATATTGCATTTAGCTATTAGACAAAAACAATCATTAAAATAGTATCACTCTATTTTAATGAAGGTTCATACATTGAATATTGACAGTAGTCAGCGTGGAATCAATGTGATTGCTTCAAACTCCTATTATGATACAGAAGGTACATATGTCATTGATGAATATTCTAATACGTACTCGAGTCCGAATGATTATATCATCACCTTAGAAAATCCAATTTATGATGTTTCCGAAATTAAACTCGTTTCTGCTCGTATCCCAACACCCCAATTGACAGTGTGCGCCACCAATAATACCTTCAGTATTGATGGTCAAACAATTTCCCTTGAAAATTCAGACTATCCCACTGGAGATGACCTCGCAACACACTTACAGAATCAATTTGGCCCACCAGTATCTAACGTGAACGCAGTTTCATTCGACGTAGACACGAAACAATTTACATTCTCAAATACTACTCCCGGAGATCACAATTTTACTTTTGAATTTAATACAGGTGTGAATGGATACATAAATGATTCTTCTATGGTCACTACACCTCACCAGATTCTGGGTTTTGGTTCAAATGATTATTCATCTACGAGTAATGTATTGACATCAGGGGCGATAAATCTCGTCGGTCCCAATTCGTTAATTCTTCGATTGAGTTCTGGTTCGGATGAGTTCAATCAATGTGTGTACGTATCAACACCATTCTATACTGGACATCTACTTCTGGATGGTTCAGACTTTATAAACTTCCGTGGTTCAGATGACAATTTGATTCATCATTTTCACTCTGGTCCCCAAAAGATAATCAATGAAATCCATGTAGAATTCTTTTACATGAGTCATGGTCGTCTAATTCCATATGATTTCATGGAACAAGATCACATACTGAAATTTGAAATCACTGGATCAACCGATAAATTAGAGGGACTTCCCAAAGTTCCAATTGAAGAAGTGACAGAAAAAGAAGAAAAACCTATAAGCATTCCCGAAGTAGTGGAGAATGTTTATAGATGGAAACGAGAATACATCTATATTACACTGATTGTCATAGTTGGGCTACTCCTCCTATTTTTGATGAAGGGTGGGCCTCCCAAGTACCCTAAAAAACTTATCGAGTGATCGCATAGACGGGCTGCGCGGGCTTCTTGACATTGCTGTTAATGCGGGAGATGATCAAGAAGACAATCACCGAGAGGAGGGTGGTAGTGAGCGCGGTGAGCGCATACTGGGTACCACCGTTCTTGGGCATCTTCACGATTTGGGTGGTGAGCCAGCGGATGAAATCCATCCAGGACATGGCGGCGGCGAAAGAGAAGCCACCAACGATGGAGTTGAGAGTTTGAGTCTGGAGCTCCTGGGTGACGATATCGACGGTCTGGAGGGCGCTGGTAACGGCGGACATTGTATATAGTACTCTGGGAAAATTATTCAGGTAAGAGAGCCTCCTTCTCGACAACTTTTTTAAATTTTTTCGTTTTTATTGTTTTCATTTTCGTGAATAATTGTTCATCATCTGACGAATCATCACTAGAGCTGCTCCCCGACTCGTACATCTTAAATTTAGATTCGGAGAACGACCATGCCTCTGGCTCAGAGATACCCATTACTATTAATAGCATTTTTTAACATGTGTTCTGTCGGGTTTTGGGGCGCCCAACTTTCCCAACGATCGTATGCCTGATTCATGAGAATGAATCTTTCTTCCTGTCCTGAGTACCTTTCAAAGGGTGGGCAATCCTCTTCTGCCACCTCTTCAATGTCTTCGTCTTCATCGTCCGAATCCTCTTCATCATAAATTTCGGGAAATAAACTTCCTATATCCTGACCGACCGTATACATAGCACAATACTTCATCGCATATTCCATATCCTCTGAGAGTACAGTATCCCTCCCACACGCCTTGGAATATTCAGCTGCCAACAGCATACTTTTTTCCATGACAGGCATCAATATGCCAGTCATAGTCTTCATATACTCTTCAACCATATCAGAGCCTCCATCACCGAAGCCAGTTTGCATGTTCATATTTAGTATTTAGTTTCAAAAAGAGTTTGAGCAGTTCCCTCACTTACACGAAGGACGTTGTAGCTGAGTGCATACACTCGAATTTGTCTGCTGAAATCTGGACATGATGTAAGACTTAGGTTAAGAATCTGATCTTTTACGAGACTGAAGTTGATTTGTCCTGTGGGATACCACTCTTCGGGTTGAAGAGCGAAACTATATGAATAGAATCGTCTAATGAGTTGGGACTTTGAGTGATGGATCGCGGCCTGAACAGCTTTTAGGAAGATGACATTACCAATATCTTGGGTTATGATATCTTGGCCATCTAGGGCGAGTGTCAAATAGTCAAGGTTTTCATAAAGAATGAACTTCCCGTCCTGAACATTCGACGTGTTGTCATAATCGAATATGGTTACAAAATTACCTTGAAGCGTTTTGTCAACAGCATTCACATTACTCCCCTGTCTCTGAACGACAAAGTATAATTCTTTGATTGGATTTGTAAAACCCAAATTGAATTTCCCTTCATTTATACCAACACCAACTTCAAAAACATTTTGTTGGAGTTGTGTGATCAAATAATCAGTGGAGGAGTGTTTAATTTTAATACGTTCAGTAGAATCCAAAAAAACAACTTCAGTACAGAGTTGAAAGTCTTTTAGTTTGAGGGTTTCCTCTAAAGTAATATACGATCCATCACCTTTGATGACCAAATCCTGTGCATCTCTTAATTTGAATTCCAATTCAACTTCTTGTTTATCGATGGCGCACATGGGTACTGCAAGTTCTGGATGTTTATGGAAATAAAATGGAAGATCAACAAAGAAACTTTCGTCTGATGTTAAACCCAATGTATTATGAATGACGATACCAGAGTTACCTCCACCACTCTCAATAACCTCACCGACAAGTTTATCTGATGTTCTGAGGGGATACTTACCAATAAGTTGTTCGAGAGCTTTTTGTTTCGTTTGTGTAACATTCTGTTCCGAATAAATCTGAAGATAATCACTCGTGAGTCTTTGAATCACTTTACCACCAATGATGAGATCTACGTGTTCTATAATTGCATGGGCGACGGACTCTATGTACATCGTAGCACCGGTTTCAATAATCTCTGGAAGTGTCATCTTGACACTCAATGTCTTGATAAGATCGCCCTGGTTTTGGGGAATCTTAAAACGTACAGTGGTCCCAAAATCAAACTGATTATCTGCTTCTATATCCACAAATTCCGTGGAAAAGTTTGAATGTTTTTTGAAACTTTCCACAAAATAACTGTAGTCTGGATCTACCGTAAAGAACCTCTCTTGAGGCCCAGAGGCCGAGAGTTGTACTTGTCCAGCCATTACTACTATATCTATCTAAAATTTTAATCCAGCTAATCCACTCTCGATACGCAACACATTATAATTCACTGCATACACCCGTGTATCATTTTCATATGCAGCATTTATGGGGTTGATCTCAAGTGTGAAAAGCTTATGGGATATACGACTCATATTCACTTGACCAGTTGGGTAAGGCATATCGGGTTTGAGAGAAAATGAGTACATACCAAACTTTGAGGGACCCAAACGACGAGTTGAACCATTGATCGCTTCTGGTGTAAAATCAAGTGCTAATGGAGAATTTATATGGTGTTTAAGTGCTTGTTCATATGTGAGAAAGAGACCATCACGATTGAATACAACTTCGTTGTTGAAACGGAGTTCAGCACTTACGATTTCATTGTAATAATTTGGTAGGTTATTCAAAGATGCCAATTTTGAATGGGACACAAAGAAAAGTTCCTTCACTGGATGCTGAAAGTTGAGCATCACAGACTTTTTGTTTTCACCGGGTTTCATTATAAACTTTGCCAACTGCACCTGTGTAATGATATAGTCGAGTGGTCTTGACATGAGGTACCCCCTCTCTTCGGGAGTGACATACACAAAATCGGTGTCTAATGAGAACTTGGCAATCGAAGCTGTCACGTCGGAAATACCTTCTGGGTCGGGATTATCAGGTGAACTGAGATTTCTTACAAGCTGACTGAGAGGTCTTGTTTTAATTCTCACCTCAACCAATTGTTTCGTCAGGGCACATGTGGGTATAGCGAGTGATGGATTCCTATAAAAATAGAATGGGAGATCTAGGAAGTATGTATATTCACCTGCATAACTCAAATAATTTCCATGACCATTCAGGAAGTACAACGTCTGTTCGATGTCATCGTTCGTATTGTTAAGTTGTTGGTGCATGTAAATATATTCGCCTGTGATTCTCTCAATGGGCTGCCCACCGATCAGAAGCTCGGCATACTCTATGAGGTTTGTAATCACAGATGGTGACCAAACCATATCATTTTCAGCATCGTCATTTGGTTGTGGGTCAGTTAGGGTCACTTTGAGTGTCATATTTCTCACAAGATCACCCTTATCACCGGGTATTCTACACTCGATTATTTGTCCAAAGTCAATGTTCCCGTCAAATTGACTCTCCACAAAGTCAAATGAAAATTTTGTATGTTTCTTGAAATTCATCAGGAAGTATGAAAATTGTGGCTCACCTGTGATCCATTCGTCTTGGACACCGGTGGCAGCAAGCCTCAGACGGCCAGCCATTCCTACTCTATATGAGTAAAATTTTGGTAAATAAAACGAGACACTACAGTAGAATGAATCTTCAGTTGAAGAAATTCAAACCTGAAGGTATCGCTGATGATAAAGTGTGTGTTTTCATTGGTAAGCGTAATACAGGTAAATCGACCCTGGTGAAGGATATTATGTTCCATAAGAAACATCTCCCAGCTGGTATTGTTCTCTCAGGGACTGAGGAAGGGAATCATTTCTATTCGGAATTCATCCCCGACTTATTCGTGTATGGTGATTACGATAGGGATGCCATTGAGAGAGTCATGGCGAGACAGAGAAAATTAGTCGGTGCGGGTACAAAAAATTGTGGGGCTTTCATGCTTTTGGATGATTGTATGTATGACAATAAGTTTCTCAAAGATACATGTATCCGACAATGTTTCATGAATGGTAGGCACTGGAAGATTTTCTTCATGCTGACGATGCAGTACTGTATGGATTTACCCCCTGCACTTCGAGCAAATGTTGATTATGTCTTCCTCCTCCGAGAGAATATCCTCCAGAATAGAGAAAAGTTATTTAAATCATTCTTTGGTATTTTCCCAAATTTTGACATGTTCAATAAAGTGATGGACGCTTGTACTGAAAACTACGAGTGTCTCGTGTTGGACAATACGGTAAAGTCCAACAAGATACAGGATTGTGTATTTTGGTACAAAGCCACTGTTCGGAAAAACTTCAGGGTAGGTGGTCCAGATTTATGGCAACTTCATAAAAAGATGTACAACCCCAAACACATGGATCAGAAGGAACAGGATGCCAAGAAGGCTACAAAGAAGACAACTCTCAAGATTACGAAGACGCGTTGAGTATTGAATTCAAAAACATGTGACTATACTAAATGGCCACTGGTCAAGTACATACCATGAACCTATCCGATGACGGTGAGGGAATGGTTCCTCTTCACGACAATCCTTCCACGGCTTTTATGCAAAATGGGGATGAAAAAAATATGAGTCAAAGTAAAGAGACGACGATGGATTCCACCCCCATTAATGATATTATGATGGACCCCCCAATGATGAACGATGAACCCAGGATGCAGGGTATGATGCCTCAAATGACTGCTCCTCAGTCCCAAGGTGCCTATCCCACCCCTCAGGCGCCTCCCCAACCCGAGAAGAAGAACCCCCTCAACCTCACCGATGAGCAGCTCACCGCCCTCGTTGTCGCGGTTTGCGCCGCCGCTGCCGTGAGTAAGCCTATCCAGGACCGTCTTGCGACCTCTATCCCCAAGTTCCTTAACGAACAAGGGGGTAGGAGTGTTGTTGGTCTTGCTGCCACTGGTGCCGTGGCTGCTATCATCTTCTACATTACCAAGGATTACATCGTCAAGCCCTGATTTTCCCAACCCATATTACTGTAGATAGAAGTATCTATACCCATAAAATAGGTCGCGAGGGCACCCGCTGTGAATGTCCCCACTAGCAAGGCACTCATTTTAAGTTTCTTGCTATTGTCAGCAGTTGGGTCCTCGATCGCCTCCCTCGTATCTCTGAATATGAAGTTTAGGGTATATGTGAGTACGAAGGCAATCACAGTAGACGCCAGGAAAAATACGCGATCCACTGCAAGTCGTGGGATGCTACTGACCATGAGACGAAGCATATTAGGAATGACGATGGTCATCCAAGTGATATTCAAGAGGTAATTCGATGTCAGTGTTGGAATTGCAGTCATGACATATATGGCTACCCAGTACAGAATGGCTGTAAGTAGAACACCTACAGGTGTCTTCATTTGATAGATACACAGATTATTTATCCTGGATATGCTCTCCACAGAACTCCGTCTTGACTGGAATTTTTTCGTAAATACCAAGTCCTACACAAATGTCCCGAAGTTCTATGTAGTTGTCCCAAAATTTTTGTGAATGTTCATATTCAGTCACTGTACAGTGTGCCAACTCGTGGATCAGGACGTGGAAGATCTCGTTCGTTTCACCATCCAAGCACACAGCTATCTCCCCACCCTTGTTCGTATTGTACCCGACGGCGCCATTCATACGCAAAATACCGGTGATTGGAACGCATCTTTTCAACATGTGGAACTTTTCGTTGTTCGTTTCATCAAGGTGTTCCCTGAGGATACGATACTTCTCCTTGACTTCCACCAGTCTTTGGGGTTCTCGGGTCGCGCTAAGTAGTAAGAGGTTTATGATGAGAAGTATGAAAAAGGCTATCATCTGTTATAGACAAAGATAAATTTACTATAGAGTTCCGAAATTGGATTTCCTCTGAGACCCTCCCAAAGTTGTAGGCTAAATCCTACATCCTCCAATTGTGTCACGAGATGATCTTTATATGCCACCGGCTCTGATTTTGGTCCATCTGCATAGTAAGGTGTATCCGAGAGATGCACAAATAACTTCTCACCAAACCCACCATTTCCAGGTTCTTTTAGTTTGAAAAAGTTACCCATATCATCGACTAGGGGTGTTTTGAATATAATCTTCTCTGAATCTGGAATGATACCGATGAGATGACCACCAGGTTTCATACGCTTTTTGATTTCTTTTATGGAACTCATAAAGAATGCCCTTGAAGCAAAAATATAATGAAGTGAAAAATTGAAGCACACTACATCAAACTTTCTATTTGGACAGTCATGGACATCTCCTTCATAAAAATTGACACGCATATGCATGTTTTTGGCACGGGACCTAGCCTCCTCGAGGGCCTTAGGTTCTGGATCACACATGTTTATATTGACCCCACATTTGTGCCATTTTTGAAGATCTCCACCGAAACCACAACCCACGTCGAGAATATGTTGTCCCTTTTGTGCCACAGACTGTATCAACATCCTCTTCGCCTCATTGTGATTCTTACGAATTTCTTCCATAGTCCTTATATTCTTCAATTTTTTAACTCACTTAGGATTGCATTCGCTAACTGCCTTTGTCCAATTTTGAATCGACCCGCGTATATGTAATTCTTTCTAAATTCATAACTATTAAGGAATTCTACAATTCGATTCATATCTACATCTACATGTGGTATGAGACACAAAAGTTTTCCACCAAAGTAGGATACCGCACCCTTGAAGGCAACTCTATCATTCCTAGTCAAAGTCCTGACATACACACATGGACGACCATCATTTTGTTCAATTGTTTTGATGTTTCTTGGAGCACCCCATTCGAACCAATTATTCTCATTGAATTTTTTAATCTTTCGATTCATGAGTTGATTTTTATTTTGTAGGAGATGTGCATCAATTGTTTTATTCCCACTTGGAAATAAAGTTGTAAAGATAAATTTTTCTGTATCCCCCTCATCGAGAAGAATTTCTGTATTCCCAAATGGAACTTTATATACCTCATCCTTTCCAGAGACAAGACCTACATACACATTAAATACATTCGAAACAGTATCTCCACAAAGAGCTGTATCACTGAACGTCACGATACCATCGATCGTGTTACAAAACTTTATCTCATCATTGACTTGAACCATTTGTGTGAATATACCTTTTCGGTACCTAAACACGACTACATCCACACTCGCTGAGTCAAATAACTTTTCGTCATGTGGAAATAAAAAGTGTGTAAATGACCCATGTTGAACCATATCAGATATGATCTTTGAAGCACTCGTCAATTTTATAAAATCTGATGGAACGATGAAGATCAATTCACCATCATCTTCTAAGAGTTCATAACATTTCTTGATGAAATGAAGATATAAGTTTCCATTTGATTGTTGAACATAAGGTGGATTTCCTATGATAGTTTTAAACTTTGTATCGAATTGTTGTGACATGAAATTTCCATAAACAACTGTTTGATTTTTATTAAAAGTGAGACATGGTTTAATTGAGGAATCAATCTCAAAACAATACATGGGGTAGGTATCATCATGTTCCTTGAATTTTTTTAGAAGGTGTCCAGCCCCAAAGGATGGTTCGAGAAGAGGGCTACCCAAATGTTCCACACGGTCCATCACATATTGTTGGAGTCCTTCATTAATCGTGAAGAACTGACCCAACTCCTTGCGCATTACTCCTCAAAGCGTTGAAAACTTTAAGTGGTTCTGCCCATTTCTCAAAAAGTTCAACCATCTTCTTAGTGACGAGAGATTGGTACTCTTCATTTGTTCTCGTGACATGCGCAGAGGGCCACGTGATCTGAATACCATTTGATGGGTTAATCTTGATATGTTGTTCGGGGATTTCGTCGAAATTTCCAACCCAAACACGTGGTGAATTTTTGGCAACAATAATCAGTCCGTATTTTTTCAATTCCCTATCAGGTGGAGTATTGGCCAAGGTGTTTGCAATACCTACACGACTAGTACATGTGGATTCATCAAAAATATATTTTATGAAGTGTGTCGAGCCAACCAAGTTATTCGCTTGACCTGGTCGATCTTCGACGACTTTGATGTTTATCGGTAAATCATGTATCCATAAATCACCAAGCGCTCTATCCTCCCCTCTTCTTAGAACTCCTGGGAAAGTATCAATAAGGTAGTCTGAAATGACATTCTCGTCTAATCGACTGTTATCACGACCATCGGAATGTGTTGTGTTAAGCACAAAAGATTGAGACGAGAGACTTGTTTCTATGATTGAGTAGATGGCTTTGGTATCTCGTACCAACCACAACAATTCCAAATAAGTCCATGTGATCCTACTCATTTAATAGTATTTGTCGTTCATTTTTAAGTGTATCACTTAGGACTTCTATAGCTTAAAGTTTTGCATCGTTACACAGATATAATGTCTCTTGAAACTGACTATACCACCGTTCCCGGACAAGTCTTCGCGTGTATCTCTATTATTGGACCCGAGTGTCCCCAGAAGAATGATAAATTTGGTGTCAAGCTCCGCGGCGCTTTCGGTACCCGTGATGAGGCTGCCAATCACGCCAAGCGTCTCCAAAAGGAGGATCCCACCTTCGACATCTACGTTGTGGAGCAATACAAGTGGCTGTTGATCCCCCCTAACGCCGACAAGATCGAGGATGTGCATTACACCAACGAGAAGCTCGAAGAGATCATGGTTGGATACAAGGAGAATCAGTCTCAAGCTGCTCGTATGTTCCAGGAACGTAAAGCTGGAATGACCACCCAGTACTCTGCAGGTGATGAAAATTCTAAGTTTTACACCAAGCCAGATGAACCACCAATCTCTCACCCCGCAGAGGTTCTGGAGCGTCTCAAGAAAGAGAAGCCTGACGCCCCAATGGAAGAACTTGTGAAGGAAGCTGATGCAGTCGTCGCCGCTGAAATTGAAGAGCTTCAGAAGAAGCGTGAAGCTGATGCCAAACTTGCGGATGTGGAAGAGGAGTCTGCGTAAATAATATTACTATATAATAAACAAAATGATCAAGATTATTATTACAATAATTTTGGTTAGTACTTTCTTTATTTTGTTTTATAATCCGATGGTTGAATTACAAAACAAAACAGAAACTGAAACTGAAGTCAGTACTACTGCTGGCTTTATCGAAGATACAGATGATGCATTTATTATGCCTAGGTATCCAACACAACTTATCAAAATGGATAATGCGGGGAATATCAAGTCAATATACGGAGATGTTGGAACATTTGTAGCGTACTCAAGTGTACCTGAGAATCACTGGTTGCATGGTTTTCCCCATAAAAAAGCCTAAAAGAAAGACTGCGAATGCGATAATCCAAGTAGATTTATCAACCTTCTCGAATAAATCAAATTTATCATTTTGAGGTTGAGGTTGATACATAGGAGGCTGTATAGGATACTCCATATAATATGGTTGTTCATCCTGTACAGGTTCTTCATTCTTATCATTAATTAAAGGGTCCATAGTGGGGTTATACTCAATGGGGTTTCCGATGTCAGTTTCCATTTTCTAATTATAGCTCTGTTTTTTTTAAGCATCTTCTAACTCACTATCACTCTCATCATCCACGATAAAATCCTTGAGATTTCCATTTTCATCTGCGTCACTGTCACTCTCTTCCTCACTCTCATCCGAATACCGTTCTTCTTCGGTATCTATTTCCGAATCAAAATCTGTATCATGATCTTCTGCACTATAATCATCTACGAGATCCTGTTCCGTTGCTTGGAAGAGCTCAGGTTTCTTTATCTTGCGTCCTGATCGAGTGATCATTTTAACTTTTATAAGGCACTACTGTTTAAGTATCTTTACAATATCAGGTGTTAAACAATGCGTTCTAGAAGTATTTTTCTTACAACGAGGGCATTTTTGCTTTATTTCCTTACCCTTGATTAAATAGGACATCACAACATCTTCGTGCCTTCCCTTGATCGTCTCACAGTAATTAGAGTTTGTGAGTGCCACAAACTGCGTTTTATCTTTGTTAATAGTGACCACCTGTAGATCTTCCGGTCCATGCATATTCTTCCGGATGAACACTTCTAGAGGTTCTTTCACGTCACCACACTTCACCTGGGGTTTTTCTACTCGTTTCTTGATTTCTGGACACTTCTTGATGTCTTCCTTCTTTGGATATAAACCCTCGACAATACTTGGTGTGAGGTGGTGTCTTCGCCCACAGAAGTCTTTACAGAACCCATCTCGCCTCCCCCTGAGTGTTGGACACAAACAAAAACACTTCTGAATGATCGTTTGGCCACTGATAATGAACCAAACGTGATTAGACCCATGCTCCCGCTTGAGATTTTCACAATATTTAGATGTCGTCGAGACTAGGTATGTATCCTTCTTTTTGAAAATCTTGGGAACATATGCATTCCCCTGTCCCTCTAGGTGTGTGCGAATGAACTCCTCAATTTTACCCTTCAATGCATCATCATGAACCTCATCCTTCGTCTGTGCAGCTGTGAAAGTCCCCTCTTTGATAACTGTAGAAGGTGGCTCTACATGTGTGACCTGTGGTTCATTTGTACGAACGACGGCCATCTTTAGAATATCGAGGGTGGGGTCCATTCCAATCTTCATGAGCGTGCTCAAGGGACCGTGGTGATACATGAACACGGGGAGATAGGCGAGTTGATCCACTTTCCCCTTTTCGCAACCAGAACACCCTTGACCATCGCATGCACTGTGTTTCGCCTTTTTATATGACCATGGCATACGGAACCCACTCCCCTTCGTCTTTCTGACCATATTTCCATATACAGCGGCATCTATGATTTCGTTCCAATCCGTTCCTCGCCCCTTGGCTTTGGAGAGGGCTACGAGTATATGCTCTCTCAATGCGACTGCTGATGTTTGATCGACGACGAACCCTGACCAATTGAGATGGACACCCGTCTTTATGAGCTCCCCACACTTTTTGGGTGGAGAGATGGAGATGAGACAATCCTTACCACCATGGCGTTTCACCTTGTCACAAATAACCTTGCAAATATCTTTGATTTCATCGAGGTCTAGGGCTTCTTTGTCTTTGTAATCTATATCCACGAAAAAGTTATATTTCTCACTCTTCTGTTCGACGACATATAGTCTCTCACCTGACTTAACAGCTTCTATGTACCGATCATAAAAGTCATTCAATTTATCAAATGGCACGGAGAGGACACCACCGTCCATGAGCACATGTGATAGATTGGTTGCATTGTTAAATTTTTGATCTGCGCACCAACTCTTAAACATACTTACCTAGGTTACATATCTAATCTCTAAACCACCTCATACATGAGACATCCTGATATTCTTTACCTTGGGAAAGTTCTTTCTTTATGGTTAAAAGTTCGTATAGTGTTTTGGATTCGTTCTCTTCTATCCACTTGGTAATTTCCTCTTCACAGAAACCCCTGTTCTTATCGAGAAGTTGTCCGATCTGCATCATGATGTACGCCTTGGACTTCATTATTTTATAGAGAATGTTTTTCTATTCAAAGAACTTATACACGCGTAAAATTGAGGATTCTTTATGACATTATCGATAATGAGATTCCAACGCTTTCGTGAATTGAATTCATCGAGAGTATCATAACTCATATAATCGTTTTCATCATATGTTTTCCTGATGGGTTGTTTTAAAATTTTTTTTAGATTTGTTTTGTGTTTTTCCTCATAAAACTTTTTAAGTTGTGACTGTTGCTCAGATCTCGAGTAATTCACGAAGAATATAAAAACATTATATTCAAGATCCACCGTTGGACTCTCCTTTACGGTAAACTTAAATTCGGTGTATTCACCACTCTTTAGGGATACGACACCCCTAGTCTCTTCCTCGAGTTCCCTGAGGGCACATCGGAGGGGATTAAAAATCTCCCTCCGCCTGCATCCACCAGTCACAAAAATCCAATCCTTGAATCTCCAGTCCCTCACCGTAAGAAACCTTGGTTTCCCATCGACGAAGCTAACCGGTACTGCAATCGCTTTGTACTTTTTCATTGCGCATTCGCAAGTTATAGTATGACGATATGTTTATTCCTTCTCTTTGGCCACAGTCTCCTCCTCTTCCTTTTTGGGTTCTGGGACAGGTTCTGGGACAGGTTCTGGGGCACTGAGATGCCGAACCACCTGAGACGAGAAATTTTTGAAAGAGTTCATTTCCTGTTTGGTCTTATTGAGTTCCTTGAAGAGGAAGATAATACCTATAGCGCATACGATAGTGGCTATCATCATGACTGTATCTCGATTAACGGGAATCATTTATACTGTAATAGATCACTTTCTTTTTAAGCAATTGCACCCATATGAGCTTTACCTGGTGTGGGACACTCATAAGGTGACTGTGCAAATTGGACGGCTTGGTAATGCGTAGATTCACACGATTTTTCGGTTGGTGGGGTGGGCTGCCCAACAAACTTTTCGAGTGTCCTGGAAGTAGGATCGTACGTCAATACAAAAACGATGGCTAGGAGGAAGACAACCTTCCAAATCATTTACTAATTAGTTAGAATATAAAAGTCCACCCATCCCATTTTCAATGCGGAGGACGTTGTAGTTCACAGCGTAGATGTCATCGCTGGAGCTGGCCGTATCATTGACGATACGAGCCGAGTCAAGACGGGAGAAGTTGAGCGAACCGGTGGGTTGGAGCTTACCAGTCTCGAGGCAGAATGGGTACGTGAAAAGTTTGGTACCGGGGGCGGAGCTGCCGTGGGAAGTATGGTAGTAGAGGGGAACCGCGGTGAAGTTGGGGTTCGCAAACTTGTAGTCAGCCACGTCGGTACCGTTGATCTGGAGCTTGAGTTTGTTGGTGTCACCGAGCATGGTCACACCCCCAGTCTTAGCCGCCGCCAGGTACTTGATGGGATGGTTGAAGTTAAGCTCCTGGATCTTGGAACCGGAGGCAACCGCCTTTTGCACCTGGGTGATGAGCATGTTCTGGGGAGAGCCCGCGAACATCTCGCGTTCCTGGGTATCGAGGTACGCGTAGTTGGCATAGACTTCCCACTTGTAGGTATCCGCGGCGGCACCCCAAGTGATGCGGAGCTCAACATCGTGGTACTGGAGTGAGATGAGGGGGAGGGCGGTCTGCCAGTTCTCACAGAAGGCGAACCGGAGAGGGTAGAACCGTTCGTTGGTTGAGCCACCGTAGAGGTCACCAGAGACCGACTTAGCAGAGGAGGTCGCCGAAAGGGTGGGGGCGATGAGGGTCGAGTAGGTCGAGTCCTGGTCATCAATCACCTGACCACCGATGAGAAGCTCCACCTTAGAGATGGCAGTGGTCCAATCGGGGACGGTGTTGGATTGGGTACCATCAGACTTGATAGGCATGAGGTAGACATAGTTGAGCATGTCCCCCTTGCGCTCGAAGCGGATGGTGGACATACCGTTGTTCGAGACGTTGCCTTGGATGACCTGACGCTCGACAGTTTGGGAAAAGTTCGTATGACGCTTGTACGTAGAACGGAAAAAGCTGACTTCGGGCTGACCGACAAGGTGGACATCCTGGGCACCGACAGCAACGAGTTGGGCAATACCACCAGACATTTTATATTATATGGAGACTTTATTTTTAAGCTTCGACGAATCTGTAAGATTCCTGGAAGGTTAGATACGAATGACTTCGTCACTTGGGATAGAGACTTTAGAAACTCTGGTCAGTTTGTAAAGTTGGGAGTACGAGCAACTGCGTCACTCGGGACTTAGATAGAATTGGTGCAGGTCTTCATAGTTTTAAGTTTGTTGTAAAGGAGTTCATAGATGTTCCCTGTGAGGGGTGTATCAGATTTAACTTCGACTTGGATACCCCCAATGTCTCTAGAACCAGACACCCGCAATTCAGACGTCACCCACATAGTGAAGCGACCTTGGACGATGTAATTAGTAGTGGTCGTGGTCTCACCTGTTTCGGGATCAATATCGGAACTCATGACCCTCTCAACCCTTTTTTCCATCTTGATATCATTCTCACCCACTGAAGCATATGGGTTAGTAACAGTCAGTCCATTGGCGAGCGTAATCGTTTCGTTGATGATGACACCCATTGTTTATTATACTGGTATAAAAAAATAGTACTATAATTTCACAAATGGAGTACATCTACGAAGTACATGATATTGTACCACGGACACTGTGTGAGGAAATAATAGAAAAGTTTGAGAATGACCCTGATACATATAAGGGTCAGATTGGAGTTGGTAAACAAAGAGGAGTACACGAAGAGCTTAAAAGTACACTGGACCTACAGCTAGCCAATAAAGTCGAATGGAAAACGATATATGACCAACTGGAACGTTGCTTAGCTGTGGGTGTGTCTAAATATTTTGATTATTTGTTTCGTGGAGCTTTTTGTGAAATAACTTGTTTTATAAGAAATACATTCGAGAATGATACGGAAAATATTAACATGAGTGATCTTCAAGTGCAACGATATAAAGTAGGAGACTTCTTTGATTGGCACGTCGACAGTTTATCGGGTGTGAATAGAATATTCGCTTTCATTATTTATTTAAATGAGAATGATGGATGTACCGAATTTTTAAACGGTAAAAAAGTAAAACCTGAACCCGGAAAAATTGCCTTTTTCCCAACAACCTGGACTTATCCACATCGAGGTCAAGAAATCAAAGTGGGTACAAAATATATCATCACCGGATTTGTATGTAATCGTATAAGCACTTAAATCAGTTTGCATGATACTAGGGCAGCCTTATACGCCCCGTGGTCCACGAGAGTGTATACTGGTTCGGTTTCACCAGTCTCTTCCCAAACGATTTGACCATTTTCATCTAGAACATCCTTAAGTTCTTGGCGAATATCGATTTCTGGATGTTTTTCTCTTGGCATACGGGATTCATGAATTACTACAGCATGGTATGTAATTTTAGTTGCCTCTGTGAATAATGATTGGTCTTCAACACTTAAAGTGTTATATATGTCAGTAGTAACTTCATATGCAACAACTTTGCTTCTTTCATCTTCGGGTAGAGTATTATATATCGAATGATCTATTTCTACACCCGTTGTTGTATTATAATGTAATTCTACTTCCTCACTAAGTGGTATTTTTTGAGAAGATCTATACACAGTCTCAGTTGTCACTTTTACATTTTTTTTATTCAATACTTCTTCATAATCTATTTGAGATATTTCGTTTCCTTCATAACCTAAATAGTAGGTCACATCTTCAAGTTGTTGAGAAACTCGCATGATGGGTCGCTGTTCGGGGGTTGTGAAGTTACAATCTTGTGTGATTTTTGCAACTGTGTAATTTCGAATAATATCATCAGTTTGTCTTTGACCATACCCGGGAGAAATATTTGAGGTAGTCACGAGATCACCAGATTCGAATGAACCACCAATATCTGTGACCCAAATACGAGTTTCACCATTAACATCAATGAGTGTATCATATTCATTTGTATCAGTAGATTGTTCGGAAACGACCCCATGCCATGATTTATCTAAATATACATTACTCAGGGTTACTATTGGTATCGCGTTTGTTTTATATTTATTAGTATTTGCACTCACGATTAGGGAGGTGATACTCTGTCCCCATGTATTAGATACTGTAGTTTTTGTTCTGGGAAGTTCATTGTTAATTTCTTGTATACCCTTTGCAAGCCATGGTGTGAGCTGATCGTACATGATCGTAGCTGGTTGGGGACCCCAATCTGAATAATCGGGGTCATCTCTGATATCACCACTTGGTGCTGGTGGTTTTTCGAGGGTTGGGTTTGCCTGGTGAGGAACGACCACTAAATCTCTCATTTCTGGTACATCATAAAACACATCTTGTGCCATCAAACCAAATTCATCATGCCCAGCGAACGTGTTTGACGCCAATCCTCCGCGCTTTTCATAGTGTTGTGGTTTAAGCTTCATGATGGCTTTCAATGCATCTTTTATCGGAGTTTCTAAATCTTTCATGCGATCATCTGAAGTAGTATAACTTATTTCACCATTGTTTTTAAATCCAACTGGATATGAATATCCATCATTTGTTATACCTTTTACGTAAAAACCGCCTCTAGGTGCATTGAAGTCAGCCCCTATACAATTGAGCAGAATGGAATTGGCAGGTTGTGAGTTCCGACCTGCGCAGTATCCAATGCCGACGCAGAAGCCTCCCTGAGCGTTAGAACCCGCGTGGTTCCCTATAGCGACGGCGCTACCTGACTGACTGTTCCGACCCACATTGTCTCCAATGGCGACGGAGCTGGCTGACTGAGAGTTCGCACCCGCTGAATTCCCTATGGCGACGGCACTGGCTCCCTGAGCGTTCAAAGCCGCCTCACGCCCCACAGCGACGGAGTGTTGTCCCTGAACGTTCATACCCGCTTGGTACCCCACGGCGGTGCCGAACTGTCCCTGAGAATTCGCACCCCCCTGCTGTCCAACGCCGGTGCAGTAGGCTCCCTGAGAGTTTATACCCGCATGGTATCCCACGGCGGTGGATTGGGCTCCCTGATTGTTATGACCCGCCTCACGCCCAAGGGCGGTGGCGGAGTGACCCTGATTGGTATAACCCGCCCGGTATCCCACGGCGGTGGCGACGTCTGCCTGAATGTTACATCCCGCTTCAACCCCTATGGCGGTGCATAAGGCTCCCTGAGCACCGGAACCCGCATGGTACCCCACAGCGACGGCGGTGGCTGCCTGATTGTTCTGACCCGCAGACTGACCAACGGCGACGGATCCGTTTCCCTGGTCCGCATGACCCGCATGGTACCCAATGGCGACAGATTCGGATCCCTGAACGTTATAACCCGCTGCGTACCCCAAGGCGATGCAGTTGTGTGCCTGAGATATCCTACCTGCTTCGCGCCCCACGGCGACGGAGTCGGCTCCCTGATCCGCAGAACCCGCTGTGTACCCCACGGCGACGGCTTGGGCTCCCTGAGACACCTGACCCGCTCCGTTCCCCACAGCGGTGGCGTTGTTTCCCTGAGCGTTGGTACCCGCTGATTGCCCCACGGCGACGGAGTAGGCTCCCTGAGACGCATAACCCGCAAATACCCCCACGGCGACGGAGCTGGCTCCCTGGTCGGCAGAACCCGCTAGGCTCCCCACGGCGACGGAGTTGACTCCCTGACTCTGCTCCCCCGCTCCCACACCAACGGCGACGGCGGAGGTTCCCTGGCTGACCTTACCGGAATTGTACCCCAAAGTGGTGGCGTTGGTTCCCTGAGCGTTATAACCCGCGTTGTACCCCACGGCGACGGTGCGGACACCCTGAGCGTTCAAACCCGCTGCGTTCCCCACGGCGACGGTGTTGGTTCCCTGTGACGCACAACCCGCATTGTACCCCACGGCGACGGAGTTGACTCCCTGAGCGTTATAACCCGCCCGGTATCCTACGGCGGTGGCGATACCTCCCTGAGACGTCTTACCCGCTTCACAGCCTATGGCGGTGGCTAAGGCTCCCTGAGATGTCCTACCTGCTTCGCGCCCCACGGCGGTGGCGTTATCTGACTGACTCGTGATAGCCGCTTGGTACCCCACGGCGACGGCTTGGGCTCCCTGATCAGCCTGACCCGCTGCGTACCCCACGGCGACGGCGTTGGCTCCCTGAACGTTATAACCCGCTGAGTGACCCAAGGCGGTGCCGAACTGTCCCTGGGACGTCATACCCGCATCCTGCCCCAAGGCGGTGCCGTAGAGTCCCTGAGAGACCTTACCCGCTGAGACCCCCACAGCGGTGCCTTGGGCTCCCTGAGCGTTACAACCCGCTTGGTACCCCACAGCGACGCAGTTTTGTGCCTGAGAGTTAGAACCCGCAAAGATCCCTATGGCGACACTGTTGGCGTTCTGACTCAACTTACCCGCGTCAGTCCCAATGGCGACAGAGTTGGTTCCCTGGGACGCAGAACCCGCAGACTGACCAACGGCGACGGCTTGTTGTCCCTGAGACGTCTGACCCGCTGCGAGCCCCACGGCGACGGTGTTGACTCCCTGAGCGTTAGAACCCGCTGATTTCCCCACGGCGACGGCGTTTTCTCCCTGAGACGTCCGACCAGTGTCGTGCCCCACGGCGACGGCGGAGGCTCCCTGACTAACCTGACCCGCAAGGACCCCCAAGGCGGTGGCGTAGGTTCCCTGAGCGTTAGAACCCGCTTGGTGTCCCACAGCGGTGGCGTAGGCTGTCTGTCCTATATTACCCGCCGAGTCCCCCACGGCGGTGGCTGAAGCTCCCTGACCATTATAACCCGCTGCGTTCCCCACGGCGACGCCCTGTGCTCCCTGAGCGTTATAACCTGCATTTACCCCCATGGCGACGGCGTTGTTGTTCTGAGACGTATTACCTGCCACGTACCCTATGGCGACGGCAGTGGATCCCTGAGACGTCTGACCCGCTTGTTGTCCAACGGCTACAGACAGGCTTCCCTGGTCCGCCGTACCTGCTAAGACACCTATGGCGATGGCGGAGGCTTCCTGACTCTGCTCACCCGCACTGACCCCAATGGCGATGGCGCTCGTTGCCTGATTCACCTTACCAGCTGAATTCCCCACGGCGACGGTATTAATTCCCTGTACCGTCAGACCAGCTGAAGTCCCAATAGCGATATTGTTGGTGTTGCTGTTCGCCTTGATGAATGTCGTTCCCCGGACCTGGATGTCACCCGAAAAGTTTTGAATATTCGTGGCTGACATATAGTATTAAAGGCTAAATTTATTCCCAGTTAAGGACGAGGGTCGTCATAAGACCAGTATGAAAATCTTTTTTATGGCCACCCACCCCAGTCATGGGAGTGGGTACTCCCGTGTCGCCAACAAACTCACAAATCATTTGGCTTCCCTGCCTGGTGTTGAGGTGGTGTATTTCGCTTTCGGTAATTATAAACATTTGCAAATCAACGACCGATTCATAGACCCGAGAATTCGTTTCTTGGATGCGGTGGAACTTGACCCCAATGCTGGTGCTGGGTGTGGTGACAATGCAATTCTTCCGAGTATCATCAGTGAGAAGCCAGATGCACTGTTTGTCTATCACGATATGAATGTCACCAAGGCTATACTTGATAAAATTCCACCCGAACACATGCCCCCGAAGAAGTATCTTTACCTAGATATCGTGTACCCATGGCAAAATACTGACATTTTTGAAATTTTGAAGAAACACAAGTTTGACCATATTTGGACATTCCTCGATACCTGGACACGACACATGGTTGATGACCTAAAATTCGATCCATCAAATGTTACCACTATGGTGCACGGTATTGACTTTGAACGGTTCGTCGATATATCACCTGGGGAAGCAAAGGTGAAAGCTGGATTCAAACCTGATGATTACCTGGTGGTGAGTATGAATCGGAACTCTTTCCGTAAAATGTGGGATACAACTATCAAAGCGTTCTTGGAATTTTTGCAGCGTGAACAAATGAACCCTCGCATCAAATTGTATTGTGGTTGTTTACAATATTTTGACAGGGGTACTGATATCGCTATGACTTTGAGGTCTGAATGTATGCGTCAGGGTATGGATATGGAACGTGTCATGAACCATCATGTATTCTTTAGCGCTAAACCATTACACCTCACGGATGCCGAAGTGAATAACATGTACAATGCGGGTGATGTAGGCTTAACTACGACCCGAGGTGAAGGTTTTGGGCTAACCCCTGTAGAACATATGTACCTGAATCGTCCTCAAATTGTTACGGGTATTCCAGCGCTCAAAGAGACTATGGGTCCTTACGCACACTTCGTGGAACCCAAGGTATGGGTTCGTATCGGGGAAATGGAACCACATGATGGAGAAATAGCCCTCTGCGATTACAAAGATTTTGCTGATCATCTTCAGTACTGTTTCAAAAATCCTGATGAGCGCCCTAATGCTCGAGACTATTTGAAAGAGAAGTATTCTTGGGAT
>Ga0209709_10000757_pt1 | contig 30541 bp, 40 predicted proteins | sample ArcticOcean_MG_C_2_FD_187435 | JGI IMG/M metagenome (GOLD analysis project Ga0209709, IMG submission 187435) | Marine microbial communities from western Arctic Ocean - ArcticOcean_MG_CB4_136 (SPAdes) (version 2) | ecosystem: Environmental > Aquatic > Marine > Oceanic | place: Arctic Ocean... | reverse complement strand
GGGTATGTTACGTGATAAGAACTGGATAAAGAAGATCAACGAAAGCGAACTAACCATAACGTTAGTTAACGCAAGTATCATAATGTTACGTTCAGTAGACAATCCGGACAGCATACGTGGACTAGGATTAGATCACATAGTAATAGATGAAGCCGCTGATGTAAGTAACCTCTTAGACGTATGGAACGCAGTATTAAGACCTACACTATCAGACAGAGAAGGTTCAGCAATGATTATTAGTTCACCTAAAGGCAGAGGATACTTATACGATCTATATCAAAACGAACAACGTTTATCTGACTGGAAGAGCTGGCAGTACACAACTATTGAAGGTGGCATTGTAAGTGAGGAAGAAATAGAAGCCGCTAAACGTGACATGGATGAGAAAACATTTAAACAAGAATACCTAGCACAATGGATAGATTATAGTGGACTTATATACTATGCATTTGGCGATCATAACATAACTGCTAAAGAGGATCTAGTTACTAGAGACACAATGCTCCACATAGGCATTGACTTTAACGTTGATCCAGGATGTGCTGTAGTGGCTGTTAAAACACAATGGGGACTACACGTTATAGATGAGATAGAGATCTTTGGTACTAACACACAAGAGATGTGCGAAGAGATACAACGCCGATATGGACATAGACGTGTAGTTGTTTACCCTGATGCAAGTGGTGCACAACGTAGATCAAGTGCCTTAGGTGGCGTTACGGACCATATATTGCTGAATAACGCAGGCTTCCAGCTTAAAGTGGGTAGCATTAACCCTGCTGTTAAGGATCGTATAGCAAGTGTAAATAGTGTTATGAAACATGACAATTGCCGGTTGACTTTTGATCCAAAGTGTGTTAAAATAATAAAAGGATTGCAAAAGCATGTTTATAAAGAAGGTACTAGATCACCAGAGAAGAACTCAGGACTAGATCACTTTAATGATGCATTAGGCTACATGGTGAACCACCTATTCCCAATGAATATTAAACCAATAACTAACCACATGCGAAGCATAGGTCAGAAAGCTAGGAGAACATTATGACAGAAACATTAACAGTTATTAAATCTTTTATAGATAGAATAGACGACGCTCCAGACGTTATGGAATTTGTTGGAGCAAATATTAATCAATGTCTAAGAGCATGTAGTATATATGTTGAAGGACAACCACCAGGCACTAAAGCAATCTATCATTCACATAGAGTGATAACGGAAGATCAATTTCACACAATAGGAGAAAGTAAAAAATGAAAATACCAGATAGTTGGAAACAAGAGAGTTCACATAAAACAATGTCACTGAACACGATGAGCCTAATAGGCATATCGCTAATGTGGGGACACATGTTAGGCTTAATAAGTATATGGTGGGTACCAGTAACAGCATTATCACTTATGGCCGCATACGGTTCTGAGATTAGTAAGAGACAACTCTAATGGCTACAGATAGCATGAAGTCGTTTGAAAAGCTCTCAGAGAAGAAAGCTCACAGTAAAGAAACCCATCCTGAAAAGGGTACTAAGCGTTATTCACAAAATGAGAAGATCATTAATAATAATACTGCGTTAAAGAAAGCCAGAGACATTAGTCAAGGCATAGAGAAGTCTGCTAGTGCTTACAGTACTCATGGCGGCAAAGGAAGTGCCATGCGTCCAGGGAGTTACTCACAAGAGTATAAGGACAATTGGGAGACTATATTTGGAAATAAAGATAAATCCAGTTCTGATGACTCCAACCGTGGTTTCAAATTGAAAGTAAACGGCAAATACATTGACGAAAAGGAAATAGACAAAAGTTAATGATGAGTATTCTAGATCACACAACAAGGAGAAGAGATAATGGGAAGACTGTACAATAAGATAAATCATTATGTTACTGAGTCTATGACTGGTGACATACTTGAAATAGGTATGGACAGAGGTGAAGGTAGTACACGTTCTTTTATAAATATGGCTTTAAGTAGAGGTGTTACATTTGTTGGTGTTGACATGGACCCTAACCAAACACAATCTGTTGTTGAACAGACAAACATAGAAGTACACAACTGTACTGGGGAACATTATTTAGAAAACACAAATAGAAAGTTCTCGGTTGTTTATTTAGACAACTTTGATTGGAACTACTGGCCAGCTGGATCAATTCTGATAAGCCGACAAGCAGTAGCGTATTCTAAGTATATGAACAGTGAACTAAACAATGTAAACAGTCAAGCAAGTCATCTAATGCAGGCTATACTGTTACAAGAACATTTAACTGATGAATGTGTTATCATGTGTGATGATACTTGGTACTCTATCTCTGAGATGGTATACTTAGGTAAATGTTCAGCGGCGATACCTTATCTTTTAACGTGTGGATTCGAAGTGGTTCATCGAGAAGGTCAGGGAAACAACCCACCAAGTTGTGTTATACTTACCCGGAGTAGCATTGGACTATAGTATATACACTGATTACGATCATAGAGATAATACTATTACGTCGTTTACTAACTTAACTTTAACTGAACAAGCATTCCATAAGCTAGGTAATACTGTACAATGGCAAGTGTATTGTACGGCAAGACGTTACGTTACAGCCTACGAACATAGTGTAGCAACACTGGAAAGTGAGGACTGGCCACCCATAAAATTAAAGAAATCTAAGTAAGTTGATAAATATACTTGTTATATAACCATGTACAATTCACTATAGGAAGAACGTATGGCCGCACCCTTCAATTATTACGATTACATAACCGGAACCCACGCTCTTTATCAACGTTATCAGTATGACTGGAGATTAGCAGTAAACAGTTACTGGGGTGGAGTAGAATATCGTAATGCACAATACTTAAGATCATATTCAATTGATCAAAGTACACCCTCAGACACTATTAAAACATATGATGAACAAGACGGTATCGTTACCGGTTCATACATTACGCAAGTTAGACCAGTTGCTACTTCACAACAAGCAGATTCAGGCCAGACTAGTGATGACGGGTCGTTTTATTCTGAGAAGTTAAACAATGTGCCCGTTCTGCCATACACTAGACTGTATGTAAGCGAATACAATGCAATATTGTTTAGAAGCCCTCCAGTAAGGAACTTACCCGACGATCAAGACATAACTGACTTTATGAATAACTGTGATGGCGAAGGTAATAGTCTAAATGAATTTATGAGTATGGTTGATACCTACTCAACAGTATACGGTGTTGTATGGGTCAGTTGTTTAAAATTGGGAGGAGCTGATTATCCTAAATGGAGAATGCATTCTCCAGTAGATGTACTTAATTGGAAATACAGTTACGATGGTAATGGTGAATTAACATTAGAAAGTGTATTGATTAGAACAAGTTCTGAACCAACAGTACAAGTACTACAACATATAACTAAAGACACAATCGAAACAATCTTTCAACCTCTAACAGAAGAAGATATTGATGTACCAGAAGGTGCAGAATATATTGAGAACCCTGATGAAGAGGATGAAGATGCACTAGGATTTTACAGAACAGTCCAAGACAACCCTCTTGGGTACCCTCCTGTAAGTCCCATATATCAGAGCACCAAGATCTATAACGGAATAGGTCATACCCCGATGTTCGATATTGCACAAATACAACGGTCCATATATGGAGACTATGGAGAGATATACTCGAGTATCTCATACGGAGCTCATCCTGTGACTGTTGTAGATGAAACCACGTTAACTCAAAACGACTTTAACGTTGGCGCAGAGCCTGGATCAGTAATTAACGTACAGAACAGTCTCAATGGGCAACCTAACTATGTCTTTGAATTTAAGGCTCCACCGTTAGACTCAATAAAAGAGTTACGTGAGCTTATAGATCAAAAGATATCTAAAATGAATGAGATAGCAATGATACGTTCAGAGGAACTTATTAAAGCATCTAGATCAGGCGTACAACTTGAAATGTATGACAGCAAGTTAGAAGCAATGATCAGAAAGAAAGCAGTCTCATTAGAAAACGCAGAAGCCAATATATTATGGCCTATGTGGTTTGACTGGCAAGGACTAAGCATGCCAGAAGACTTAACAGTTAGTTATAATAGACTATACAATCAAAAAGGCTTAGAAAACGAATTAAATGAACTGGACAAGTTGCTACTCACCTATGAAAGGTTTGAGAAAGTATTTGGTCCAGACGATTATGAGGATACTCCACAAGAGTTCGCCACAGTAGAAGAAGCCGAAGCAATGGCTAATACAATGGGCGGGTCAGGAACTCATAGCCATACCAGTGAAGAAGGGATAACTATATATATGCCATTCGATAGTCACGAAGAGTATGAATTAAGATTACAAATGGTTAAGTCACAAGACGCTGACTTTGGACCAGGATTGAAAGAAAAGATTCAAGAACGTTTAACACAATTAGTTGAAGGTTCTTACACGAACAATAGTCTGTAAAGATTAATGTAAGAGGAGTGCCAATGATTGGTGCTCATAAATTACGCTCACTCAAGCGATAACTAGGAGATATTATGGAAGCAGATTCCACAAACACAGTTGAACATACTGAACAAAGTGTTCCGGTAACAGATTCCGCAAACAACGTAGACAATAAAACGGAAACGGTTAAATCTGAGAAAAACACAACGCCAAGCGTTGAAGTTAAGGATGGTAAGTTATTTGTTGACGGCAATCGTGTTTATACACGTGATGACGTTAATAAAATAGGTGCCAATGCTAAAAGAGAAGTAGAGTCTAGATTAATTCAAGACTTGAACGTCGATAGCATTGATAGTGTTAAAGGTGTAGTTAAAGCACTTCAAGAAGTTAATTCTGGAGACGAAGGCTCATCACTAAACGTTCAATCGTTAAGAGATGCAGTTAAGAAACGTGAAGCAACTGTTGAAGAACTTAAACAGCAAGTAACAAGCCTAAAAACAGACTTACTATTAAAGGACCATATGGGTCAACTTAATAGTGCTATGCCAGGTAACTGGACAGTAGAACAGAAGTCAGCAGTAGTCAAATTGATGAAAGCAGACAATATGTTAGCAGTGGAAGGTGATACTTTTGCAATTAGGAGTGGAGAACATTATCTCACTACTGATGGTGAAACACCCGACTATGCTAGTGCTGTAGAACTAGTAGGTAAGAACTTAGGTCTTAACTTTGGCAAAAAAGGTGTTGATATGCCATTAGGTGAAATTAGTAATCAAAATGACAGTAAACAGTCCTCAAAGGCTGTAGACAGGAAGAAGGTTGCAAATGATCCGGCATACAGAGAGGCATACTTAGATGTACGCCTTAATCGTACAGGAGGAGTTAGCACTAGTGATTTGACAGATAATATGATCAAGACTAGAGTTAGCGAAATCCAAAAAGGAAAGACTAAAAATTACAGTTAAGTAATTATAGTCTTAAATTAAATTGTCAAACAAATAGGAGACAACTAAAATGGCAAATACAACCTCAACAACAGTTGAACAGTTATATACTGACCTAGTTGCAGATCTAGTACCATACTTTATGAACGCTACTCTGCTCCCTAACTCAGCATTAATTCGCAACTCAATCAATATGGTCGGTGAAACCGGCGGAACTGTAAGGTTCCCAATCGCAAATGCATATGTAAACGCGGCAACCGTCGACGAAGGCGCTTCAATTGGTAATTCGTCAATCTTCACCCCAACTAACGTAAATGTAGCTCTCGTTAAAAAAGGTGTAGGTTCTGACGTAACACTAGAAGCATTAAGCGACGGTGGTTACGATCTAGTATATAGATCAACTCTACAAAGAATCGGTGGTGGACTTGCACAAGCAACAGACATCGCAGGTTTCTTAGTAGCGGCTACAGCTTTTACTGCTGAAGTAGGAACAGCATCAGCTCTAGTTACTTCAACTAATAACATAATCTTCTCACCAGATGCATTAGGTTACGCAGTTAAAGATGAAGGCCCGATGGTAGAAACATGGTACAACGTAGATACTCAGGTTCACGAATTTAGAGGATCTATCAGAGACGGCTATGCGGCTATCAGACCTGGCTTTGGTGTCAAAATGACAGCACTTAATAATGTTGGTGGTAACGTAGTTACTAACGGCGCAGATATTTCAAGCGTTGCTTTAGGCACAAGTACTCTTAGAGTACAAAATGCTCCAACACTAGATAACGGTAACTTTATTGCATGTATCGATCCAGCAATGGAATATGCTCTTAATGAGCAAGTTGCATTAGCAGGTGGCGGTGTAGCAGTTGGTTCTTTATCAGATATTGGTAACAGAGCTTTCTACGATGGATTAATTGGTCAAGCTGTAGGATGTGCGTTCTTTAGAACTAACAACTTACCACTAGCCAGCTTAACTTAATAACTTAGGATAATATTATGGCATTTGTAACAAACGCAGGCGGAAACGTAACATCATACGCAGAATACACTGACGTGTTGCAGAAGGATCAACGACTTTTAGAAGCAAACGTCATCAAAGTACCAGCTGAGTCTGGCTTTGTTGACGTTACTGACTTTATCGAAGACATGCTAACTAAAAGTACTGACCGTATTAACATCAAGATAAAAGCAAGTTCTTGGTGGCAAGGCTATTTGAATTATACAGGAACATCAGTAACCCGAGCGGCTCTGATGCCTAACTTTAATCCAGATAATATTGCTACACGAAAACAAGAATTTACAGATTTATGTGTTTTTTACTGTTTGTATTATTATATCTGTCCTTTAATTGCAGACTTCTCAACAGATGAGTCAGCAGAAGTACAGAAGATAAAATATTATGAAGATAAGATGCAAGGTTTGTACAACGAACTTATTGCTCTTGCTGATTGGTATGATGCAGACGGTGATGGTACAGTAGAAGATTCTGAAAAGGTTTGGACTAACCAGACTGTAAGACGTTCAAGACGTAGATCAACAGTGGTAAGAGTTAACTAATGTCAATTAGAACTTTACTCTTAACGCAATTGGCTAACACTACAGACAACGGTGGTGTTGCTTCAACAGATTATTCTTTAGAAGCAAATGAACTACCGTGGTCTGCCAGTGGTGAGCCATTATATGTCAAGAATATGCGAGTGGTATATGTAAGTGAGGAAGATGAAGCCAAAGTCCAATTGTATCGTACATTGGATCAAGGTGACGTCTACCAAACAGATACCGTCGTGCAAGCCTTCTTAACGGAAGATGCCAAAAATATTAAATCAAATAACCCAACCGTTATAGAAAACATGCTCAATGCTAAGAGCGTAATTAATACAGCAAATGGATTTAATGTCCAAGTTGCTGAATCAAGTTACGAACAAAACATTGAGAATGACTATATAACATATACTTTCGAGTATAATTTTACCACCATATAGGAGAAATTAAAATGGCAGTAATAAATGTAACAGCGGGTAACGAAGCAATCCTAACGTTAGGTACAGACGCGGCAATGGCTGCACCAGGCGGAACTAATGGAATGGTAATTCCATTTGTTCAAGACGTAACAGTCAATGCATCACCAGGAATTGTTAGGTACAGCGTACTAGACAATGCATCAAGTAAAGCATTCACAACAGTAAATGAAAACAGTATCTCAGGTAACATGCTCTTAGACGAAGAAACATTCTTTGGTCTAGACACAGCAGGCGCTCTGAATACAGTTGCTGATAATGGTTTATTTAAAACATCAACAGACAAGACCGAAGTGTTCTTTAGCATAGCCTTCCAAGGAAGTGCTCCAGCAGGAGATCATTATATTCACGGTCAAGGTTTCATAAGTGGATTGGCCCCAACTGCATCAATGGATGCGGCTGTTTGGCTAACCCCAGTGGAAATTGTTGTTAACGGTGAATTAGCGAAAGCTATAACAACGTAAGGAGTTAGTAACCCCAAAATAGATATGACTCCCTTAGAAATGAGGGAGTTATATTTTTTAATAGGATATAGATATGACACATAAATTCATGAGACTATTTGTCGACGGTAAGTGGACAGGTAAAGAAGACAGAAGCATAACAGTTAAAGAAGGTGATGAAATAGTTACTTACAATCTAGACGAATATGCAAAAGAGCATGGTATTGAACTACCAGACTCTAAGAAACATAAACCCAAAGATATAAAGAAAGAGGTAAATAGTAATGCAGATATGGGACAACAAGACGATTCCGGAGATCATAAAGTCGATGGAAACGGAGATAGCGAAAGCTCAGAATGAACTTCGCTGTGCTGAAGGCGATATAGCCAAAGCAAAAAGCAGGATAGCCTTTTCATTAAGTGCTATACACAACTTAAACGATAGAGATATAAAGGAATAAAGATATGAAATTAAGCGAACTAGCTCAAAAACCAAAATTACAAAAAATTACAATTGACCAGGAAGCCCTCGTAGCAAAATACGGTGATGAACTGGAATTCTTCATTTACGATAGACAACCCTTAGATATATTCACTAAGTTAGCCGCGGTTAACGAAGGAAATGTAGCTGAGTACATTGTCATCTTAAGAGATTTAATTCTCAATGAGGAAGGTAATCCTGTGATGACTGATGAAAAATCGTTACCACTTGACGTCATGACAGAGTCTATGAGGTTAATAGGTGACCACCTGGGAAAGTAACATCGCATCGTATAGATGAAAAAAGTAGTGCTACAAGCACTCTTTTAATGTTAGACGCAGTAGCACAACGTTACGGTCACTTACCCAGCAAGTTGTTATGCGATGCAGACTCATTTGATATAATGGTATTCGATGTCGCTTTAACTTACGAGAGAATGCAACGTAATAAACAGGAAGGCAAAGCAGACCAGACAATGTATGCTCAAGAAGATTTACAAGAAATAATGGATAAAGTAAAGACTAAAAAATGATGACCTTAAAATTCGATACAAAAGACGTAGAAAATATGTTCAATGAATTAGAGGATATGCCTCTGGACGTCTTAACTGATGCATTCAAATTTTACAAAAAGAAGACTCCTGTAAGAAGCGGTAATGCTCGTAGTAAAACAAAATTGCGTAGTAAAAAAATTAAAAGCGAATATTCATATGCAAGTAAATTAGACGAAGGTTGGAGTAAACAAGCACCACAAGGTATGTCAGAACCTACTATAGATTACATAGAGAATCAAATAGAAAAAGAAGTGCAAAAAATAGGTAGATAAGATGGCTAAAAGTATTGAAGTAACATTAAAATTTAATGATAGAGATTTTACTCGTGGTATAAGAAATGCTAATAGACAGTTAGACAAATTACAACGAAATCTCAGACAATCTGGCTCTGGTGCAAAAGGTCTAAGTGGTCGACAAGGCATGGGCGGACTTACAACAGCCATAGCGGCTGTTGGTGCGGCTACAGTAGCATCGAGTAGTAAGATAGCCAGCCAGGTAAGAATATCATCTTCTTTTGGTACGCAAATCAGCGATAACGTACGGAGACTACAAAATTACTTTCAAAGTGTTAAAGGCAGTTCAAAATCAAGTTCTGAATTATATAACGTTACTAGGCGTTTAGGTACTGCAAACAAAGAACTACAAGGAGAACTTCATGGCTTAAGAGGTGATTTAGATGGTACTGGGGCTGGTTTTAAAGAAACAGGCGGTAAAATGGGTAAATTTGCCATCGTTGCGGCCACAGTAGCAGTAGCAGTTGGTGCCATTGCATTATCATTTCGAACATTAACTAAGTCGATAGGTGTTTCAGCAGAATTTGAACAAATAGAAATAACATTAAGTAATTTAACAGGTACTGTTGAAAAAGGTGCAAGAGCAATGGAAGTACTTACTGACAAGGCACAGGAATTACCTTTTGCTTTTGAAGAGTTAGCAGGTGCTTCACCAGTACTATTAACAGTAAGTAAAAATCTTCAAGAATTTCAAGATAACATACAATTAGCCGCAGATATTGCCGCTAACTTTAAGATACCATTCGACCAAGCCGCAAGTTCCTTACAGAGAGCATTTAGTGCCGGTGCCGCAAGTGCAGATGTATTTAGAGAAAAAGGTGTTCTGTCAATGGCTGGATTCCAAGCAGGAGTCAGTTATAGTGTAGATGAAACCATAGAAAAATTTAGAGAATTTGGTATTAAAATAAATGGGGTATCTAAAAATCTTAATGACTCTTTAACAGGTGCCGCATCACAGGCCGGAGACTCTTTAACATTATTCAACAGAGAGTTAGGTGATGCTTTAAAACCTGAACTAACAGCATTCTTACTAACACTAACAAATTTATTCAGACAAAACAAATCAGACATAGACGCATTTGCTAAATCTATGGGAACAAATGTATTCAATGCATTTGTAGGTTTAGCTAAAGCAATAGCAATACTAATAGATATTGTAAAATTAATATTAGTACCATTTAAGGTATTTGACGATGTTCTAAACAAAGTAGGATTAGGGTTACCAACTTTTGCCGCAGGTATTCTCGCAGTAGTAGTTGCATTGAAAGCATATAAATCCGCACAATTGGCCGCCGCCTCTGCCTTAATATTCTTCCAAGGTGTTACAGGTGTAGGTTTAATTAAAGTTGGCGCCGGTATTGTAGCCGCAACAGCCGCCGCCTACGCACTTAGTGAAGCTTTTGATGAAGTCATGTCGTCGGACGGAGAGGGCTCAGATCTATTCCCAACTCTAGACACATTTAATGAATTATTGGATACTGTCACTGATTCAGCTGATAAATTAAGAACTAAAGCAGACGCAGTAAAAACATCAGTGAAACCATTAGTGGAGGAGTTAGTAGATGCCGCTAATAGTGCTGGTGACGCCGGAGATAAAGTAAAAACATTTGCTGATCGACTTAGTGAATTAAAAGAGGCTATTGAGTTAGGCACAGGCGGACTTACACAATACAACTTATTACTAGACACATTAAAAAAATTCTTAGCAGATGGAAAAATAGGTTTATCTGAATATAATAACTTAGTTAGAGACCTAGATGAAGCATTTATGCAAAATGAAGGTTTAAACAATTTTATAGACACATTAGCAGAAGCACAAAAAGCATTAAGCACTGATCTTGCAACAGCATTACTGGAAGGTCAGAATGCTGGAGACGCATTCCAGAACTTCTTTAAGAAGCTGGTTACACAAATACTTGCTGACATACTTAGATTGCAAATTATACAACCTATACTAGGTGCATTGTTATCACCATTCGGATTTGGCTTTGGAGCAGGCGGAAGCATCAGTAAGTTGCCAACTCCATCAGGTGATGGTGGTGGATTTACTGGAGCAGGATCTAGAAGTGGTGGTATAGACGGAAGAGGTGGATTCCCTGCAATACTACATCCTAATGAAACAGTTGTAGACCATACTAAAGGACAAGGTATGGGTACTGTTCAAAATACAGCAGTAACATACAACATTAATGCCGTAGACGCAAGATCATTTAAACAACTTGTTGCCGCAGATCCAGAATACTTATATAATATCACCCAAGTTGGTGCTAGGAGGCAACCAAGATAATGTCATTACAAACAATAGTCGATAACGCAACATACGTTACAATATACAGAAAGAAGATTGCGGGACAATCAATATCACGATCAGGTAGATTACTTACATCCGAAGTTGTAAGTGCTGTACCCTATCAATTTACAACAGGCATGCACGGTGGATTACAGTATTCTACTAATAGAGCATTAACAGAGTCTTTAAACGCATTAGATGTTACAGAAGAAAGCACAATAGACATTGGTACTACTAATACTGGCTTAGCATACATTACTGCTTATCAAGGTGATTTAACACCTGCACAAATAGCAGAAATAGATGTTACTAGTGTTTCAGGCACTAGTCTTATATTAGATACTAGTACAGTAGTTACAGGCACTCCAAGTGGTAACGTATTTGAAAAAGGTGATTACTTAATACTTGATGGAGGATATAGATATCCTTACCAAGTAACAGCAGACGTTGCCTGGCATGTTAGTACAATAACAGTTCCTTTAAGCAGAACATTTATACCACAAGATTCATATACAGTAGCTGGTAAAGGTATTGCAGTAGGCTCAGCAGTTACATGGAAAGTTAAAATGATTAACAAGCCAAAGTATTCAGTTATTCCAGGAGACTTACTTAATTTCGATAGTGACTTTCAATTTATTGAATTTATAAGAAAAGAGGACGCTTAATGGCTACGTCAATCCCTGAAGTAGAAGCAAATGATATTAAACATTGTTTACTTATTCAGTTACAAATAGACACTACTACTTACTACATTTCAAATAGCTGGAAAGCAATTCTATATGATGGAAATACATACACTGAATTGGGTGCATTCTTAAATGTAGGCGAATTTCAGGAGGATATCAAAACAACTAATGGTGATTTAAGCATGGTTTTAACAGGAATACCTGCGGGTAATGTTCAAACAGTTATGGTTGAACCTGTTAAAGGTGGTGCTGTAACTATATTTAGAGCATTCTTTGACGATAACTATGCTGTTACTACTGTATATCCTCGTTACAAAGGTATTATTACTAACTTTAACGTTACGGAACAAGTAGATCTTGAACAAGGTGATATAACAAATACAGTAGGTATTAGTGTTGCAAGTATTAACACTCTCTTAGAGAACAGAGTTAACGGACAACGTACTAACCCACAAGACAGAAACAAATACTTCCCAGGTGATCAAACATTTGACAGAGTGCCTATTATTAATGGTACTGCATTCGACTTCGGTAGAGAATACACTGGAGGTGGAGGCTATGGTGGCGGTGGTGGACCACGTGGCCCTGGCGATTACTATAACATTAATATTTGGTAAAGGAAATAAAGATATGAAGATAAGAAAAGCAACAATACAAGACTTTGATCGCATCATGGAAATGATGATAGACTTTGCAAACAGTAGTCCATATGCACCACAGAACGAACCTGAGTACGGTGATACTTATGTTAGACGTTTGTTGTGTTCGTTTATGCAGTCAGGATGTATACTATTAGCAGAACATGATGAGAAAACAATTGGTATGCTTATTGGACAAATACAACCAGATCCCTGGTTACCACAAATAAAGACAATGAAAGAAATAGCTTGGTGGGTCGACCTTGACTACAGAGGAACATCAGCAGGTTATAAGTTATTGCTTAGATACATTAAGTATGGTAAAGCATTACAAGAAGCAAACGAAATACAAGGATTCACACTTACAAATATGGAACAGTCTCCGGACTTTGATTTAGAGAAAAGAGGTTGGGCTCCTATGGAACGCAACTATCTTTACCAAGGATAACATATGGCAATATTTACAGCAATAGGAGCAACCATAGCGGGATGGATTGGCTTAACAGGTACATTTGCTACCATAGCAGGTGTAGGGTTGAGCTTTGCTGGAACACTAGTAGCAGGTGTTATTGCTGGTGGTTTAGGATTAGCAACATCAAAAATGTTAGGTGTGTTTAAACCGCCTAGTATGGCTAATGCAAAAGATCCAGGAGTTAAAGTACAAGTAGCACCAGGTACAGACAACAAAGTTCCTGTGTTCTATGGTTCTAATTTAACTGGTGGTTTAATAGTTGATGCTGGTATTTCAAACAGCAATGATACAATGACATACGTTATTGTGCTAGGAGAGAAAACAGATACAGGGACTTATACAATTGGTAAACAGTACAGAGGCGATAATCAACTTAACTTTGGCTCTTTAATAACAAACAGTCATATTGTACAATCAGTAACAGATGCAAACGCCACAGCATCAACTGACGTAGCTGGTAAAATGAGATGTAGAATATATGCTGGTGGTACTGCCAGTACTGATCAAATATTCCCAGCAAGTGGTAACCAAGTTGCCGCAACTGCTATACCTGGTATATCAACTATCACTGCTACTACTAGTTACGAAGGACTTGTTTATGCTGTATTCCAAATTGATTATGACCAAGAAAACGGACTTACAGATCTTGGTGCATATACAGTAGAAATAACAAACAGCCTTTCAGAACCTGGAGTAGTATTAAATGATTTCTTATTAAATTCGAGATATGGGGCAGGACTTAGTGCAAGCGATATTGATGCTACATCAATTGCCGCACTTACAACTTATTGTGAAGAACAAGTAGCATACACACCAGACGGAGGTGGAAGTGCATATCATAACAGGTGGGCTATTAACGGTATGATGGGTACATATAATAATGTGTTCCAAACCATTGATTTAATATGCCAATCATGTAGCACATTCTTTACTTACAATCCGAAAGTAGGTAAATTTGAAGTAGTACCTAACAGAGAAGCTACGACCCTCGAGAAGTCTAACGCTTATTTGTTTGATGATGAGAACTTACTTGGTGCAATTGATGTTACAAGTACACAATTATATGCACAATATAATGAGATAGAAGCAGAATTTCCAGATGGTACTGAACGAGACCAGACATCCACAATTTATATTAATACTCCCGCCGGGGAGCTTAATGCAAATGAACCAACTAATAAATTAACTACACGTTATCCAATTGTTAATGACGCTCCACGTGTGACTAACTTAGCACAAATTGATTTACGTCAAAGCAGAAAGGATTTAGTTGTACAATTAAAAGCAGATTATGAAGCAATACAAACAGATGTAGGTGACATTGTTAAATTAACAAACGCAACATATGGTTTCACAGAAAAGCTATTCCGTGTTATGCGAGTTACAGAAACAGAAGCTGAAGACGGAATGTTATCAGTAAGTCTTGTATTATTAGAATATGATGACTCAGTATATGCACATGAAACAGTATCAATGACTGGTGATTTACCAGCAACAGGTATTCCTGGTTACATAGTAACATTTGGTAATAGTCTTGTTGCAGTAGGTAACATTACAGTTGCTGATAATCAAAACAATGTAGCCGCCAACATAGTGTATAGTGGTAATAACGCTAGTACAACTACTACAATTAACTATGCTGATATTGTATTGCCAATGGCACCAAGCTCTGGTGATATAGGTGGACCTTTCTTAAGTGTTCCAGTAACACCAGCAACAGGTACATTTTGGCCTCAAGTACAAATAAGTGTTACTCCAGTAATGAAAGATGCTACTGAAGGTGCTCCAACAGTAAACATATATGGACAAAGTCTAAGCACATTCTTTCCGGGTGATGTAACAACTAACTTAGGTATAGACTTAAAGTTCATGAGTAATAATCAACGAATGGCTAATGTTTCTAGTGTTAGATTAGCAGTAACTGGAAGTAATCCTTACTTAGGTGTTACTAGTCTAATAACAGAAACAGCAAACATAACGTTTAACGCAGAGAACTTTGTGGCTAACGAAGCAATGAATATATATGGTGCTGGTGCCCAGCTTGAGGAAGCAAATTTATACGATCTGAATATGTCAAATTTGAACGTGGTATCTGAAATTATTGCGCCTATTGAATTTGATGTAACTGGTGTCGATCTTGGCACATACTCATTCTCAGTCGCAGGTACACCCATTGGTTCAACAGATGCAACTACAGTACAAACATTCCAATTGGTAGGTAATGCAAACGTTGAATATGCTAACACAACTACCACAGCAACTGACTCATCACCTATTGTGGGTACACCTACTACATACTCAGGGCCTGGTAGATTACCAGCGAGATTAGACGAAAACACAGAAATTATTATTGACCCAACTAACTTAGGCATTACACTTAATCTGGATGATCTATTGCTACCAACAGCAGTTAATTTTGGAGTTAATGGTATAAACACCTTAGATCAAACCCCTTCTGGTGATATTGGTTACAATGACATAAAAGTATCAGCAATCAAAATTACAAAGAATATAAGGCCATAATATGTCTAATTATAAAACAATATATAATACTGAAACAGGAATAATATTAAGAACCAGAGATATATCTGATGTTATGGTTCAACGATATATTGATAGAACACCTAATACAGCAGTCATTGACGGATTGGTGAGAAATCCTTCTACAAAAATAGTAGACTTAGACACACTAGAAGTTATAGATAAACCTGTGGTAATAAATATACCAAGGTATATTAGACAAACAAGACAAAGTTATTTAGACGGATCTGATTGGACACAAGGTGCTGACTCACCTTTATCAGATTCAAAGAAAACAGAATGGGCAACATATAGACAAGCATTAAGAGACTTGCCCAGTACAACATATACGGCTATAGACGATATAGTGTGGCCGAGCAAACCGTAAGATTTTAGCAATTCAGATAAATAGTATTAAATTAAATAAATTCTGTTATGCCTCAGTATAATAGTCTAATCCCACAGGAGAGTATATATGTCAGGTCGATTATTAGATTTTAAGAGCTTTGTCGGTGGCGCAGACAACGTCGTAGTAGAAGAACAATTCCCCTCAACAACAAAAACATATACATATGACTATGGATTTGATATAACATCTTACACGTTTGATGCGTGGTATCAAACAGTAGTAGTAGACGTAGTAACATACGACAGAACATCTGGTGAGCCAAATTTTACAGACAGCAAAATTATTGGATATTTTCCTGAATCACCAGGTCCTGGTGAACAAATAGCCGCAAGTAACTTTACTAATAACGGAGTCTTAGGCACATTAGACTTTACTATACCACCTAACTTATATACTGGGCCTATTATACCAAATGCCAGAATAAATGTACCAATATCAGTGGTAACATTTGAATGGACTAATCTAAACGGAGCATTACCTAGTATTGTTGAATCCCATAGATGGGTTCTAATGCAAAGATGGGAAAGTACAGTATCAGCTGGTGATCCAACACTAGAATCCACTTATATCCCAATAGGAACAGGTGGACTATTAACATTCACAGACAATAGTGCAACAGACACTGACAGAGTTGTTAGTAATTATACAGTTACTGGATTAAGTAACAAAGAAGGCACTGGAGCAACATTTAGTGTTGAAGTATCAACAGGTGGCGTTACAGTCATAAACCTACTTGCAAGAGGGTCAGCATACAACGTAGCTGATACAATAGAATTATTAGACGTGAACATGGGTGGCGGTGGAGCCGCAGATATAACAGTAACAGTATCGACAGTAGCATAGGGAGACTAGCATGGCAAATGTAACAGTTAGTGTCCCAGTTAGCAACGTAACAGTTGACACTACAAATAGTATAGTAACCGTTGCAACAACAACATCAAATATAACAGTTGGTGAAACAGCCCAGGTAAGTAATGCCGCAGTTAGAGCGGCTATTTCAGTAACTGACACAGGCGGAGATGGTTCATTAGCATACAATAGCACATCAGGTGTTATAACTTACACAGGTGTAAGTGCCTCCGAAACAAGAGCACATTTTAGTGCAACAACTCCGATAACATTAGCTAGTGGCGTAATTGGCATTGATAGTGCCGCATTGTTCACAGGTAAAACAACAGATGATTTAGCAGAAGGTTCAACGAACCTTTATTACACAGATGCTAGAGTTCAAACCAAAGCGGCTAATTTAACAGGAAATGTAACCACAACAGCAAATGTAAGTGGTGCTTACATTATCGGTGATGGTAGTCAATTAACTAATACAGGTGATCATTTAACAAATGCACAAGTACAAGCATATATTGAGTCAAATGGACTGGATGCAACTGCTAATATATCAACAAGCACCGACATAATAGGAGATAGAGGTCTTTTCGGTAGTATTTACGTCGGTGCTGATGGCGCCTGGAATGACTGGAGCGTATCCCCTGCATTTGGTATGACAGGTAACATTAGTAGAGCGAATTACGACACTACTGGAACAGGAGCGTGGCTCTGGGCTAATATACTTCTTGACTTAGCAAATACTAATGTTTCAACGTTAGATCTAACAGCAACTGGTAATGTAAGTGGTACTTACATAATTGGTGACGGTAGTGTATTAACTGGTGTGCTTAGTAATGCACAGGCTCAAGCATACATTGAGTCGAATGGTCTCGACGCAACGGCTAATATATCAACAACAGCAAATATTAGTGCCGCGAATTACAGCGGCGACTCTATAGTGGTGACTGGGAGTGCTAACTCTAGCTTCACAGGATTGGTTACTTCAAGCCATGCAACGGTAGGTCAGAATTTAACGGTGGGTGGTAATTTAGAAGTTACTGGTAATATTAACTACAGGGAAGTAACAGACTTACTTGTACAAGACCAAACAATTACTCTGAACTATGGTAATGCAAGTGCTCAGACATCTGAGATTATTGTAGACAGAAGTGGAGCCGGTGGCGGTTCTAATACAGATATTAAATGGAATGAGACCTCTGATATTTGGGAATTTAGCAATGATGGTTCGACATATTCACCAATGCCAACTAGCACAACAGACTTAGTAGAAGGTACAAACCTTTATTACACTACAGCAAGATCCAATACATCAATAGACGCTTACACTGGCGCAATGATTAATTTAACTGGTAATGTATCAACAAGTGCAAACATAACTGGTAATTACATACTAGGTGATGGTAGCCAATTAACTAATTTAGGCCATCTATCAAATGCAGACGTAATATCTTATATTTCTGCAAACCCATTGTCAGTAGGTGGTAACCTAACAGTAGTTGGTTCAGAATCTAAATTTACAGGAGATATTCTCCAAGTAAGTGGTAATACAACAGTAGACTACTTAGGAGCATCGACTGGAGGAGAGCTAAGAGTCCTTGACAGTACAATAAGACTCAATGCGTTAGACGCATCCGCGGCATCCGCAGAAATTGAAGTATATACTGGCGGTGTAACTGCAATGCCAAGTCTTAAATGGCACAATACTAATGACCAATGGGAATTCAGTGGTATATTAGGAACCCCACAAGGCAAGGGTAACCTCTCAACACGAGACGGTTCAATTAATTCCGGTAGCGGAAATATAACATCTGGTACTGGTAACATTGTAGGTGCATATTTACACGGTGACGGTTCAAACATAACAAATATACCAGGCCATTTAACAAATGTACAAGTACAAGCATATATTGAGTCAAATGGACTTGATGGAACTGCTAACATAACAACAAGTGCAAACATAAGTGGTACTTATATAATTGGTGATGGTTCAGCGTTAACAAATCTACCTACACAAGGCGACATTACAGAAGTAGTAGCAGGAGTTGGGTTAAGCGGAGGCGGTACTACAGGTGCTGTAACAGTAAATTTAGATCCAACTATTACAACAGCGACCGCTATTAGTGGTGGCTCATTAGCATATGATAACACCTCAGGTGTGTTTACATTTGCTCCAGCAGATACTCAAACAGATTCAGAAGTAAGAGCATTAGTAAGTGTAACAACAGGCACAGCAGTTAGTGGTGGCTCATTAGCATACGCAAGTGGAACAGGTATATTTACATTTGCGCCATCTACAGGCATAGATTTAACTGAACTAAGTGTAGCAACAGCCGCCGCAAGTGGCGACGGAGCATTAGTATACGACAATACTACTGGTGTATTTACATTTACTCCAGTAGTACATACATCAGGTACCGAAATAGTTAACGGTACTTCAAGTGTAGGTATTCCAGTAGCAGATAGTGGAGTTAACATTGTAGTTGGTAGCTATACAGCTGGTACATTTACTACATCAGGGGCGGCATTAGCCTCAGAGTTCGATGTACAAGGTAACATTACAGCGGCAAGTAACTTTATAGGTGATAACGTACAAGGCACTGGAAGTAATGATTATACTATTAATGCCAAAGGCAACGCAATTGTTAAACAAGAATTTATTGGTACTAACACTGACGTATTAACAGTTGATGGTAAAGGTTACGCCTTTAGACCAAATAATGTTAACGCGGCTAACGAACTATTAAGTTATTCAGGGTCAGACACAATGACCACGTACCTATTTAACGGTACAGTAACGTCTGGATCTGCTGACATTACGGTTACGTCTATGAATGACAAAAACGGTGATGCGTCAGTAGAGCCGACCACCGGTTTAGCACCATACATGGTAATGACTAATGCTTGGCGAGGTACTACTATGGCACCGTTCCCTCAAGGAACGTATGTGCTGAGTGTTACTGGGACTATGCCGACAGCCGTTGTAACTATGAGTCAGAATGCTCTAGCAAGTTACACATTTGATCAAAACACATTTAATCCTGGACTTGTAGACACTACAAGAACCCAAGCAATTAGTGTTATCTCAGACTATGCCGGTGGTACTGGTTCTAGTTCTAATACTACAATTGCGTATCAAATACCAACAAATTTTGACGCATACGGTTATCCAGCAAGTGGTTATTCTGTAGGTGACTTTAGTGGTTTCAGTCATGGCATAAGTTCAGAATACACGTTCGCAGGTTCTCAAGAAGCATATTTCAGAGGCAAAACAGATATTATGCCGGCAAACACCACATTAAACGTTAGAGGTTTAACTGTTGGTGAAAACGCTACATTGACTGGTAGAGGTCAGAACGATTCTTTAAGTAGCTTTGGTATTAACGCATTATGGGATGGTGTAACCAGCACAGGTTATGATAGCCAAATACCACAAATATTACTGAAGTCATACACTGATAAAACATTACAGTCTGTGTCAAGTGGCGCATATAAGCAAGCCGCTGGACCAAGACTATTCTTAAGTAGTGCATATGGTAATGCAAATGATTATGATTTTGATGCATATCCAAGAGCTAATTACGAACTAGGTAGAATAGCGTTTTGGGGAACAACTGGAGATAACATATCACCAACTACCGTTAATCCACCTGCATATATAAGTGTGCAAGCCGCTGATGATTGGACAACCGCTGGTACAGTATCAGCTGGTAACACTAACCTCTTTATCACTGGTACCTCAGATAAAAGTCTAGGTGCTGACACAATAATTTCTTACCAATCCGGAGAGTTAGTTCTTGCTTCTGGTAAAACAAATGGCGGAAGCCATGAAAGCATTGTATTTGCTCCTGCACAACAAGGTGGAATCACTCCAGCAAGTAATTATTCAGGTAATTATGCACAATGGAGTACAGTTAATTATGCAGATACAGCCACAAGCAGTGGTAGTAAATTAACAATTACAAACGGTGGTAGCTCTGGTGCTGGCACAGTAGGTGACATGGAATTAGGTGTATTCCGTAATGACATAACAAACGGCGGTACTACTGTTAGTGCTGAAAGTAGTTATACTTTAGGCACAGGAACTAATTTCTATACTAACTTATCTGCATATGGAAGTGATGCTCCAACAATATTGTTTGGACAATATAACAATCAAGTAGATTTAACTGGACTTGTCAGCGGACAACTAGCAACATTTGATAACTTTACCGGTGACTTAGGCACAGAAATTAACGGTAATAGTTATTATGTTAAATTAACAGCTCAATCAGGACCTTCCTTCTATGGGCAATGGCTTATTGGCTTATTTACAACTTCGGCTTTAACAACAGGAATAACATTAACAAGTGCTAATGGTAATTATGATCCCGCTGGTACTATGGAATGGACACAGGCGGCCGAAGTAACTGATAGGGAGTTCAAGTTCAGACTGTCTGAGCAAGAAGAAAAATTAGAACTTATTACTATAGATGCGACCCCTACTACAACATCATTAATCGAATTCACTGAAGCAATTACAGACTTCAAGAATAGAGTTAAATTAAAATCACACACAAGTGCAGAACTAGTTGCACTAGAGGGTTCTTCTACAGCAGGCGAAGTTGTTTACAACAGTACTGCCAGCTTAGTTGCATACTTTGATGGCACTAACTGGCGCAACATAGCAATAGGAACAATAGTAACATAATAACTTAATAAAAGGAGATCGCAATGGCGAAGAAATGGAAAGGACAAGGATACAACGATAGATTAGACGAAAGTCTAGGAAACCGTAGAGGCAGAGAATCAGGCTTCAAACAAAGTATTAAAGATCGCAGAGACGAAAGCAAAGGAATGAGCAAAGCAGTTAGTGGCAGAGCGTATGACGCAGTTACTACTATGGATCATTCAGACCACAAGAAGGCGTAAACAATGCCTGTAATGAAAGCAAAGAGCGGAGGCTTTAAGTGGGGTAAGACTGGTAAAGTCTTTAAAACCCGACAAGAGGCCGCGGCTTATGGAAAAAAACAGAAAGCAAAAAACCCTTCTAAAAGGTACTAGGATAAAGATATGACAATAACCGAATTACTAGAATATGCAACCTCAATAGGTAAAGGTGAGAATTATGACTTAGTAACAGCTATCTTTGCTGGTATCGTTACTAGCGAAATACAAATCGTTAACTTCACAGGCTTTTAATGTCATATGCAACGTACCCAACCAAAGAGAGTCACAGTGGCTAAAATTACAACACAAGAGCTTCATAGTAAGATTGAGCAACTCGAAACCAGCAACGAGCTACAGCACGGATATGTTTCCGACAGGGTAGACGACTTGAAGGAATCTGTTCGAGACAACAGAGAATACTTCACTAAAGCATTAGAGAGCTTAGACAAAAAAGTATGGGCTCTTGTGTTGTTAACTATCGGAACATTACTAACTACCATAGCTTCATTTATAGTGTCTTAGACTTAATATAAGCGTCTCTAAGCAACGATCTCCATAATTACATACAAGTACACCACCCACAGATAAATATCATTGTAAGGTTAACAAGCGGACGTTTGTTTTGGTATTGCCTTACATAACTTAAACCTAATCTATAAAAGGAGATGGTGCCAAGTGTAATTGTTAGATACTGCGAAGCCCTCACCCTAAATGAGGGCTTTTTAATGGCTATTATAAATAACTATACCAACCAACCTAACCTTTTGAACCAATTGAGCCATATAATCCGCCCTATTTATTTATAAGTGATAAATAAATGTATACAAAGCAATAAAGCAATGTATACAAAGGAGAATAACATGGCAGATCGAGAACTAATAGAACAATTAGAACTAATTGGAAACGTAATATCTATGTTGGATGATAACTTAGGGCAATTAGTTGCTACTAATAAAAGAATAGCAGATAGATTAGACAGTATGGAAGTATCATACATAACAAAGGAGGAGGCGTAAGCCTTCTCTTCACCAAGGAGAATAACATGGCGAAACAAAAAAAGCATTGGCAAGTTAGTTCAAGCAACCAACACCAACAACAACCACCACCTAAACCACTACAACCAGCAAAACCCGAAATCAAAGGTCTTGATGATATAATTAAGCAGTCTGATACTGTTAATCTACTAGCACTAAAGAAAGCGATTGAGGTAGAGCTACAAGCAAGATTAGATGCAAACGATCTGTTGGAGTTATAACATGAAACATCATAATGCAAAAATAATAGACCCTATAACAGGTAGAAAGATAACTAACTTCCAATTCAAATGGGGTGTACACGCTAATACTTTAGCCGTAAGTGAAGGCACTTCACCAGCCGCTATTCATATGAGAGTAATGAACTTTGGTACACCATTTCAAAGACGTGCTAGACCTACTGCATCTGAAATAATAACTGGGTTAACTAGAAAAGAAATAGCAAGACGAGTTGATTATCATTATAACTATGTAGGGCAAAAGTTACTTACAAGAGAAGGTGCACACGATCTAATGCATAAATTAAATGCCCATGCTGAAAAGTACAGTATCATAGACACAGATAAAGAAGCATGGCTAATGCCACAGCATCCAGACTATAACACTTGGCGCTATACACATACAATTAAGTTGCTGGAGAATACTTATGGGCCACTCTAAAATACATAGTAGCATAATACCTGAAGCATCAGAGCATAATGATACTCTAACAGTATGGTATGAAGTAAAAGCAAACAATGAGAAGAAACACTTGCGTATGCATGATGAAGATATTATGTATATACATCATTGGTTAAGCCGGTTTGTTATGGATGTTAGTCAAAAGCAGTTCATAGACCCTAGCTTGTATGCAATGTGTACTACACCTAGCAAAGAAATGCCTAAGAGCACTTATACAAATTCATATAACTCTGTGCTAAGTTATGCTAGTGGGATAGTAGGTAATAGATTGCGTAATCCTAGTGAGGACTATACTAAGAAACAATTACGTTATATAAGCAAGATGTTTGATATTATATGTACTGCTTATGATTACTCATTTACTAAACAAGACTTAGGTTATGACTTACACACTAAACAGTATAACGATAAACCATTAAGATTGAAATTCAAGGAAGTAAAATGAGAAGAGCATGTGCTGTTGCTACAATATCGAAGGCCACTAAGATAATGTGCGGAGTCTCAATAACATGGCTGTGTCACTGATGATATTTTGAAAATATTTATACAGCACATGCTCTAATAATATTTATCAAATTAACGAAATAACTTGACAATTAAAAGAATTAGTGTATAATCTGTATATTAAATGAAGTTGTGGTAGTAAGCAAATGAACTTGTGGTGACAGTATGTATATAATATATTACTTAGATCTATATGATCTATTATATGGGGCGAATACATAGATAACTAGATAACTAGTTCATTCAAATTAAGGAATAAAGATATGAAGATATATGAAATAAAGGAAGTAGTAGAGTATATGGAACACATATACCCAAGTAAACCACAAAGCAATTACGAATCAATTGCTAAGAAGTATTTAGATGCTAATGTACATGAGTTGCTCAAAGGATATACCTCAAACCAACGAGACTTAGCAACTGATCGTATTCCATTTAGAATAAGCAATCTCACTGACAGTATTCAGAGTAGGTATGATAGCAATAAGTATTGGTTACCGTTACTGAGAAACAATTTCCCTTTCTTCTACACAATACAACCAGGTTTTAAGAAGAATGGGCATTCTCAGATAAGCCAAGTACAACCATATATGCCAGTAGAGGTTTGCTTAGGTTACTTCTTGGGCCAAGATAACAGTGAAGTATTAGAACAAGTAGCATTACTAAAAGAGAAGGCATGGATTGTACGACTGGAACCACATGATGGCATTATTAATACTCCTGTAGACACAGTGAATTTAAACAAGTACATAGAAAACACCGCAGAAGATTATGACAACAATAACAATTCTCAAGCAAAAAGAACATTAATTAAGAAGCTGTTCTCAGCTAAAAGTATACATGATAGCTTAGACCAAGAACACTATCTCAATCAGCAATACACTATTAAACCAACGTCTAGATGTTACATGCGAGGTCTTAACTTGCAAAGTGCACCAGCTAAAGTCAGAGAAGCCGCATTGGGCAGTTGTTACAAGTACGATATTAGAACAAGTATGTATTCACATATGTTACAGCACATAGTAGCACACGATCCTAGTTGGAATGTCAAAGGTAGTTACATTAACGAATACTGTGAACACAAAGCTCGAGTGAGAAATATGTTAGCTGATACATGCTTGACAAACACTAATTCTACTAGAGAGCATAAAGTTAAGTTGGTCAAAGACATGCTTGCCGCTATTGGCTTTGGTGCATCATTAACAAACAAGTACAGTGACGCAATGAAAAAGATATACTCAGCAGACGACAGGCAAAACCTCATAGACAATCCTTGGATGAAAGGACTACAGGCTGAGATTAACCTATACACAAGTATCATGCGGCTAACTTACAAAAGTGCTAAAATACAATACAGAGAAGCACTACAAAAGAACGGACGTAGTTCATTGAGTAAGTGGTGTACATTTGACTACCAGCAAACAGAGAGTACTGTTATGAACTTCGTAATAAACAAGATAGGCAGAGAAAACGTGTTGTTACAAGTACACGATGCAATATACGTTAACCACAAAGTAGAACAGTATGTTATTAACTCCTGGGCACGCCAGATATCACCATTAGTCCACTTTGAGTACGAAGAGATCAAGGATATAAGTTATAGTAGGCGGCTTAACAAAGCTGGTAAAGTAGCTGAAGATATTCACAAACAACGTATTATACAAGAAGAGATAACAGCTTTTGAGGCTATGTTAGCACAATGATCATTGGGACGGAGCATGTTAATATGCATTTAAAGGTGTTTAAATGCTGGTTTTTGTTGAATAACGGTTGACCTTTCGCTAAAAGATGCTATAATATGTGTATAAGTTAAATTAATAGGTAGGAATATTATGAACACTCTAAATAGCACATTACGCTTCACAAGCAAACCTAATCTTGATGGTATTAGGCAGTCTATTCTAAGAGGTAATGTAAGTTATCACACTAGCACTATAGAATCAGGCAAAGGTCTAGAAGGACAAATAATATCACTAGTTCTAAAAAATCACACAAATTATATGTGTGTTTGTTCAAAATTATGGACATTGGAAAAAGCTGAAGCAATTTCTGAACTAAAGAACTTTTATGTTAGCGTTATACAGATGGATAATACTTTACTAAATTCCGCAAAATTTGGTTTCACAAGACACATTAACTTGTATGAGAAAAATTATGCAAGAAACATAACCGGTTGACAAATAGCTAAAAGATGCTATAATAGTTGTATAACAAAATAAAAAGGTAGGAATACTATGAACAGAAAAGAAAGAAGAAAACAGGCTAAATTGGATCGTAGCAAGAAAAGTAACAGTAACAGTAACAATGACAATATGGCTAATGTGGCGTTAAGAACGCATTATGGCATTACATCTGCTGAAGCACAACAAATTGTGGATGTGGATAAGATGTTGAATAATGTTAATGCAGATCAAGAGACACACAACAAAGTTGATGTTAGATTCAAGATATGCAATGCCCCTGGCATTTGTGCATTTAGTGTGTTTGAACCTGAGACATCTTTATCTGCAAGTAAGGAACTATTAGAGATGTGTATGCGTCAATACAAAGACGCTAAGTCAAATGGGCAGGTTAAAGGACGTGAGCCATTCACTGGCAAACACGCTGAACTTATTAATAGATTAGGTTATGTGATGCAAGTTACATTGAATAGTCAGCACTATTGGGCTAAAGCTTCTGATGACAAAGAACGCGGAATGTATGAGACCATCATGTCTGCCGCTCTAATGTTTATTAGACATTCTATTAAGGAGTATTTGGGTGTTGAAGCAGGACATATTGAAATGGTTTGCCCTGGCATAGACCCTAGTTGCGTCCACTCAGGACAAGACATGGATAACGTAATGCTAGCCATAACTAAAGGATTTACTTCTTGGTGTATTAAAGACACTGAAGGTAATGTTATGGATATAGATTGTGACTTTGCTGATGTACCTTGGGATATGCAGATTAACGGTATGAAGCAAAACGGTTTGCTTAAGGAAGCTCACAGAAGACCGGAGATGGCATCATGAGTAATCTATATGAAGGTAAGTCTCAGTCTGAGTGGGGTCGCGAACTAGGAGTTAGCAGAGAAATGATTCGTTTACGAATGAACAACCACGGAACCCCATATTATATCCCAAGAAGGAAAGGTCGACCACCTAAGATCTTATTCGAAGGTAAAACATCTGAAGAATGGGAGAACGAATTAGGTGTGAGGAGCTGGATAATTTGTCATCGAATGAAGAAGTATGGAAACCCATATGGATGGACTGCAGATGAGTCAGCGCAAGGTGAAACACATCTAAACATTAAAGCGTTGATAGAAACATACTTAGCCGAGAGTGCAAAGTTCGAAGTGAAGGGCGTGAAAGCCGCGGCAGCTAGAGCTCGTGGTGCCTTAATGGAACTTACAAAGTTATCCAAAACACGACGCCAAGAGATTCAAGATAAAAAGAACGCAATGAATAAAGACCCGGAGACCGCGTAATAACGGTTGACAAATAGCGAATATTTGCTATAATAGTTGTATATTAAATAAAAAGGTAGGAATATTATGAACAGAAAAGAAATTAAACAATACGCAAAAGAGCATAAATGTTCTATTCGTGAAGCCCAAAGGCAGTTAGGTGTTGCCGCAACTGGTAATGCTAATGTAACTTTAGATCCTAACCTTACTACGTTTAATGATATCAAAGATCATTTAAGAGCAAACAGTGAACATTTTATGTCAAATGGTGCTGGTGTAGTAACTGGTGATGAAGTAGAAGCAAAATTTACAATGAATGATGATGTATCTACTGCTAAGTGTAAATTATTAGAAGTCTGTGAAAACAACAGCAAAGGCTTTAAGGGTGTTATGCAAGATGGTTTTGGTAAATGTATTCTTACTATTACACAAAATGAGGATGGCACATACACTTATGATTTACAGCAAGATGAGGAATCTATCAAAGGTATTCCAAAATTCATGAGGTCTATATATAAGGATGCTAGTAAATGGAACCAAAACAGAATTATCAATGATGTAGAATTTTTGGTTTATGAATATGAATACATTATTGGTGCTTTCAATATTGGTACCGGTATCGAATGTGATGCTATCAGAAATCAATTAGAATCAGCATATCCACAATACACTATTAAGGAGACAGCGTAATGGCAACTTATAAACAACTCAAAAAAGTTAAGAAGTGGTATCATGCTACTACTAAAACACATGCAGAGCAAATATTAGAAGAAGGTTATATAAAGCCTATCAAACGTGATTGTGTGTTTTTGGCAGACAATCCTGACTATGCGGCTACTTTCCTAAGTATGCGAGGTATTAATGATAACATTGTTATATTTTGTATAAAGAAACATGACCTTAACACAAAGTATTATAAAGATAATGAATGTGATAAAGTGTTAAAATCCTTTACAGATAGAGGCAACATGTCTTTAGCCTATTATGCTCCAATTGATATAAGCAGAGCAAAATATAAAATAGTGAAGATATCAAATCCATCTGAAGCACCTCCAGGCTGTTCTTTTGTAACAGAAGATGGTAAAATAGGTGTGCAAATTGATAATCTAGATATATTTGAACAGTTCTTCGAAGATGGCTTTAATGAAATGAAAGAGGAAGAATCTGCTAGATTAGGTATAGCAATAAAAGACTTTGAGCATTATAAAGAGATATTAGAATCTACTTCTGATACATCATTTAATGAATTAATGCAGTCAGGATATAATTTTGTTAAGGAGACAGCGTAATTGATTACTCCTAAATGCAAACATGACAAGCACCCTATACGCATTAACTATGAACATACTAATGCAAACGGACAGCCAGCGTTGTACTGTGAGCAATGCAATAAATGGATACAGTGGATTAGTAAGTCTGATTTAGCTGTACTAGAACGTTGCTTCGAACCAACTAACTAATCAGTTCCCAACGCTTCTCACCACGATGGGGAGAGTCATTTGGATTCATAAGTCTATAAGTGTTTCGGTTACGCACTACTTGTTCTACAGTATACAATTCATCATCAATAATATAAAATTTTACTTGTTCATCGCGTTTCATCCAACAAAACCGTTTCATCATATCCTCAAAGTGTGCAGGACATTCCGGATCATTAGAATATTTGTTGCAAAAGTACCTTAAGTGCGGTGCAATGAATATCTGACTGTTTAATCTAATTTTCTCTTCGTGTGTTAACATATTAGTTATTTAATTAACTATCAGAAAAAGTGTATGGAAATCGGGAAATTCTAATAAATATATATTTAGGAGTTAGATCATGGCATTAAGTCAAAGTAAGTTAGCACAAAAGCGATCGAAGAAAAAGTTAGCAAGAAAAGGTAAGAAGTATAACCCACAACAACACTTTGCTAAACAGCAGACTATTGTAGCAGAACCTCAGCCTCTTATAGTTGATACTGAATTATTGGATCTATCATAAAAAAACCCTAGAAGCAATAACGCTGATAGGGTTTTTTATTCTATTACATCGGTAATAGGCTAGTTAGGACAAGCAATTATACTTATTGCAACGCCTAATATATTTAAAAAATAATGGATTTAGATAAATATTAGAGCAACTACGCAAACAGTAGCGATAATACTGATTACAGGAATTACAAATGACTGAAGATAATGAGCAAGAATCAAGGGAAATAGAACAAAAAGAAATATATCTTGAGTTCCCGGATTCAGAAACAGAACCTTACAAATCACAACCTCAACGTAAGTATGTTAACAAGATAATTAAAGGCATACAAATTGGTCGTGGTGATAACAAACAAATTATCGAAATAGAACAAGTAAGACGACTAGCAATGTTGCATTGTAGCTATAATGATATGGCAAAGTTCTTTGGTGTTAAAGAGAACACCTTTATAAACAATTTTCGCTTTGAAGTAGAACGTTGCAGGGAAACAACAAAGCACAGACTTATGGAAGCAATGTTGGAGAATGCAATTCAAAAGCATAACCCAGCAATACAGATATTTTTAGCCAAGAACTGGTTAGGTCTAGTTAATGACCCAGTAGCCCAGGAAGGTGTAACTCCTTTACCTTGGATAGACGAATAAAGAAGAGTAGCAGTACAATTACATTCTCCTAAAGATTGTTTTGTTATGGATAGCAACGTACTGTTACTCTTCCCCTTACAGGTATATAGATGATTTTAACTAAACCGCAGAAAGAAATCCTCAACCACCCAGCACGATTCAAGGTGGTTGTTTCAGGTAGACGTTTCGGAAAGACTTATGCCTCTATAGCCTCTCTAGCCAAACACGCCTCAGTACCCAATTCAAAAGTAATGTATGTAGCACCCTCATATCGCATGGCTAAGCAAATTGTTTGGGAAGACTTAAAGGGTATGTTGCGTGAGAAGAACTGGATAAAGAAGATTAATGAATCAGAACT
>Ga0209709_10000755_pt1 | contig 30562 bp, 29 predicted proteins | sample ArcticOcean_MG_C_2_FD_187435 | JGI IMG/M metagenome (GOLD analysis project Ga0209709, IMG submission 187435) | Marine microbial communities from western Arctic Ocean - ArcticOcean_MG_CB4_136 (SPAdes) (version 2) | ecosystem: Environmental > Aquatic > Marine > Oceanic | place: Arctic Ocean... | reverse complement strand
AGTATGTTCGTTGTTAAACTTTTTAGCAGACTTCTCAATAAGTAGAAAAAGATAACTTACCTTATTTTTCAGCTTCTTCAACAGCAGCAGCAGGCGCTTCTTCAGCAACAGCAGCAGGCGCTTCTTCAGCAACAGCAGCAGGCGCTTCTTCAGCAACAGCAGCAGGCGCTTCTTCAGCAACAGCAGCAGGCGCTTCTTCAGCTGGTTTCTTAGAAGGTGATAATTTTATTAGTTTTTCTTTTAATAAAATTTCCACTTTTTCTTTAGCTGATACAAAAGCATTTTCTTGATTTCTAACGGCGTATCTACCAGATTTCTTTTTGTAGATAGTGTAATTATCTGTTGTTTTTACTAATTCCATCTATGTTCCCTTAAAATAATATTTTGTTCTTTTTGCGTAATTAACCAGCATTAGCATTATTGGTACTTCTACTAATACACCTACAACTGTTGCTAGCGCTGCCCCTGAATCAATTCCAAATAAACTTATAGCTACGGCTACAGCCAATTCAAAAAAATTTGATGTGCCTATTAAAGCTGCCGGAGCCGCTACATTATAGGGAATAGAGAGTTTAAATGCTAGGTAATAAGTGATTGCAAAAATACCAACTGATTGAATTATTAATGGAATTGATATTAATAGTATAACGAAGGGCTTATGACTAATTTTTTCTGCTTGAAGGCCAAATAGTATTACAACTGTAAGTAGTAAACCTAAAATTGCAAATGGCTTTAAAACATTTTCTAATTTATTAATCTTATCTACATTATTTTTAAGAAATATATATCTGGTAAGTATGGCTAGTATCAGTGGTGAAATAACATATAAAACAACAGCTCCAATTAGCGTGCCCCAGGGTATTATTACCCCAGTAACATTAAGAAGTAATTTAGTAATAATAGGGAAAGCAATGATTAAAATTAAATCATTAATTGAAACTTGAAGTAATGTGTAGTTAGCATCTCCATTAACTAACTTCGACCATATAAATACCATCGCCGTGCATGGGGCAACACCTAGTAATATCATTCCGGCAATATAACTATTTGCATCATCAATACTTACGAAGTCTGTAAATATAAAACGAAAAAATAAAATACTTATTCCAGCCATAGAGAATGGCTTGACTACCCAATTTATAAATATTGTCAAATAAAGTCCATGTGGGTTACTCCAAGTTTTCTTGATGCATTTAAAGTCCACACTCAGCATCATTGGATAAATCATAATCCAAACTAGAAGAGCAATAATTAAATTTATATTTTCGTAACTATATTCTGCAATAGTAATAAAAATTCTATTAAAATTATTACCCAAAAATAACCCTAATAAAATTGATAGACCTACCCAGATAGTTAAGTATTTTTCAAATATTTTCATAATAAATCTATTAATGTAAAAATTAATTATACTAAAAAAAACGGGGTGAAAACCACCCCGTTAATTGAAACTTTTTTCTATAACTAACTACTTCTCTCTCATTTTTGATGGGGATTTATCACCAACAATCAATGATAAGTTTAAAACCTTAGGATTTAGTTCAGCACGCTCATTTTCTGGCATAGGTATTAAGCCTTTTTCACCTAAAAAACCATCTTCTCCAGAGGCTGCATCACTTAAAAACAGCTCAACATACTCTTTCATGCCTGGAATTACTCCTACATGAGCATTCTTAATATAAAAGAATAAAGGTCTTGAGACAGGATATTTTCCTGCAGAAATATTTTCAAAAGATGGCTCGACACCATTGATCACAGCACCTTGAATTTTATCAGCATTTTGATCTAAGAAACTAAAGCCAAAAATAGCTAAAGCATTTGGATTTGTAACTAATTTTTGAACCATTAAGTTATCATTTTCACCAGCCTGTATATAAGGACCGTCTTCTCTCATAGTATGACATCTTGATTTATACTCACTTTTGTTTTTTTTCTTTAAATCTTTAATCCATTTAATTTTCTTACAACCGCCTTTTTCCATGGCTAATTCTACAAAAGCATCTCTTGTCCCTGATGTTGGAGGAGGACCTAGTACTTCAATTTTAATTGCAGGAAGATCTTTATTCACGTCTTTCCATGTTTTATGAGGATTTTTAATGAATGATTCTGACCCATTTGGATTAGGAATATCTTTCGCTAGCGCAAGATATAAATCCATTCTTGTCATTTTAAAAGTTTTAGCCGATTTAGAATTTGCAACAACAATTCCGTCATAACCAACTTTTACTTCTGTAATATCACCTACACCATTTTCTCTACATCTCTTAATCTCTTGTACTTTAATTGCTCTTGAAGCATTTGTGAAATCAGGATGATTTATTCCGACTCCAGCGCAGAAAAGCTTTAAACCACCACCAGAACCTGTTGATTCTATTTTAGGTGTTTTGAAATCTGTTGTTTTACCAAGTTTTTCCGCTACAACTATAGAAAATGGGTACACTGTTGAAGAGCCAACAATATTTATTTGATCTCTTGCATTTGCAGATGGAGCAATGACTGTAAGCAAAAGCGCAATTCCTAGTATATTTTTTAACATCCTTATATCTCCAGTAAAATTTTTAGTATTATCAAGCGAATAGAATATCTCATATTAACATGACATTTTTATTAAGAATAATAGATGTCATAAAACTTTAATAAAATCTTTGTTTTTCTAATAATAGTTGTAATAAAAATTTAATAAAATATTAAGATTATTGTAACAAAGAAAATTTACTATCTCTTACGCAGCAAAAAAGAGCTACAAATTTAGTTCTAATTTTCTGCTCTATACAATATAAATTTTTCTAGGAGAACGGCATGAAGTTAAAATTATTACTGCCAGTAGCTATGGCAGCACTAATGATCCAACCTGCATATTCTGTAACAGAATATGAATTTCAAGAAATGCAAGAAAAACTTCAAAACGCAATAATGAAAATTAATGCAATGGAGCAAGTTATAAAATCCAAGACAGATAATAAAAGTGGTAGTGTAAAAACAAAATCAAAGAAAGGATTAACAATTGATACAACAGGTGGCGGTATTAAAGTGAAATCTGGTGATCAGTCATTTGCAATCGGTGGCCGTTTAATGATGGACTATGATTCAATGGATTCAAACCATAACTCAAATGGAAAATCATTTGATGACACGGAGTGGAGAAGAACCAGGATTAACATCAAAGGTTCTGTGAATAAAAATTGGTCATACAAGGCAACCTACGATTTTAATTCAGAAAAGGATACAGCTAATTTAGATGAAGGATACATTAAGTATGACTCTAAGCAGGGCTTAACAATTACAGCTGGTAAAACAAAAGCTGATATGATGCTTGAGCAAAGAACATCATCCAAATGGATTTCTACAGTTGAAAGAGGTTTATTGAATGCGATGAATGAAAAAGTAAACTACTTAGTTGGTAAGCCAGGAGACGGTGCTGGTGTAAAATTAGGTTTTTACGATAAAGATAGTCGTATTTCAGGCGCATTCTCCGTATTCGACGCATATAAAAATGATGATGATGATGATAAAAGTAATATTTGGCACACAACAGCTAGATTGACTTACTCTCCAAAAATGAATAACGGTTTTGGTCATTTTGGTGTGACATATGGTGTTGCTGATTACAAAGGCCAAGAAACAAAAGCAGATATTCAGTTAGGCATCCACCAAGGGGATAAAACTCTATTGGCTATAGAATCTGATACGGGTGATATCACAAATATTGGTGTTGAGGCAGCTTACGTAAATGGACCATTCTCTTTACAAGGTGAATACTTTGACAATGAAACAGAAAAGGATAACGGGACTAAAGGTTATGAGTGGGACGGTTACTACGGCCAAGTATCTTATATTCTAACTGGTGAAACAAGAGGCTACAAATGGAAGAGTGGTGCATTTGATAAAGTTAAGCCGGCAGGAAAAATTGGAGCTTGGGAATTAGTTTTACGTTACGAAGATATTTCTGTAGATGACCTAAGTGAGGGAACAGTAAGCGCTAATAAAGTTGATATTGATAGAACGGTACTTGGTCTTAACTGGTATGCGACTAAAACTGTTAAATTCATGGCAAATTACTCTTCAGTAAGCATGGATAACATGACTAATGAAGCTGGTGATACAGATGATCTCGACAGCTTTCAATTTAGGGCTCAGTACGCTTTTTAAGAGTTCACTTCTTCATGTTGTATAAAGAAACCCATATTCAGTAATGAGTGTGGGTTTTTTTTACAAGAAATAAAATAATGTAAGCGATATAATAAAAAAAAATGCCACTTTGGCTAGAAGCGGCAAAATTATTGGAGGAGTCCAAAAGTTATAGAGTATTTATAAACTCTAAGTAACGAAAGACAGTATAAATGAGATATATTACAAATTTATTATGAAAATATTAAAAAATGATTAAAAAGACAGATTTACACAGCGGAATATTTAACAAACTATGCGTTATTTCAGCGCCATCAGGTGCTGGTAAAACTAGCTTAATAAAAAAAATATGTGCCAACCCAAGTATTGAGGTATGCATATCAGAAACAACAAGGCCTCCTAGGAAAGGGGAGGTGGATGGAATTGATTATGTCTATATTGAGAAGGAAGATTTTCAGTTAAGGGTTAAAAATGAATCTTACGTGGAACACGCCTTAGTACATGGAAATTATTATGGCACTCTAATGGATTCAGTAGTTCAATTGTTAAAAAAAGAAATAGTAGTAATCTTGGAAATAGACTACCAAGGAGCCGAGATAATTAAAAGAAAATTACCGACATCAAGAAATATTTTTGTTCTGCCTCCTTCATTAGAAATACTCGAAAAAAGATTAAGAGATAGGGGGACAGATAGTGAACAGGTTATATTAGAGAGGCTTCAAAATGCTAAAATTGAGCTGAATCAGGCCCAACACTATGATTATATTTTAGTTAACGATAATTTTGAGCTAGCAGAACAGCAATTATTATCCTATGTTCTTGATGTTAATATGTTGATAGAAGAGAAAATACGCAAAGAACCTTTGATAGATAGGGGTTTTTAAAGTAGAATTTGATTATTAACATTTAATAATTAAAGGTAATAGAGATGGCTAGGATTACAGTAGAAGATTGCTTAGAGAAAGTTGACAATAGATTTCATTTGGTGAGAGTTGCGAGCAAGAGAGCGAGGCAATTAATGAATGGTAAAGAGCCAACATTAGAATGGGATAACGATAAAGCAACTGTAGTTGCATTGAGAGAGATTGCTGCAGGAAATATAACAGAAGAAATGTTAAATGAAAAACCTGCTAGCTCAGAAGACGAGGGAATCTTTGCTCAAGATGAGATTGACGCTGAAATTGGAGTTCTTGTAAGTGCGGAAGAATCAGAGTCAGAAGAAGCTAAAAAGGATATAGAGGTTAAGACTGATGATGCATTGGCCTCTAATGCGATAGTTGAAAATAAAGATGAGTTAAACGAGCAGGCGGAAGTACAAGAGAACACAGAGACATTATAATTTTGGATAACTATATGATATGGCTGACACTTCAAATTTAAAAACAACTAATTTGAGTCAGCAAAGTACGTCTAACCCCGCACTAAAAAGCCTTTTAAAGAAATCAGCGTATTTAGATAAAGATCAAGTTGCTCTTATCAAAAGAGCTTATGTCTTTAGCTATGCTAGTCACCAAGGACAATTAAGAAAAAGCGGTGAGCCTTATATAAATCACCCATTATCTGTAGCCTATATATTAGCTGAAATGGGAATGGATGCTGTAAGCATAGGAGCTGCAATTTTACACGACGTTGTAGAAGATACATCTGTAGGGCAGGAAGAAATTAAAAAAAAGTTTGGTAACGAAATATCTAATCTAGTGGATGGCTTAAGTAAGATTAATAATATCAAGCTTTTATCCAGAGATGAGGCGCAGGCAGAGAATTTTAGTAAAATGATGCTGGTTATGTCAGATGACTTACGGGTTATTTTAGTCAAGCTAGCTGATAGATTACATAATATGCGCACATTAGACTGGTTGTCGAAAGAAAAGAAATTTAGAATAGCAAAAGAGACTTTAGAAATTTATGTGCCAATTGCGTTAAGACTTGGAATGAATAAACTAAGGTTAGAATTAGAAGAGATCTCTTTTAAAACATTAAATCCCCTTCGGTATAAAATATTGGTAAAAGCAGTAGAGAATCATAAAGGTAACAAAAGAAAATTTCTAGATGATATCAGTAGTAAAGTGTACGAAAGACTAGGTGATTTGAATATAGAAGCAGAAATTTTTGGAAGACAGAAAAATGTCTATAGTATTTATAAAAAGATGAAACTTAAGAAATTAAGTTTCAATGCGGTATTTGATATCTATGGTTTACGTGTAGTAACAAATAAAATAGATAATTGCTATAGGATCTTTGGCGCGACTCATAATTTATTTAAACCTGTGCCAGGCAAATTTAAAGATTACATAGCTATACCAAAAGCTAATGGATACCAAGCATTGCATACAGTTTTATTTGGGCCAAATGCGATACCAATAGAAATACAAATCAGAACTAAAGAAATGGATCAATTCGCAGAATCAGGTATAGCATCACATTGGCAGTATAAAACTGGTGGCCACTCGTCAGCACAAGCATATGCCAGAGATTGGTTGAAAAATATACTAGAAATGAGAGAAAATTCGTCTAATTCCATCGATCTACTAGAAAATATCAAAGTAGATTTATTCCCAGACGAAATATATGTGTTTACTCCAAAAGGCGAAATAAAATCTCTTCCTGATAGAAGTAGCGTAATAGATTATGCGTATTCAATTCATTCAGATGTAGGGAATAAGTGTAGTGCAGCAAAAATTGATGGTATTGATGTTCCTCTTAGCACCCCATTGTCCTCAGGCCAGACAGTTGAAATAATAACTACGCAAATAGGTAGGCCAAACCCTGCATGGCTAGAATTTATAGTTACAGTAAAAGCGAGAACCAGCATTAAAAACTACTTAAAAAAAATGCAAACTTCACAAGCGTTAGACTTAGGTTTAAGAATATTAGACAAAGCCCTTAATGATTACGGTACATCATTTACAGAAATTCCATATTCATCAATAAGAAAACTATTAAATGAATATAATTTAGAAGATGAAAGCTCATTATTTATAGAGATAGGCCTTGGAAATATAGTTCCTCACTTAGTTGCTCAAAATCTTACTAACAAAAAAAGCTTTGTTAAGGAAAAATATAGGGATTTATTTTCAAAAGTTTTAAGAACGAAAAAAATGGATAACATAGCAATAAAAGGCACTGAGGGACTAGTGTTGAATTATGCAAAATGCTGCCGACCAATACCTGGAGATGAAATAATTGGAGTAACATCAAAAGGTAATGGGTTTCTAGTGCACAGATCAAATTGTAAAAATATCAAAAAAACAATAGCGAAAAAAATATATATAGAGTGGGCTGATGAAGTGACTGGCGAATATGAAACTCAAATTAGATTATATTCAGAAAAACAAAGAGGTGTTCTAGCAAATGTTGCTGGTATAATTTCTGGTCTTTCATGTAACATAGAAAATGTGAAATTTGATGAGGTTCAGAATCCATATGCATCATTTGTTTTCACAATAGACGTTAGAAACAGAAAACAGTTAGCAGATGTAATAAAAGAACTTAAGAAAGTAAAAAATATAAATAAAGTAATGAGGACGATTGGATGATGACAAAAGAATATATACATACAAAAAAAGCACCGTCAGCTATAGGGGCGTATTCACAAGCAGTAAAATATGGGGATATGATTTTTTTATCAGGCCAAATTCCTCTAGACCCAGATAAAATGATATTAGTATCAGACGATATAGATATGCAAATAAAACAAGTGTTTATAAATTTAAAATATGTTTTAGAGGCGTCTGGTTCTTCTCTAGAGAATATATTAAAACTAAATGTATATTTGACGAATTTAAAAAACTTTTCAAAAGTAAACGAGCATATGGAAATAATTTTTAATAAGCCATATCCGGCAAGGGCGGCTATAGGAATAAACAGTCTCCCGAAGGATTCGTTAATAGAGATAGATGCGATAGCATCTGTAAAGTAATTTACTGTGACTATCAGCCTTTTAGATCTTAAGGGAGTAGGAGAGAAAGGGCTTATAAAATTACAAAAAATAGGCATAAGCTCTGCTGAAGATTTATTATTTCATTTGCCAATAAGATATCAAGATAAAACAAAAATCACAAAAATTTCTGACTTAGAGGTAGGCAATAATTTTTTAATTGAGGGCGTAGTAGAAAAAGCAAATATATTTTTCTATAAAAAAAGAATGTTTGTAGTTAGAGTTTCTGATGGAACAGGCTCTATTCAACTAAGATTTTTTTACTTTAATAAAAGTCAGATGAAGAATTTTTCTATAGGAAAATCTATAAGGTGTTTCGGAGAGATAAGAAATAATAATCAAATAAAAGAAATAGTGCATCCTGAGTGCAATTTTTTTGATCAGGATAATATACTTCCACTAGATAAATATTTGACACCAATATACCCTACTACAGAAGGTCTTTATCAGTCCAGCATTAGAAATTTTGTAAAACAAACTCTGGTATTTTTAAAATCTGAAAAAATATTTTTCCCAGAAATTCTTCCTAAAAAAATTTTAGAAAAATATGGCTTGGTGGATATAAATTCAGCTCTATTAAATATTCATGCGCCAAATAAAAATACTAGTTACGAGGATTTAGTTAGCTCTGATAATGAAAATAAAAAAAGATTAGTTTTTGAGGAGCTTCTTGCCCACCAGTTAATATTTAAGAGGATTAGAAATTTTAATAAAAAATTAAACTCATTTCAATTAAATGACAATAATAAGCCTATAAAGAAACTAATTACGAACTTACCATTCTTGCCAACAAAATCACAGATTATCGTAATGGATGAAATTATAAAGGATATGCAGAATGATACACCAATGATGAGGCTCGTTCAGGGAGATGTAGGTTCTGGCAAGACCTTGGTAGCTTTATTTGGAGCGCTTCATGCTATAAGTAATGGCTATCAAGTAGCTTTTATGGCCCCAACAGAAATTCTTTCACACCAACATTTCCAAAGCATAAAAATAATGTTAAAAGATTTTAACATCAATATAGCCTTGTTATATGGGGGTATAAAGCGAAAAGAAAAAGAAATGATTATAGAGGATATAAGGTTGGGTAATATCGATTTAATTATTGGTACACATGCTCTAATTCAAAATCAAATTCAGTTTTTCAACTTAGCATTAGTGATAATTGATGAGCAGCACAAATTTGGAGTTCATCAGAGAATGACATTAACATCAAAAGGAAAAAATTTAGAGACATACCCCCATCAACTAATATTAACAGCAACACCAATTCCTAGAACACTAGCAATGACTTTATATGGGAATTTAAACTATTCAGTGATAGATGAAATGCCAAAAGGTAGACAAGAAATAAATACGATAGCTTTGCCAGAAAATCGTAGAGGTGAAATCTTTGAAAGAATTAGTATGCAATGTAAGGAGGGAAATCAGGTGTATTGGGTGTGCCCCTTAATAGAAGAGTCAGATGCGCTGGAATGTAAATCTGCAATAAATACCCATCAAGAATTGGAGGAGGAACTAGAAGGTATTAAGTTAGGGCTAATTCATGGAAGAATGAAAATACATGAAAAAGAAAAAGTGATGAATGAATTTAGAAATCACAATATAGATGTTTTAGTATCTACAACAATAATAGAAGTGGGGCTTGATGTTCCTAATGCAACAGTTATTATAATAGAAAATTCAGAAAGAATGGGGCTGTCTCAACTACATCAATTAAGGGGAAGAGTAGGGAGAGGTGAGAAAAAAAGCACATGTATTTTGTTGTATAAAGAAGGATTAAGTGAAATCGCAAAAAATAGGATTGATATCTTAAGAAGATGTAATGATGGATTTGAAATCGCAAAAGAAGATTTGGAAATAAGAGGTCCTGGAGAAATACTTGGCAAAAAACAAAAGGGTGATATAAATTTTAAGATCGCAAATATAACCAGGGACTATAAGTATATAAAAGACACAAAAGAATGCTCTGAAATAATTTCAAATAAAGCTTCAGAACTTCTTGCTAAAAGATGGATTACGGAAGCTATAGAAATAGGCAAGGCATAGACATCTCTAACCTAAGATAGTATTTAACATTTCCTTATTACTGGGGTTCAAAGAGACCATGATTTTATTTCTTGAAAAACGCTTTTTAACAACCTCAGCAATCCTAATGTTCCCAGCAATGAAAGTAATATTTTCAGATACCTCAAATTTTAAGATGTCAGAAATTTTTATAAAATTATCAAGAACTGCAATACTTGTGACGCAGATATGAGTAATATCCAAAAAAATACGCATTGATAAGTCATTAAGATTAGAAGGAAGTTCTCTCTCATATACATCAAGATCATTGAATATATAATTATCCTTCGATAGTTCTTCATGTAGATAATTTCTACCGCCAACTCCTTTTATTATAATAATTTTTTTATCAACGATATTGTTACTTCTGATCTCTTGCAAAAGAGATTCACTTGTAAAATTTGATTTTGGGCATATATCAACATGAACACCCAAGTCATTCAGGTTTTTTTTTGTAGACTCTCCAATGGCTGCTATTTTTTTACCAATTAAATTCTTAATATCTAGTTCATGAATTAATGATTTTACAGAATTTTGGCTAGTGAATATTATGAAATCTGAGCTTTTGATATTCTCTAGATCTATAGTTCTTAGCTTAATTTTTTTAATCTCAATTACAGGAAATATAAAATTTTTTATATTTTCTTTATTTAAAATATCTGAGAATTTCTCTGATTGTTCTAATTGTCGTGTAATTAAAATAAACATATTATAGTAATTCTCTGGCCCCTTTTTTTTCTAAAGCAATAGAAACTTTCTTGGAAATTTTTTTATATTCTTCTAAAGAACCATTTTCTTTGTGATATATTTTTTTACTTCCGTCTAAGCTTCCAACCATTGATGATATAGAGATTTTGTTATTATGAATTATAGCATTTGCTGCTATGGGCATACTGCAACTAGCTTCAAAAAATTTACTGATTTCTCTTTCTGCGTTAACACATATGCTAGTCAGCTTGTGATCTAACTTCCTTATTAAGTTATTAACTACGGCATTATCTTTTCTTGTCTCTACACCTATAGCGCCTTGACCAATGGCAGGGACCCATGTATTTTTATCCATATAGGATGTGATATGTTTTTTTAAGCCAAGCCTCTTTACGCCAGCTGCAGCTAATATTATTCCTTCAATTTCATTATTTATAATTTTATTAATCCTAGTATCAATATTCCCACGCATATCAGATATCTTAATATTTGGATATTCATATTTTAAGTTGCATATTCTCCTAACACTTGAAGTGCCAATAGAAGAATCAGCAGTAAACTCAGCAAGAGAATTATATTTGTTAGAGATTAAAACATCCCTATCATCCTCTCTCTCCAATATAGCGCTTATAATCAACTCCTCGTGTAACTCTGCCGGCATGTCTTTCATAGAATGCACGGCTATATCACAATCATTTTCTAGCAAAGCTTGCTCAAGTTCTTTTAAAAATAAGGATTTCCCCCCAATTTCATACAGAGGTTTATCTTGTATTTTATCGCCTGTGGTAGTTATTTTAATTAATTCTATTTCAATAGAATTATCAATATTTTGTATTAATTCTCTTACTTTTTCCGCCTGCCATAATGCCAAAGGGCTTTTTCTGGTAGCAATTCTTATAATTTTTGGCATTAAACTTTCGTCCATATTGTTAACTTAATGTTATACTTACTCATAATTATATTAGATAGTATTTCACAATGGCAAAGAACACAAAAAAACCTTGGCAGGGAAGATTTTCTGGAGAAACAGACAAGTTTGTAGAAAGCTTCACCTCATCAATTGATTTTGATAAAAGACTCTATGAATACGATATTCAGGGGTCTGTTGCACATTCCATGATGCTTAACTCAATAGGTATTTTAAATGATGATGAACTTCAGAAGATTCTATCTGCTTTAGAAGAGGTGAAAAAAAAAATTAATAGCGGAAAAATAGAATGGAAAGATTCTTTAGAAGATATCCATATGCATATAGAGCATGAACTTATAGAGTTAATTGGGGACACTGCTAAAAAAATCCATACTGGAAGATCTAGAAATGACCAGGTAGCTACAGATATTAGATTGTATGTAAGAGATGAGATTATAAATGTCCATGAAAATATTATTATTTTACAAAAATCTCTAATCAAACTAGCAGATAAATATTCTGGCAGCATTATTCCTGGATTTACCCACCTACAAATTGCGCAGCCAGTCACTTTTGGGTTTATTATGATGGCTTGGTTTTTTATGCTTGAAAGAGATAAATCAAGATTTATAGACAGCTATAAAAGAGTTAATATTTCCCCATTAGGTGCAGGTGCTTTATCTGGGTCTTCTCACAAGCTAGACAGAAAATATGTTGCAGAATTATTAGGTTTTGATGGGATCACCGATAATGCATTAGACAGCGTCAGTGATAGAGATTTTATAATAGAGTTTATAGGAAACTCTTCGTTGTTAATGTCACACCTATCTAGATTCTCTGAGGAAATTATAATATGGTGCTCTTCTATGTATAACTTTGTTGATTTAGACGATAAAGTCTGCACAGGATCATCGATTATGCCTCAGAAAAAAAACCCAGATGTCCTAGAATTAATTAGAGGAAAGACTGGTTCAGTTTATGGGCAGTTAATGAATATTTTAACTATTATGAAGGCGCAACCATTTGCTTACAATAGAGATAACCAGGAAGATAAACCCGCATTGTTTAGTTGTGTAGATACAGTTCTGATGAGCGTGCAAGCAATGAGTATTTGCCTTGAGAATTTAACGTTAAACGAGAATGTGGCAAAATCTTCAGCAAAAAAAGGTTATTCGACAGCTACAGATTTCGCAGACTACCTGGTCAAAAAGGATGTGCCATTTAGAGATGCTCATGAAATCGTTGGAAAAACAGTAGGGTATGCCTTAGGTAAAAAATTAGACTTAGATGAGCTAACGATAGAAGATTTTCAATCTATGTCACCAATAATCGAGAATGATATATTTGATTTTTTAAATATCGAGGGATCTGTAGATAGTAAAAACACTATTGGCGGGACATCTGTTAATGAGGTGAATAATCAAATAAAAAAAGCAAAAAATATTATTAAAGAATATGAAAAAAATTAATCATTTTATACGACTTGCTGTTTGTCTTGTAAGCCTTGTAATAGTTGCAGGATGTGGGCAAACAGGTGATTTATATATGCCAGAAGATGCTAATAATTTAATTGAAAAATATGAATATAGAGAATAAAAACGGATTATGTGAAATTGATGGCATCTCTGCCCAGGAAATAGCTAATGATTTTGGCACGCCCTGCTTTGTTTATTCAGAGAAATCAATCACTAAAAGCTTTAAGGAAATACAAGATGTTTTTTGCAACGATAAGAGAAATGTATTTTATTCTGTTAAAGCAAATTCAAATCTAAGCATTTTAAAGTTATTGTCAGATATGGGTTCTGGGTTTGATATTGTTTCAATTGGTGAGCTTGAGAGGGTATTGAAAATCGGAGCGGACCCTAAAAAAATTATTTATTCTGGAGTAGGTAAATCTGAAAGTGATATTAGGAGATCTATAGAAGCAGGCATATATTGTATAAATGTTGAATCCTTTCCAGAATTAGAAAGAATAAATAGAATTGCTTTAGAATTAGAAACTACGGTATCTGTTGCAATTAGAGTAAATCCAAATATAGATTCAGGATCGCATGAATATATCTCAACAGGGCTAGATTCTACAAAATTTGGTATTAATTTGAAAAATATGATGGAGGCATTTGCATATGCAGATAAAGAAAAATATATAAAATTACTAGGAATTGATTATCATATTGGTTCCCAGATAGAAACTCTTGATCCCTTTGTAGAAGCTATTTTTTCAGTTGCGAAAATAGTAGAACAATTAAAATTAAAAAAAATAAATATTGAGTTAATTGATATGGGTGGAGGGCTAGGAATAAGCTATGAAAATAATATAGTCCCAACAATGACTGAATATGGAGAAGCTATAAACCAAGCTATACGAGATAGTAATCTAGGTGAATATAATTTAATACTAGAACTTGGAAGAAGTATAATTGGGAATGCTGGATATTTACTGACTAAAGTAGAATATGTAAAAAAAGATAGTAAAAAAAATTATGTGATAGTAAATGCAGGAATGGATAATTTAATAAGGCCAGCCTTGTATGGTTCATATCATAATATAATCTGCGCTAATCATAATCATGAAGAAAAAGAGATACTGTGTGACGTAGTTGGGCCTGTCTGCGAATGCGCAGATTTTTTAGGAAAAGATAGGACCTTATCTGTAAAGCAAGATGATATAATGATAATTAGTTCATGTGGCGCATACGCTTCTTCAATGGCTAGTAATTATAATTCAAGACCAAGGCCAGCAGAAGTAATGGTGCAAAATAAGAATATAAAATTAATTAGTAAAAAAGAAGCTGTGGAAGATCTATATGCAAGAGAAATCATAGTATGAGTAAAATAAACTTCACAAAAATGCAAAGCTTGGGCAATGACTTTGTAGTAATAGATCAAATAAAAAATATATTTCAATTAAATAAAAAATTAATAAAAAAAATTTGTGATAGAAATTATGGTGTTGGATGCGATCAAATTTTAATATTGGAAAAATCAGCTAAAAAAAATATTTTCTTTAAGTATAAGATATATAACTCAGATGGATCTGAGTCAGGTCAGTGCGGTAATGGAGCAAAATGTATAGCGAAATACTATTTTGACACATATGGAAAGCGTAAAAAAAATATTCAAATAGAGACTATAACTAACAAAATGAGCCTGAATTTTATAAAAGAAAACTTGTATGAGGTTGACATGGGTGTGCCTAGCTTTAAATATAAAGATTTAAATATAGATGAAAAAAATTATAAATTCAAAGAAAACTCAGATATAAATAATCATTTTAATTATAAAGGTAAGAAGTACCATTATAAATTAGTTTCAATAGGAAATCCGCATGCTGTATTCATGTGTAAAGCAATAAAAGGAATAAATTTAGAAGATTTTTCCATAAATTTTAATAAAAAGAATATTTTTCTAAAAGGTGTAAACATAAGTATAGTTGAAAATACAAAAAGTAATCACTGGTTGGCAAGAATATATGAGAGAGGGTCTGGAGAAACAAAAGCATGTGGTTCAGCGGCATGCGCTATATCAGTATGTCTAAAATTTTTCACAAATACACAATCAAAGAATAATTATATACATATGAAGGGAGGTAAAGCCCAAGTAAAATGGTCAGGAAATGAATTAGAGTCAGTATATTTACTAGGTACTGCTAAGTATGTGTTTAACGGAGTTTATAACATATAAAAATTATGACAGCTAAAGATAAAAAAGATGAAAAGGAGAAAATATTTTCAGAGAAAAATATTTTAGAGTATTTGGTTAAAAATCCAAACCTAATTAATCATAATATTGATTTGTTTAATAAATTATTTTCTCTTGATAAAAATAAAGGAAATATAATATCCTTTGAGGACATAAGAATAAAATCATTAATAAATGAAAATAATATTTTAAAGAATAAGTTAGAGGATATAATTCAGACTGCAAAATCTAATAATAAAATACAGGAGAAGCTTTCTAAATTTTCTAATGAAGTTATATCTTTTAGAGATGTTGAGTTATTAATAAATTACGTGGAAGATTTTGTAGGAAAAGAATTCCCTGATTTAAAAATTAATTTAAAACTAATAAAGTTTAATGGCTTTGATAATGTTAATAAAAAATATTTTGCTAAAGGAAAATTAATTAATTTAATTAACAGTGTGTTTTTACAAAAAAAATCAGCTCTTTCATCTAAAGAAATAATTTCTAAATATTCATTAGATGAAATCTTAAAAAATCAGGGCTCTGTTGTAGTATGTCCATTAGGTATTGAGTACCCAATAGGATTTATCCTTGTAGGGTACAAAAGTGAAATGATGGGTATTGACCTTCAGTTTGACCTGTTAAACTCATTAGCAGAAACAATTTCTTATTCACTGGAGCAGTATATTCAGAAATAATGACAGAAAATAAGCTAGAGAATTTTTCATCGGACTACATTTTTCATATTGAAAAAGTTCTCAATTATTCCCCTCATACAGTTAGCTCTTATAAGAGAGATCTTAATTCATTCGCATCTTTTTGTATTAAAATAAAAATATATAATATCAAAGCCATTGATGAAAAAGTTGTAAGAGATTTTTCCTCTTATCTGCATAGAAATGGAATTGGCTCTAAATCTATTAAAAGAAACCTATCAAGCTTGAGAGGTTTATTTAATTTTATGCTACAAAATAAAATAATAAAAAGAAATTTTGCTGAGAATATTAAGGCGCCAAAGAGCGAGAAGCTTTTACCGGAGATTCTGCAACACAAGGATATTGATTTATTAGCTAGTAATAATACAAAGGAAGAGGGTTATTATAAAAATAATGATTTATTAATTCGAGATACTGCAATATTTGAGTTATTTTATTCTTCTGGCTTAAGATTAAGTGAGCTTGCAGGCGTTAAACTTTCAAATATAAATTTCAATGATTCAATGATTAGAGTTCTAGGCAAGGGAAGAAAAACACGATTGGTGCCTGTAGGATCAAAAGCTATTAAAGCCATAAGACTGTGGATGGAAGTGAGGGAAAATTACATCAAAGACTCCTTAGACTCATTATTTATAGGACTCAGAGGTAAGCAATTATCCCCAAGAAATATACAACTGAGAATGGGTATTTTAGCTAAAGCATCTGGCTTACAGCAGAAGCTATATCCTCATAAATTAAGGCATACGGTTGCTACCCATTTGTTAGAATCTTCAGGAAATATAAGAGCAGTACAAGAATTCCTTGGGCATGAAAACATAAGTACGACACAAATATATACACATTTAGATAATCAGTATCTAATGACTGTTTATGATAAAGTACATCCAAGATCTAAGAAAATATTGAAAAAGGACTAATATATGGCTACAAAGATACCTGAAGAAATAAACCTACACCAACAATCTGCTTACTTGACCCTTAAGTATCCTGAGGCATCTTATGACTTATCAGCCGAATATTTAAGAGTATATTCTCCTTCAGCAGAGGTGACTGGCCATGGCCCAGGACAAGAGAAATTGCAGATTGGAAAAGAAAATGTATCTATACAAAGTATAGTGCCCGTTGGAAATTACGCCGTGCAAATAGTATATGATGATGGTCATGATACAGGAATCTACTCATGGGAATACTTATATGAATTAGGTTGCGAACATGCTGAGAGATGGGGTAGTTACCTTGAAAAGCTAAAGGAAGCTGGTTATGAGCGAGTTAAACAATAATAAAGATAGCGCCAGTTTTGGATTTAAAAAAGTTACAGAAACTGAAAAAGTTTCTTTAGTCAATAACGTTTTTACATCGGTAACAAAAAATTATGATTTAATGAATGATTTAATGTCATTTGGTCTACATCGCTCCTGGAAAAGTTATTTTTTATTGTGCTCGCAAATAAAAAAAGGTGATAAAGTTTTGGATTTGGCAGCAGGCACCGGTGACATCACAAGATTAATTAGTAAGACAGTCGGAGATAGCGGTCAAGTGGTTTCATGCGACATAAATTACTCTATGCTAAGTCAAGGAAGAGATAATCTTATTGATAAGGGTGTGCTAGATAATGTATTGTATGTGCAGTCAGACGCACAATCCTTATCATTTGAAGAAAACAGTTTTAATCATGTGACTATGGCTTTCGGCCTAAGAAATACTGCAAATATCAGTAAGGCACTAAAATCAATATATAGAGCACTAAAGCCAGGTGGATCTCTTCAAGTTTTAGAGTTTTCAAAAGCAGAAAAGATTATAGAAAAACCATATAGTCTATTTTTAAATAATTTCATACCATTCCTAGGAAAGCATGTAGCAAGAGATGAAGATAGCTACAAGTATTTAGCAGAGTCAATTAAGATGCACCCATCGCAAATAGAGTTAATGGAGCTTATGCAAGAGAATAATTTTCAAAACTGTAAATACAATAATCTTTCGCTAGGCGTGGTTTCAATTCACAAAGGCTATAAATTATAAATGGTTATAGAAAAAGTAAATCAATTTATTTCTTTAGCAATAGAGAATAGTAATTTAGATAAAAATGAATTTTCGTCACTACGCGGAAAATATATATCAATTATATTAAGTAATACAAGCACTGTAATAAATCTAACTATTTCAGAGGACACTTTTATTCTTATTGAGGATACAGAAGTAGAGTCTGATTTAATATTAGAAGGAAGCCCCATAGGATTTCTGAATTATATTAATAATATTGGCGAAGATCATTCAATTAAGATATCTGGAAAAGCAGCGCTTGCGGAAAATTTTTCAAGTATCATGTCTAAAATTAATATTGATTGGGAGCAGATTGTTGCAGAATACACTAACGATAGCATAGGGTTTTATTCAGCTAAAATTTATAATTTTTTTAATCATAAAAAAATAGAAATAGAAGAAAGTCTTTTGAGAAATGTTAAAGAATACGTTCGCGATGAAACAGATATAATTCCTTCAAAAGAATCAATTAACAGTTATATTAAAGATGTTGATAGCTTGAGAAATAAAATTGAGCTAGTAGATGCAAAATTAAAAAACATAAAATAATTATGAGACAGATAACAAGATTAATAAAAATTTATATCATAATAATGAGAAACTCATTAGACGTCGATTTATTTAATTTTAAATATTTGTGGTTGATGAAATTTCTTAGAATATTTTTTCCTAACTTGTGGTTTAGAAGCAGCTCTCTTCCAAGAGGGGTGAGAATAAAAAACACATTCGAAGAATTAGGGCCAATATTTATAAAATTGGGGCAAACAATTTCAACGAGAAAAGATCTTCTCCCAACAGATATAGCTGAGGAATTAGTAAAGTTACAGGATAGAGTGACTCCTTTCCCTGGCATAGAGGCGCAAGACGCCATAGAAAGAGCTCTGGGAGACAAGGTAGATAATCTATTTGAAAATTTTGATATAAATCCTCTTGCATCAGCTTCTGTGGCTCAAGTACATGCTGCAACATTAGATAAAAAGCATATAATAATAAAGGTTTTAAGACCTGGTATAGAGAGTCTAATTAGAAGAGATATTAACTTAATGTACTTTATTGCTAAAAATATAGATAGATTTTGGGCTGAGTCAAAAAGATTAAAGCCTCTAGAAATAGTTGGAGAATATGAAAAAGTAATATTTGGTGAATTAGATCTAGTAAAGGAAGCTTCAAATGCAAATTTACTAAAAAGAAATTTCACTAATTCTGATTATCTATACGTACCAGAAATATATTTTGACTATACGAGAAAAAATGTATTAGTAATGGAGAGAATTTTTGGAATTCAAATTAGTAATACAGAAGAATTAAATAAGAATAATGTCAACATTAAAAGATTAGCGGAAAAAGGCGTTGAAATATTTTTTACTCAGGTTTTCCAACATAATTTTTTTCACGCAGATATGCACCCTGGAAATATATTTGTCTCTTATGAGAATCCAGAAAATCCTAAATATTGCGCTGTAGACTTTGGCATCATGGGCTCGCTGACAGAAAGTGATCAAAAATATTTAGCTTTAAATTTCCAGGCTTTTTTTCAAAGAGACTATAAAAAAGTTGCTGAGCTTCACGTTGATTCTGGCTGGGTTGGAGAAAATACTAGAATTGATGAATTTGAAAATTCAATAAGGAGTGTATGCGAGCCTATATTTGAAAAACCTTTGAAAGACATATCATTTGGTAATTTATTGCTTCAATTATTTTCTGTAGCAAGACAGTATGATATGACAGTGCAGCCTCAATTAGTTCTCCTTCAAAAAACCTTATTGAATATTGAAGGTTTAGGAAGAGATTTATATCCAGATCTTGATCTTTGGGTTACCGCCAAACCTTTTTTTGAGAAATGGGCAAGAGATAATATGAGCTTATCTTCTGTTATCAAAAAATTATCAAAAAATAGCCCAAAATTTATAAATGAGTTAACAGAGTTTCCAGCAACATTATCTTTGATTAGAAAAAAATTAGAAGATAATAGTGAGATAAAAGAATTAGAAGAATTAAAATCTAATATACGAAATTCCCAACTTAAAAATATGATATTATTTGCACTTCTTTTTGCAATGATTTTATTTGAAATAATCCAATAACAATGAGCTTAAACTACACTCTTAATAATCTAAATGAAGCACAACGTGACGCCGTGTGTAATCTATCTCAAAATAGCTTAGTAATAGCTGGCGCTGGAAGTGGTAAAACAAGAGTTCTAATACAAAGAATTTTGTGGTTGATAGAAGATAATAATTACTCCCCTTACTCAATACTAGCAGTAACTTTTACAAATAAAGCCGCAAAAGAGATTAAAAGTAGATTAATGGAAAACCTGGATATTAGCATTGAAAGTATGTGGGTTGGAACCTTTCACGGAATATGCTATAGAATTTTAAGAGCCAATTATCAAAAAGTATCTCTTCCAAAAAACTTTCAGATTATAGACACTGATGATCAAATTAGAATAATTAAAAGAATTATGAAAGATAATGAAATTGATAATTCGCAAATTCTCCCTAAGCAAGTAGCTTGGTATATAAACAAAAAAAAAGATCAAAGTATTAGAAGTAAAAGTACAAAAGACGATGATTTCATTAGCACTCAGTATAATAAAATATATAAAATATATGAGCAATATTGTAACAATAGTGGATTAGTAGATTTTGGAGAAATTATATTAAGGACACTTGAGTTATTTCAAAATGACAGTGGCACAAAATCCTACTACCATAATCTATTCAAATCAATTTTGATTGACGAGTTTCAAGATACAAATACTATTCAGTATCAGTTAATTAAAATTATGACTAATCAAGACACCTCTTTATTTGCAGTTGGTGATGACGATCAGTCTATTTATGGTTGGAGAGGTGCAAAAATAGAGAATATTGAAAAATTACAAAAAGAATATAAGGACACTAAAGTTTTTCGATTAGAGCAAAATTATCGATCAAGTGGGAATATTTTAAATGCAGCTAATAGTGTAATTTTAAATAATAATTCTAGAATGGGAAAAAATTTATGGACAGAGGATAAAAGTGGAGACCTGATTAAAGTTTTTTCTGCTACCGATGAAAGAGATGAAGCAACATTCGTAATTGAAACAATTCAAAGTCATGTTGCGGAAAATTTTAAAAGAAGTGAAATCGCAATATTATATAGATCAAATGCTCAGTCTAGAATATTTGAGGAAAAACTTATCTTAAAAGGTATTCCTTACAAAATATATGGGGGATTTAGATTCTTTGAGAGAGCTGAAATTAAAGATGTTATTGCTTACATGAGATTAGCCACAACAAATAATGATGATAATTCTTTTGAGAGAATTGTTAATGTTCCTCCAAGGGGGATTGGTGAAAAAACTAAGACATTACTAAGAGAATATTCTAAAAATAAGAATATCTCTCTTTATGAGTCAATACCTTTAGCAATAGAAGAATCAATTTTTACTAATAAAGCAAGACAGTCCTTGATTGAATTCTATAATTTAATAGGCCTTGTTAAAAGTATTCTTGAAAAAGACGATCTCCCTTATCAGATTAATGAAATTATTAAAATTACTAATATAAAATCTATTTATGAGAAGAATAAAACAGAGCAAGCAACATCTAAGTTAGAAAACCTTGATGAATTGATATCTGCAGCACAAGAGTTTTTAAATGTTGATCTAAATGAAAATGAAACAGTTATAGACGCTTTTTTAACTCACACTTCTTTAGAGGCTGGTGAAGGGCAAGGAAGTGAATGGGATGATTGTATACAATTAATGACTTTGCATTCCTCTAAAGGCCTAGAGTTCCCAGTAGTTTTTTTAGTTGGGTTGGAAGAGAATTTATTTCCAAGTAGAATGTCTGTGGAAGAAGATAACCTAGAAGAAGAAAGAAGGCTTTGCTATGTTGGTATAACAAGGGCAAGAAAAAAACTTTATATGTCTCATGCGCAAATGAGAAGACTCTACGGCACTGAGAATTATTGTTTACCATCAAGGTTTTTAAGTGAAATCCCAAAAGAAGTCATTGAGGAAATTGGTTATAACCCAAAGAAATTTTTTAATAAAAAAAGATCAGTAGCTGTAAAAAGTACTTATAAAGAAAATTCTATAATGGGTAAAAGAGTTACCCATAAGAAATTTGGAGAAGGTGTTGTGATAGCAGCAGAAGGATCAGATGCAAACACTAGGGTTCAAGTATCTTTTGATATAGAAGGTGATAAATGGTTGATTTTAGCAATTGCAAATCTTGAAGTTATTTAAAACACAGAAAAAATATGAAAAGAAGAGAGTTTTTTAAAAATTTTAGTAGCGCTACTTTACTAGGAGCATTCCCTTCTATTGTAACAGCAAAAAATAGTAAACCTGAGTATCGTTGGAAAATGGTCACAACATGGCCAAAAAATTTTCCAGGCTTAGGTACAGGCGCTCAATACTTGGCAGATACAATACAAAAGTTATCTGGCGGCAGAATAAAGGTCACGGTCTATGGAGCAGGAGAATTAGTTCCTGCATTTGAAATTTTTGATGCAGTTTCTAGTGGTGTTGCAGAATTAGGTCATGGATCTGCATATTATTGGAAGGGAAAGAATGATACTTTTCAGTTTTTTTCCACAGTACCTTTTGGTATGTCTGCCAATGAAATGAATGCTTGGTTATATAAGGGCGGCGGCATGGAACTATGGGAGCAAGCTTACTTGCCTTTTAATCTGATTCCGATGGCTGCTGGTAACACAGGCGTGCAAATGGGAGGGTGGTTTAATAAAGAAATTAATGCTTTAGCTGATCTAAAGGGATTAAAAATGAGAATACCCGGGCTTGGTGGAGAAGTTTTGAGAAGAGCAGGAGGGACCCCCGTAAATCTTCCTGGAGGAGAATTATTTACAGCTTTAAAGACAGGCACGATAGACGCTACAGAATGGGTTAGCCCCTATAATGATTTAGCATTTGGGCTTCATAAGGCAGCAAAGTATTACTATTATCCTGGGTGGCATGAACCTGGAACCACGCTCGAGTGTTTTGTAAACAAAGATAAATTAAATGAGCTTCCTGAAGATTTAAGAGAAATAGTACTTGGAGCTTCTAAAATAGCTAATTTAGATATGTTATGTGAATTCATCTCAAGAAATAATGCGGCTCTAGAAATTCTACAAAATAAGCATAAAGTTGATATTAGGCCTTATCCTAAAGAGGTATTAGAAGAATTGTATGAAATTTCTAAGAGCGTTGTAAGGGAATTATCATTAAAAAATGATTTTGCAAAAGAGGTGTATGATTCGTATACCTCTTTTCAGGAAAAAACAAAAAATTGGAATGAAATATCAATTAAATCTTATTTAAATATTTAAAATATAGAAAGTCTGTACCGAAGGCATTATATGGGATAAAATGCACGCCTAGCTCGAAAAAAATAATAATTGGGGAAAAATATGCAAGAATTACTTACAAATCAATGGTTTATATCCATTGTTTTGCTTTTAAATGCTATAGTGGCAGGGCAAGTAATGTGGTTTGCTCTAAATATTAAGCAGTCAAGAATGCTACAAATCATTGTTTTTACTATAGGTGGAACTTTAGCAATATGTATTGGAGGAATCTTCAAGTCGCCTGCTTTCCTGCTAGCTCCAGAGGCTCAGCTATTTGACTTCCATCAGCTTGGTCCACTCTGGTTATTTATTAATGCATTTATAGGTCTATTTATAATTTCTTCTTTCATAAAGAATACAAAAGTATCAGACGCTTTAAGCTACACAGCTATAATTATAGCGTTAATAGGAGATTATTTAGTTTGGACTGGCATTCAAGAGTTTGGTATGAGATATATGCCAACAATATTATTCTTCACAATATGTATTTACTCGGCTGTAGGTCTAGTGATATATCAAATCAAAGTCGCAACTAACGAAAAAATGAAAAATAGGCTTCCATATGTTTTCGCAGGCGTACTTTTTGCAGTGATATGTATGAATGCATTTAATACCTACCAGCTAGTTAGAGAAACATCTTATGATGAAGTTTCAGAGGGTTGGGAATAGAGGCTTAAAAAATACTTGGTTAACCAAAAATTTTATTAGGTAACCAAGTAGTAATTTCTGGAACCACGATTATTAATAACATTGTAATAAGCTGTATTAATATAAATGGAATCACCCCTCTATAAATATCTATTGTATTAATGTCTTTAGGGATAACGCTTTTTAAGTAAAATATTGCAAAACCGAAAGGTGGTGTTAAGAAGGAGGTCTGAAGATTGATAGCTATAAGTATAGCGAACCAAATAGGGTCAACGCCCATTGATAGAATTATAGGCGCTACAACCGGGATCACTACATAAGTAATTTCTATAAAATCTAAAATAAAACCTAATAAAAAAATAGTAAACATTACAAAAAATAACTTTGTATAAACATCTCCTGGCAAGCTTGATAAAGCATTGTGGATAAAAATATCACCTTCTAGACCTCTAAATACAAGTGAAAATATTGTGGCCCCTATTAATAAAATAAAAATCATGCTTGTTATTTTAGAAGTTTGAATAAGAACGTCTTTAAGAGTATTTTTGTCTAAATTTCTATTAATAGAAGCTAATAATATAGCTCCCAAAGCACCAACAGATGATGCTTCTGTGGGTGTAGCCACCCCCATAATTATTGAGCCTAGAACAGTGAGTATTAAAAATAAAGGAGCAAGAAGAGATATAATAATTTCTTTGAGTTTAAATTTTCTCTTATCTAAATTTTCTGGTATCAGATCTTTTCTAAAAGAAGCTACAAGAAATATATACGCAATGTAAAACCCAACTAAAATTAACCCTGGAAATATTGCCCCAGCAAATAAATCACCAACAGATACACTCTCTTGAGAAAAGATACCAAGCATATTTTGTGATTCTTGATACGCAGAAGATATTACATCACCTAGTAATATTAAAATAATAGATGGGGGAATAATTTGACCGAGAGTACCGGAGGCTAAAATTGTACCTGTAGCTATTTTAACATCATATTTTTTTTTCAGCATTGTAGGTAAAGACAAGAGACCCATGGTTACAACTGTTGCTCCAACAATACCGGTGCTGGCTGCTAATAATGCTCCAACAATTACAACAGAAATACCAAGGCCACCTTTTACATTGTGGAACAAGGACGACATAGACTCTAAAAGGTTTTCGGCAATCTTAGACTTTTCTAACATTACACCCATAAAAATAAACATTGGAATAGCAATGAGTGTTTCGTTTGTAATAATTCCAAATATTCTACTTGGCAAAGCATATAATATGGATAAATCAAAATTATTAGTAAAGCTACATAAAATAGCAAAAATTATTGACGCACCAGATAACGTAAAAGCAACGGGATACCCTAGCATCAATAAAAAAATAACTATTATGAAAAGGAGTATAGAAAGCATCTTTAAACCACCTTATTGGAATTCTTTATTAGCTCTGATATAGCTTGTAAAAATAGAGTGATTGGAAGCAATAATATGTATATTTTCAAAATATAAAGCACCGGCAGGCCGCCAGCTTCTTTTGAAGACTCAAGAAGCATTATTGAAGAAAGAACATAATTGAAACTAGTCACAAATATCAGTACGCATGTTGGAATTAAAAAAAATATAGTGCCATAAAAATTAATATTTTTTTTCTTTTGTGGTGTCAGATTGTTATAAAAAATATCTATTCTTACATGCATATCATTTTTTAAAGTATAGCTTGCTCCAATAGTAAAAATTAAAGCATGAAGATAAATTATGACCTCTTGAATTGCTATGCTACCAAAATCTAGAATATACCTCATAAATGCAACAATAAAAGTTAATAATATCAATGGTATAGCTAGATATGAGGTAAGTATGCCAATTTTTTCATTAAAAATATCTATTTTTTTTGCAATTTCATTCATTACAGATTTAATTTGTATGAATTATTAATTCTGTCGATTAATATTAATTTAAATTCGTTAGGATCAAGTACGTGTGTCATTTCTCCGTCAGTAGGATAATGCTTATCATGCAGTCTTGATAACCAAAATCTTAATGCAGCGTGTCTTAAAACCTTCGGCCACATTAATTTTTCTATGGGCTCAATCTCCCTAATTTTATTATAAGATTTCATTAACACATCTTGCTTAACAAAATCAATTTTTCTGTTATCTTTCAAACACCAATCATTTGTAATAATAGCTAAATCATAAAGGTAATAACCGTTACAGGCATAATAAAAATCTATCACCCCAGTTAATTCTTCACCAATAAACATTGCGTTATCTCTAAATAAATCAGAATGTATTACTCCTTCTGGTAAATTTTTATTTACACAATCTTGTTGATTTAATATTTCGTTACTTATTAAATTTATATCATCCATATTTAAAACAGGGTTTAATTTTTCCGCTGTTTTGGTGAACCAAGAATTATCTCGTAAACCCAGATCATATCTTTTATGTTCTTTAGAATAAATGTGGAGTTTTGCTAAGGTTTCTCCAATTTGTTCACACATATTAACCGAAGGAGAGATATTCGTGATGGTTTTCCCTGGCAATAGTGTGAAAATTGAAATTGGTTTACCAAAAAGATTTATTACCTGATCGCCTTTTTTAGTTCTTATAGGGGTTGGGCAAGGTATTCTCATACCCGCTAAAATGTCCATTAGCTCTATCGCATAATTTAAATTTAACTTAGGTTCTTCAAAAATGGTTAATATATATTTATTTTTAGAAGTCGTGAGGTAATAATTAGAGTTTGTAATACCCTCGCTAATACCATCTATATCAACGAAATTTCCTATTTCATAATGAGATAGTAATTGTTCTAGTTCTTCTTTTGTAAGTCGTGTATAAACAGACATAAGGATTTTTATAATATTTTTGAAGTGATTATAGCAATATAGAGCCTATGAGTGTGAAACAAAAAGAGAATTTTTTAATTTTATTAGACGGAACAGCTTACTTATATAGAGCTTATCATGCCTTGCCGCCTCTAAAAAATGCAGAAGGGGAGAATACAGGCGCTATACATGGATTCCTGAAAGCGTTGAATAAAATAATGGTTGATTATAACCCAAAGCATATAGGCGTTGTATTTGATGCAAAAGGCAAAAATTTTAGACATCAATTATATGAAGAATACAAAGCAAATAGATCGTCTATGCCCGAGGAATTAGCAGAACAAATACCAAAATTATATGAAATATTAGGTTTATTAGGATACCCGCCAATAATAATTTCTGGAGTAGAAGCTGATGACACAATAGGTGCATTAGCAGAAAAATTTAAAGCAGAGATCAAGGTAAAAATTTTTTCTGGTGATAAGGATTTTGCTCAGCTAGTAGGAAAAAATGTGTCAATAATAAATCCAGTAACATTAGATGTTATGGACAAAGAAGGGGTTAAGAAAAAATTCGACGTTTATCCTGAAAATATTATTGACTACTTAGCGCTTCAAGGTGATAAATCAGATAATATTCCGGGAGTCCCTGGGGTTGGGAAAAAAACTGCCTCAAGATTAATAAATAAGTATGGTGATGTGGAAAGTATAATTAATAAAAAAGATCTGATACCAGGAAAAGTTGGAGAAGCTATAAAATCTAATATAGAACAATTAAAGTTATCGAAAGTATTGGCAACTATAAAATTAGATGTTGAAATACCTCTTAATTTAGAAGGTTTAATTAAATACGAATCAAAAAAAAATGAGTTAATAAAAGTTTATGAAAGGCTGGAATTAAATTCATTTTTAAAAAATGAGGATTTCGAAAAAGATGTAGTTTTAAGTAAAGATATAAGTAAAGAAAATAATAAGGAGCTAACAAAAAAAATTAATGTTGTTTGGGATAAAAAAATATTTACAAAATTACTAAAAGACATAGAAGAAAATAAATTTATTTCATTTGACCTGGAGACAACTAGTCTTGATTATATGAAGGCAGAAATAGTAGGTGTTTCTCTAGCTTTAAATTTAGAAGAAAGTTTTTATATACCTATAGCGCATGAAGATGAATCGAAATATAAGCAGCTTGAAATTGATTACGTGCTCGATAAATTTAAGCCTTTATTAGAATCAAAAAGTATAAAAAAACTCGGTCATAATCTCAAGTATGATCGAAACGTATTATTGAATTATGACATCACATTAAACGCTATCGAGCATGACTCAATGCTATTATCATATGTATATGACCCAACAGTAATTCGCCACGGATTAGATAACGTTGCTGAAAAATACCTATCATATAAAACGATTCACTACGAAGATGTTGCAGGTAAAGGTGTTAAACAAATACCATTTGCAAAAGTAGATATAGATGTAGCAGCAGAATACGCTTGTGAAGACTCACTAGTAAGCTATGAACTATATAACTATCTATGGGAAAAGATTTCAAAGAATAAAAGTATTGTAAATATCTATACAGATATTGAGATGCCATTAGTACCAGTTTTATCTAATATAGAAAAAAATGGTGTTCTTATAGATTCAACCCAGCTTAATAATTTAAGCAAGGAGTTGGAAGAGAGTTTGCAGGATATACAAAAAAAATGCTTTAAATTAACAAAAAAAGAATTTAACTTAAATTCTCCTAAGCAACTTCAGGAAATTTTATATAAAGATTTAGAGATACCTATTACTAAGAAAACTCCTACAGGAAAACCATCAACTGACGAAGACACACTTCAATTTTTAGCGCAATCCCACAAATTACCAGCACTAATTTTAGATTACAGGTCATTAAATAAACTTAAGACCGGCTATACTGACAAACTCCCTTTACTAGTCTGTAAAAAATCTGGAAGAATTCACACTTCTTACCAGCAAGCAATCACTGCAACAGGAAGACTGTCGTCAACAGAGCCTAATTTACAAAATATACCTATCAAAAGTTCACAAGGAAGAAAAATTAGAAACGCATTTATAGCGGAACCAGGAAAAAAAATATTTGCAGCTGATTATTCCCAAATTGAGCTTAGAATAATGGCTCACTTATCTAACGACAGCAATTTACTAAAAACTTTTAATAATAATATTGATGTACATTCTTTTACAGCATCAGAAATTTTTAATATTGATCTGAATGAAGTGTCTTCGGAGAATAGAAGAGCTGCAAAAGCAATAAATTTTGGATTAATCTATGGAATGTCATCTTTTGGTTTATCAAAACAGTTAGGTATATCTATTCCTGACGCTAAAGATTATATGGATATATATTTTAAAAGATATCCTGAGATCAAATCATATATGACTGCTACGAAAGAATTCGCTAAAGCAAATGGTTATGTTGAAACCATTTATGGCAGACAACTATTTTTACCTGAAATTAACTCTAAATCTGCTCAAAGAAGAAAGTATGCAGAAAGGACTGCCATAAATGCTCCTGTGCAGGGAAGTGCGGCTGATATTATAAAAATTGCAATGATTGAGATAGATAAATGGTTGGCTCAAAATCATTCTAAAACTAAAATGATAATGCAAGTTCATGATGAGTTAGTGTTTGAAATATTTGAAAATGATATTGATTCAGAGGTAAGCAATATTATTAATATCATGCAAGATTGCGTAAAATTAAATCTACCTTTAGAAGTAAATTACGGAATAGACGACAACTGGGGCGACGCTCATTAAGTTATTGGTTTTGTATTTTCAATAATTTGCAAAACATTATTAACCCCGTCACCATTTTTAGCAGAGAAAGTTTGTATATTAGATATATTTTTATAGTCACTTAAAAGATTTTTAGTAGTGATTTTTATCTTAGCTCTTTCACTGTTACTAACTTTATCTGATTTTGTCATCATGATGTTTGCGTTTATATTGAAGCCCTCGCATAGCTCTAGCATAGCTTCATCTAATCTTCCCACACCTCTTCTAATATCTATAGCGATAAACATAGCAGATATGTTTTTTCTATTTTCTAGGTAAGTCATAACCATTGTTTCCCAGGAGCGTTTTACATTTTTAGGTGTATTCGCATAACCATAACCTGGAATATCTACAAAACTAATATTCTCATTAATTAAAAAGAAATTAATTAATTGAGTTCTTCCTGGGGTTTTACTTGTAATCGCAAGCTTCCTTCTATTACATATTTTATTAAGCATGCTGGATTTACCAGCGTTTGATTTACCAGCAAAAAAGAATTCTGGGTATATATCTTCTGGATAGTGAATAGGCTTGGTACCGCTTTTAACAAAATCTGATTTTTTTATATTTAGAGGCATTTTTATCATTTTTAATATATTGGTTTTTTCCAAAATAGTATACAATGTTTACAAATGGATTTAAGAAATAAATTTGAGGAGAATTCGTGCGAAATAAACCATTAAGATTGCAAATCTGTCTATGCCTAGCGTTATTATTCTTATTGCCTAATCTTGTTTCTGCAGATGATGCTGAAATAA
>Ga0209709_10000754_pt1 | contig 30598 bp, 21 predicted proteins | sample ArcticOcean_MG_C_2_FD_187435 | JGI IMG/M metagenome (GOLD analysis project Ga0209709, IMG submission 187435) | Marine microbial communities from western Arctic Ocean - ArcticOcean_MG_CB4_136 (SPAdes) (version 2) | ecosystem: Environmental > Aquatic > Marine > Oceanic | place: Arctic Ocean... | reverse complement strand
AACCATTATCGTGCCTAGGAGCGGATATCGATTCATCCACTTCGTCTTCCTTTCTCATTACAATTACTAATGCCACTATGAAGATCAATCCTGCTATCGAGAATAGTATCGTCGAAGTTGCGAGACTATCATCGGAACTTTTTGCCTCTACATCATCTTGAATTAGTTTTGTAATGCAACCATTAGCAGATACAAGGGCGCCCGCTTCAGAGTTTGGACAAAGGTCGTCAACGTTTGCAACTTCATCGCCATCGTCATCCAATTCTGAATTAGAACAACCATTTGGGTTCACAGCTAATTGTGGGAAGGTGAATTTACATTCATCATTTGCATCATCTATGCCATCACCATCGTCATCATCATCCTCAACGGGATCTAAACATCCGTCTTCATCATAATCCTGTAAATAACCAGCTGGTCCAATCACGATGCTTTGCGGGCAATTATCAAATTCGTCGAGATATCCATCGGCATCATCATCATCATCTTCAGCATCACTACAACCATCTTCGTCACGGTCATAGCTTGCATTCCAAGACATTAATCCGCGTGGGCATGAGTCGCTATCATCGAGATAGCCATCGGCATCATCATCGGTATCAATCTCATTCTTGCATCCATCCGAATCATGATCGCTACCTTCATTGGATTGCCATAATGGAGAATCTACAGGGCAGGTATCGATTGGATTACTAATGCCATCTCCATCGATATCATCATCACATGCATCTCCAATTCCATCATTGTCTAAATCATCCTGTGATGAATCTGCAACATGTGGACAAACATCCATCTGATCAACAATGCCGTCTTCATCGGTATCTTGATCTGAACAGCCATCGGCATCTTGGTCTTCTTCGATGGTCGAAATCCAACCGATGGAGCCTTCTGCACAATTATCCTCGACATCATCGATGCCATCATTATCTCCATCGCTGTCTTCCGAACCCGCATTGCGGCAACCATCACCATCATAATCGGTATTTTGATTTGAAAGCCACCCGGTGTCGCTATCGATATTTGATTCGGGGTCACAATCATCATCACCGTCTAATACACCGTCATTATCATCATCGGGATCACAAAAATCACCTTCGCCGTCATCATCATAATCCTTCTGATCTGGATTTATCACTTTGTAACAATTATCTTCGCCATCAACAAATCCATCGCCATCAAAATCACTACCATATTGCCAGATAACAAAGTCATTACCTCCGACGCTTGAATTGTTATTACCATTCATTTCCGCTTTACCTTTGAATACAAAACTTGCCACAGGTGATGATGTAATAGTGGAATCGATTCCGATTGGATGGATGTCATAACTACTTGTTATCGCTACTACCCAAAGCCATTCGTCATCGGCAGAAATTTGTGAAATAAAGCCATCCATCAGATATTTGTTACCATCCACATCTTGTAATTCATCATTACCTATGGTTAAATTTAAGCCGTATCCCCCGTTAATGAAAATACTACCTTGTGGGTTTATCTCGATGCCTGCAACGTTATCGGGACCATTTCCACCGGCGGTTAGATAGCCCTCTAGAACACCACCTGTTGAAAACCTTAAAACGAATATATCGGAATAGCCATTGGAATCAAGTGTCTCGTTCTGAATTACCACCTGTTCTTCAAACTGCCCAACGACGTATAATTGACCTGCGCTATCCACTGCACATCCACTTGGCCATTCATATCCGCTACCGCCAAAGGTTTCAATCCAAAGTACTGCACCCTCTGAGTTAATCTCTGCTACCATGATGTCCGAGTTTCCATTTGACTGGACTCCTTCACTATTTCCAGTAGCGATTGAATCTACAAAGGAAGAAATGACGTATAGATTGCCATTTGGCTCGTAACAATGGTAATTGAATTCTAATAATCCACTACTTGAATCAAAAAATGTTAACGTAAGAAAGTCTCCATTCTCATCTAGTTGCATTATTGATAATGCCCCCCCAGATGGGTAATCCTCACCATTCATCTCCATTACTCCGATGTTTGCATATGAAAATGCAATTGTGCCATTATTCGCTATAGAGATTGTTTTGGGCTCAATTGCAATGCTGTCGGTAGCCTGTACTGCCCAAATCCATTCTAAACTACTTCCAGTAATGGCAGCGCGTGCAATAAAAATGCCACCGCTATCATCTGAAGAACTAGGTTTTTCAAGAGTAATATTATCGGTGAACGTCAAATTGCATGCACTACGAGAACTTTCACGGCAATAATACCCCAACACTATGATGTCGCCAGATGGATGGAGTGCTAGATCTACCGCTGCATCATCGCCTTCACTACCGACTCCAGTGGTATTTGTCCAAATTCCTGTCGATGATCCTTGAGCAATAAAAACATCACTGTTGCCATTATCATCTGCTGAAAGACCATCCCAATCGAATTCAATGGCACCAGAAAAACTACCAGCAACCACCAATAATCCTGTATCGGTAATGATATGGTTTGCCAACATATCATCTAAGGGACCACCTGCAGAAAGAGTCCAACCAATACCCTCGTCTTCGGCAGAAACAAGAGAAAACGGCATTGACAAGAAGAGGACAAGTAGTAAGGTTATGCTCCGTCGCATGACCTTGCTTTACCCTTCTATCTATTCAAAGGATTTCATCTATTGTCCCAAAAACAATGGCTGGATTCATCATGGACCCCCCATGGGTGGACCTACAGTGCACTGTATTCGCGCTGAACTTCCGATTGACTCTGCCGAAAAGGCAAGAGAATCATTACTGAACATCGACACCTGGCCTACATGGAATAGCAATACAATCAAAGTATTAACTTCTGATTCAGGAAAGATGATTCAAGGCCAGAAACTCGCATTTCATTCTATGAACAAGGGAGCCCTGCTTGAGACTAGATGGGGTGTTGATTCGATTCGTGAAGGAGATGGCTTTTCTGAAATATGCTTCTCCCATCAAGGGCAATTGCGTATGGAAAAAGAGGTTGCTAAATCCATTGCAGAACTCAATATCTGTATCACCGTACTTGCTCGTGAAGGAGGAGGAGTGGAAATCTCAACCGCTTGGCGAATTAAGGGATTTGCTAGAATTTTTAAGCAAAGTTTTCGCCGTTTGATAATTTCCTACAGTCAAAGGTTGTTAGATGATTTAGTAAATCACTCATCCAAGTGAAGGGTTGAGCCGGTTTGTTCATGGAGTGTAATGAAGAGCAGTTTGTATGGCAGGTGATGAAAGAGGGAGGGACCGCGATAAAAAGCGCTCTCACCACAAACGCTCACCTAAACCATATGGCGGCCCAAAAAGAAGTGATTTGCTGCAAAGGCACGCTGAATTTGATGATAGTGCAAGAGATTTTGCAATGAAACGTTTCACGATTAAGCCATTGCCGATGGCGATTCCGAAAGATCTTGAAGAAGTAAATAACTTTGAATTTACTTGGTCCAATTCTCCAGTGCCGTTGAAAACCGAAGGTAAAATTGCCAAGATGGTAGTACGTAAGGGAGAATTCGGATGGCTTTCGAATCAAAGAGTTGATGAAATTGGCAAAGAAGTTGCGCCGTTCAATATGACACTGGATCAAGCATTATCCCTCCGCAGTGCCCTATTACAGCAAAAAACCGTCTACACCCATGGGAAAATGAAATCAAGATCAAAAGCAATGACTAATTTGTATAGAGAAGGAATGACGGTTTTACAATTAACCAAAAAGTTTGATTTTCCCCCGATGAATATTTTCCGAGAGATTCTAACAGAGATGGGTTGGTCGAAAACAAAAATCAAGGAAACACTACGCGAGCCGTCGCGTTTCAAGGAGAGGGAGAGGCAGGAGTTTGAAGCGGCTGAGGCTGCTGATCGTGTAAGCAATGTCGACCAATCCGAGACCCAAGAAAGGGCTGATGCCTTTGAAGATATTATATCAGACTGGTTCGAAGATAAGGGCGTTCGAATCAGACGACAACCAGAGATGGTTAAAGAACAAATGAGCGAACATGGTAGGCCAATAAACACACCAGATCTATTATTCCTCGATCACGTCACTATCAATGGTGAGCCAATCGCTTGGATTGACGCCAAGCATTTCTATGGAGCTGATGTTGGTTTTCAAAGGAAGAAGATGGTGAAGCAAACCAGTCGCTACGTAGAATCTTGGGGACAGGGGGCAATTATTTTCAGACATGGTTTTAGCGATAATCTCCACGTTCCTGGTGTGGTATTACTAGATAATGGCCCATTGGACATCTCAAGGATTACTCAATCCTAGTCAGCATTACACCATAACCAAGATGTTTTATTTTTTGTAATAATTCCTCTGTGAATACGGGTTTATTCGTCAAATCTTTGGGAAGGATCACAAGTGAAGACCCTAGCATACACAGATGACAACTCGCAGTTTCTCCAAATCCTTCCTGGGTCACTAAAGCATGTACATCGGCTAATAAATCACTGCGATCTTTTTCATTTAACATTCCTGACCCAATAGCGAATCTATCTGATTCCATTAATAATTCGGGCCATGCCTCTGGCTTCCAATCCCTATCAGCTAATCGCTTAACTGAAGAATTGCCAGCTTTATTTATCGCGCGTTTCCAGTCTGCATTGTCGATGTATTGTGAAGTGTGGCGGCTAGCACCAACGACCCAAACCAATATCGCTTCTGAATCTATACTGAATCCTCTCGCTTTGCCTGGATAAGGGGGTGAACCGGGGTTAGTACGTAATGCAACCCCTCCAGCCCAAAGACCAAGGACATCGCCCAAACCAGCAGAATGTTGTCTCTCTATTCGATGAGCCAATCTTACTAGAGGGCCAATATCGTCAACGCCATGAATCTCGCCCAATGCTAAAGCACACGCCAACAAACCAGCTGCAGACATACCAAATCCTTGCGATAATGGCAATTCGCAGGTCATCACGACCCGGTGTGAAATGTCTCCTGAAAGTCTGTAGGTCGAATGAAATGCTTCTAGTAAATCTGCTAATAATTCATGTTCACCTTCGATTATTTGATCATTATAATCATTAACAATAATCTCAGATGAAGATTCTTCATCGTTATTGTCATAGCGTTCAATAGTGACTTTTACTCCATCCTTCAAACAGAGACCTGCTCCTCTCGACCCTTGTCTTCTTGGCAGTAGTGCATCATCGCTAATCGAGAATAGCAAAGTGATATGGCCGCCAACGTGAGTTGTTGACTCTCCCATGCAACACGCAGATGCTTACCGCACATCAGCATTGGTACGTCGGGGAATCAAGCTAATGCTAAATCGACTTCTTCCTGAATCTTATCGAAACGGTTAGCCAATTCCTTAATTGCGTAATTGAATATTGTGACTGGGTCTAATGCACCATCGCCTTCGAAGGTCAGAATGAACTCGCCTGGAACCTCTTCAAAGATAATTGCGTTATCGAAATCGCCTTCGCGCCCGGTGCCATCTCCAACTTGATGCATTGCACGTTGAAGAGCAATGACATCATCGATATCTTCACATACACCCTTGGTGAATAGTTTTCCATCGACGCTTTTGCCGGTTGTTAGTGTTAAATCGAGGTCGTATAGTACCTTTGCTTTACGTGCTTTATCGAGCTTTGCAAGTTTGCGAGGCTCGAATCCTACAGCTGCTGCAGGTGCCCACTTTGCATGGTCCCTACCACGGCCCAAAGAGGCATAGGCATAAAATTCGATATATTGACCAGATGTAAGTAGAGTTAATGGAATTCTTGCATGTTCGTCACGAATCTGTAATTTGCTTTCACCCAATACGTTAAGATCACTTGCATGAACTATTTTGAACTCCTCTTCGCTATCTACCTCAGGTCCTTTTACAGAGCAGTGATAGATAATCTGTGATTGAGGGCTACCCCATTGGTCTTCTGCAAGATTCTCATTGTTTGGATCATCTTCTGGGAAGAGAAACTCATCGAGAAATGTTGGGATTGGAACCATTGCTAAACGATGTGCTAATTGCTCATCGGGCAATACATTGATCGATTCCATAGTTTTCCCATTCTCATCGATGGTGGTTCCTTGTTCGATTCTGACTTTGGTAATCGCCATCTTTGGAACATCCGAAAGGATGGTTCTTCTCAAGGAGTTAACCTGAGATGCGTCACTCTCCGTAAGTAAAATACGAATTCGGTTTTCCTTAGGCCAGCCATCAACTATCTGTGCTTTCATCGAAATCACCTCAAACCCTACGGCCACGACGGCCGCCCTTGCTCTTAGTCCCGTCGTGAGCGATTGGGGTAACATCCTCAATCCGAGTAATCACAACACCGGCACGGGTAAGTGCACGGATTGCTGCTTGAGCGCCTGGTCCTGTGTTGTTCGACTTATTTCCGCCTGGCGCGCGATATTTTACAATAACTTGTGTGAACTCTCTCTCCTTCAAGTGGTCAGCCATCTTTTCTGCGGCTCTTGTTGCTGCGAATTGTCCGCCGCTATCTTTGCTCGACTTGACAACTTGCCCACCAGAGCAGGTTGCGATTGTCTCAGCACCGGTAAGGTCGGTTGCTGTCAGGAGGATGTTATTGTATGATGAGAAAATATTTACTATTGCTTTACGTGACATCATTGGTCACCTCCCTTTGCCGGAATTGTATCCTCTGCTTCTGGTGCAGCACCCGCTGCTTCGTTTACTTTGGATGCATCTTTACCATCGAATTCAGGATCTACTTCTTCTTCAGCGTATTCAGCATTGTCGCGCATTCCCATAATGGTCTGGCGAATCTCGTGATTCTCATCGTTGAGCATACTGCTTGGATGGTAACGAATCATTTCCTCGTCATCTCTGTTTACTGGGTAAGAAGGAATCGTAACCTTTTGATCGCCTAGACAGATGTGTCCGTGAATCACTAATTGGCGTGCTTGCTTCATGGAACAAGCTAATCCCTTGTAATAGACTTGAGCTTGAAGTCTACGGTTGAGAATATCTTCTGTTGATAGTGTGAGAATGTCGTCAATAATTGCATCTGAAGAAATCAAACCTTTGCGATGCATGGATTGGAGTAATGCTTCTTTCTCACGAGACCAGTGGCCTTCTGTGGTATCTACCCTACCAATCAACTTCATGGCTTGGCGACGATGTCGGCGGAGTTGGGATTTGGCCTTCCAAATCTCTCTCATGTTCTTCAGGCCATGGTTGGCACCGATTGCATGCTCCTCCTCGATCCTCTGGGCTTTCCAGGGGTGAGATGGTGTGTCAAACTTAGGGCGTGAAAACTTTGGATGTCCCATTCTAATAGCCTCCTATCACTTCTTCCTCTGAACTCCAAGAGTGAGTCCAAAACGACCGTTGGAGCGGCCTCTTTGTCCACGTACCTTGTGTCCGCCAGCGTGGCGGATACCGCGGTATGCCTTGATTGCACGAAGGCGGGAAATATCATCATCATTCATCAACATCAGATCTTGGCCGATTAGATGCAACTCGTCGCCGGACTCTAAATCTCGTTGGCGATTCAACATCCATAGTGGAACATTTTGATTGTAATTATCGAGCGCTTCTCTTAGAACATCTTGTTGTTCCTTGGAAAGAGTGCCCGCAAGAGTGGACGGATTTACGCCAACATGTTCGCAGATTTGTGCCGCTGTTCGGTCCCCTACGCCCCTGATTGAAGTCAATGCAGTATTCAATGGCTTGAGACCATCCATGTCTGTATTAGCGATTCTTATCAGATAGGAGAAATCGTCGCCTAGGTCTTGTTCTTTTGCCATGCAATCACCTTCAAGTGCGTACCAACACAATGTCGAGCGACAATCCGACTGACCCCCCATATATCAATACCGCGATTGATTAGCGGTACCCCTTAACGCGAGAGTAAAACGCAGTGCCCTTGTTATTATTAGTAATCGTTCATTTCATCAAGCACAATAGTAATGACCCATCTACCAAATCATTACAGACAAACGCGATGCCTTTTGCTCTATCATCCAAGCGCCTGTCGAGCATTGATTGTAGCCGTGGTTGTTCCCTTGGATTTACTCTTGCCCGGACACGGATATCACCGATTGATTTTGCCTGTGCTTTATCGATTATAAGTTCGAGGATCTCTTCGTCCAAAGGGGAATTGAAAGTAGCGATTACCCGTCCCTTGGCCTGTATCAATAAATTATGCTCAGGGGTTGGCAAATCAAACAATCCACTATGGCGAATCGTCGGTCGTCTACCTTTGACATCTAACCATTCTACCGATTGACCAGATAAGACATCTTCAAACCATGAATATACCAACCCTGATTCTACTAATGCTGAATCGATAATAGCTATCATGTCTCCCGGCTTAGAATATCTATTTGAAACTTGAATCTCACTTTCTCTGCCCGCTCCTTGAATTATTAAAGTAGGTTCGAAGTCGGGGGGGATTCGAACAAATCTACGCTTAATTCCAATTGAAGAGGCTGCTCCCAACCATAATGAAAGGCGGTCGATTCTACCCCTGCCCCTACTCGTCCATTCCCAGGTTCTACCAATATTGGGCCACACAGAATCGACTATCTCTTCGACCTCTGTCCGCAAACTATCGGTCAATCGTGGTGAAAGATCAAGCATTATTGCCGGGCCACGTTCTCCGGTTGTCAAATATGGTTTCCATGCAGAAAGGGTTTCACCGATCTGGGGGGCCATCTCATCTAGCCCATGTGTGCGTGAATTTTTTGGTCGCGCAGGATCGAGGTGGAGAAAGCCGACAGAGTCGCTAATCTCTGCAGCCTCAAGCGCCAACTTTGCCTCTCGGCCGTCGCCGATAATAATGCCGCTTTTCCCCCTTATATTCGGAGATGATACTAACACAGAGCCAATGTTTTGAGCTGCGAATTCACCTGTACCTTCGTCTAATTCAATGCCAAGGGCCGGTCGAGAAAGCACATTGGCAAATGCAACCATTTGTATTCCACTACCGCAGGCAGGGTCTACAATCGGTCCATCTGGTATTGGGAGGGTTGCTAAAAATTCCGCTCTGTTCATTGCCACTTGCCACGGAGTTGCAAGCCTGTCCGCTCCTTTAGCATAATGAAAATCGAGATTTTCACTGGGAACGGTGGAGAGTTCAATATATCGCAAATGGACACCTAGCCTGAAATATCAGTTCGTACAAGCAAACTCTCAAAATGAATTCCTGCATCGTTGAACATCTTTGCTCCGCCTTCTTCTCTATCGAGTATACTAATTACAGCAATTACCTGACAAGCCGTGTCTCTCTCTATTCTCTCAACCGCCTTAATGGCTGAGCCTCCAGTAGTGGTTACATCTTCGAGAACAACCACATTGCCGCCATCTGCAATCGACGTTCCCTCTACACCTGGGGGGTTGTTTGTCTTACGGCCCCCTCTGCCTTTAGCCTCTTTGCGAACCATAAATCCAAGACGATTTGAAGACGTATCAGTTGCTACAACTAATGCAGTCAGTGGCACTGCTCCTAATTCTAAACCTCCGACAAAATCACAACCTAGAGTGTCAAGGCGGGAATTTATCAGTTCTCCGAGCAAACGTGCAGCATGTGGATGCATCATTACTGGTTTCATGTCGAAGAACCACCTGCTGGTTCTGCCGCTGGCTAGGGTGAATGCATCATCGCTACCTCCATCGAGAAAGGCGAGCTCCTTTACCAACTCTACTAACTCCGCCCAGCGGGGATTTGTGCGCATACCTTCGGGAACCGTCATGCGCGATGCTCGACACGCTTGTCGATAGACCTTACGAACAATATTTCTCCTTGAGAGTTCCTCATAAGGTGTCGCCAATAGGCACATCAGGTCGTCATGGTAGTCTCCGCGCCAGCAACGGGTTATAATCCGATTATCGGACTTGATCTCGATGCGTTACAGCAAGAGATTGACGACTACCATTTATGGATGGATGAAAGGGCTGATGAGGCCTACGATGTCGCGGAAAAGGCGCGTTCTAAGGGTCTTGACCATCAAACATTTGTTGAAATTCCCCGGGCCTCTGATTTAGCTGGGAGAACTGAAAAGTTACTGGTCAACCACCTAGATGGTTTGGAAATCGCCGATGATATTCGAGTAATGCTTGACAATGAAGATCGTGAAACAACCGCTATTAGAATGGCTGAACAGGTTGCGATTCGTTGTAGAGATGAAGGGCGAGGCACACAGATGAGCATTGATGTCGGCCTAAGAGTGGGTCTCGCCATTCTAACCGAAGCGGTACTGGTCGCGCCGCTAGAAGGAATTAGCGAGGTTAGATTGCTTTCGAATCTAGATGGATCCCAATTCGTTTCGATTCATTTTGCTGGTCCAATTAGAGCCGCCGGGGGAACTGCACAGGCCTTAGCGGTTCTAATCGCAGATATGATTCGTCGGAAATTGGGAATTGATTCTTACAAACCAAGCCAGCCGGAAATAGAACGGGTCAAGGAGGAGTTTGCTCTTTACCGGGGAAATTTGCAGTACCGCCCTTCACCGGAGGAAATTCAAGAAATTGTCAAAGCGTGCCCGGTGATGATCAATGGTGAATCTACTGAATCCATTGAATGCGCAGGCTACGGCAGAGTCCGAAATATCGACGAGCCGAGAATCCGCGGTGGGGTCCTACTGGTAATTGGCGAAGGAATGTGTCTAAAAGCACCTAAAATCCAGCGCCATACTGAAAGAATGAATGTCCCAGGGTGGGATTTCATTAGCAAATTTGCTGATCGGAATAAGGATTCTGAAGGAGGCGATAAACATGGTTTCAAATCGCGCCAAGTCCCAAAAATAAACAAATTCATGAAGGATATTATCGCTGGAAGACCGGTATTTGGAAGCCCTGGCCGTGCCGGTGGGTTTCGTTTGCGTTATGGCAGAGCAAGGCCCTCTGGGCTAGCTGCTGCGTCGTGCAATGCTGCTAGCATGGTGGCGATGGATGATTTCCTTGCAGTTGGTACGCAGATGAAAATTGAGCGACCGGGGAAGGCTTGCGCTGTGACACCATGTGACGTTGCCGAAGGGCCGTGGGTGATATTGGATGATGGTAGGTTTTTCCGGTTTGATGATGCTGAATCTTTTGGTGTTTTGAGCCGGAAGGTTTCATCGATTTGGGATAATGGTGAAATCGTTATCGGCTATGGCGAGTTTCTTGAAAATAACAAAAAATTAGTACCCTCTGGTTACAATATTGATTGGTGGGCTGCTGATCTTCTAGAGGAGTTGTCAAGCGAGAAAGAGGTAGGGGATTTCTGCGATATTATCGGAGTGAAGCGCGAGGATTTACCCGTGGGTTTCCCGGGTGGGGGAATCGTTACTTCGGAGGACGTTTATGCAAAGCGCAAGTGGTTTGATGCGTTACGCTTACTAGTTCCCGATTGGGCTTCCAGTAAAGCGGTTTCTTTGCGTTTTAAAACCTCGTTAACTCCAGCCAATAACCCTTGGTGGAAGGATTTGCCCTTGGAATGGATACCTGCGATTTCCGCCATGATCGCCGCCGCAGCGATAGAAAATACGCCTGAAACCGTCCTAGAAAAAGGAGTGAAATGCCACCCGGTTTCTGAGACGAAATGCCTACGTATCAAGGGGGGTGTTTCCAACTGGGATTCTCGGCTTATGGCTTCCCTTCTGCCCGAACAAGAAGATGAATACCAATGGGAGCAAATCCCGGGAGGAAAGCATCCCATCGCCGATGATATTTTTCCTGAATCTGCGGATAGTCATTGGATTATGCGGCTACACGGTTTGGCAAAGGCAACAGCCTTAGTTTTGGGACTAAGACATCACCATGACGGAGATGATTTGGTCATCACTTCTGGCTGGCAAGCGATGCTTGATGGTTTGGGATTCAGCTCTGACGGGGATTCGCCGCGACTGATATCCAAGGTTGTCCCATTGGCTGAAGAAAGAATTTCTTCACTGAGAAGGGCTTTCGTCATTATCGGTGAAGAAGAAGAGCGCATGGAAATACTCAATCGCGATAAATCATCAGCAAGAATCGCTGCTGAGACCAGCGCTCGGCAGAAAGGACTCACAATCGCTGAAACCGATGCAATTGGTAGGGCCGCTGCTGATGAAGTAGTAGACGAGGGTTGTAAGGATTCGAAATCACTACTCAACTCTCAAATCCTATACGATGATCACCTAGTCGATGGATCGCTATGGATCGCCCGTAAAATAAGCGACCTGAGACTAGAGCATGCGGCACCAGTACGCATTGGTACACGTATGGGGAGGCCCGAAAAAGCTGCGCCTCGTGAAAAGCCAGTTGTTCATTCCCTCTTCCCTCTAGACATCAACGGTGGAAATCAAAGATTGATGAAAAATGCATTGTTAAAGAAGGAGATCAGAATTCAATTGGGTTCGCGGAAATGTAGCAAATGTAGTCGTAGGTCGCCGATGTTGAGATGTCATCATCGTCGTCGTAACGAATTTGGAGAGAAAATAATCGGGGAAAATTGTGGCGGAAGGACCGAAAAAGAAGTATCTTCACAACGCAAAGGAGCTAGGCGCAGAGGAGAATTGCAAACAGTACCAATCGATGATATTGCTGAAGATGCTCGAGTTAACCTCGGCCTAGACCGCATCCCTGAACGGATGAAATGCCTCAAGAAATTAATGAGTCGTGATCAAACTCCTGAAGCCATGGAAAAGGGCTTTCTTAGAGCTAAATTCAAACTTCCGGTATTTCGCGATGGGACAGTAAGATACGACATGAGTGATGTGCCGCTCTCACATTTCACCCCATATGAAATTGGAGTGCCCTGGAAAATAATCAAGGATCTTGGATATCTACGTGATATCGAGGGTGATGAATTACTTGATGATCAACAAATACTTGAGATTCTCCCTCAAGACTTCGTCGTGGCAAAAGGCGCTGCGGATCATTTGGTAAGGACGGCTTGCTTTATCGATGAATTACTCGAACGATTTTACGGCATGGATGCTTTCTATCATGTCTCAGAGCCTTTAGATCTCGTAGGGCACCAAATCATAGCCCTTGCCCCTCACACATCAGGTGGCGTTCTAAGTCGGATAATCGGTTGGTCTAATACCTCGGGCGGATATGCCCACCCGATGTTTCATGCAGCAAAGAGGCGCAATTGCGACGGTGATGAAGATGCTATTTTATTATTGATGGATGGCTTATTGAATTTCAGCCGAGAAATTCTACCAGCAAACAGAGGTGGGCAAATGGATGCGCCCCTTGTTCTTACGACTAGATTAAACCCTACTGAAGTTGATAAAGAGGCTTTGAATGTTGATTCTGCTTGGTTCTATGAACGTGGCTTTTACGAATCTACACTAAATCAACCTCATCCAAAAGAAATCCAGGGAATGATGGACTTTGTCGAAAGGCGTCTAGGAACTGTAGCTGCAGTAAGAGGATATGGCTATACGCATAGCTGTTCAAATATTGCCCAAGGCCCTCCTCTTTCAGCCTACAAAACCCTTGAAACCATGATTGACAAGATGAATGGCCAATTGCAACTTGGACAGAAATTGCGCGGGGTGGATGTCAGAGTGGTTGCTAGCAGTGTAATCAGATCTCACTTCCTTCCGGATTTACGCGGAAACCTAGTCGCTTTCACCAAGCAAAAAGTCAGATGTTTATCTTGTGGACATTCCTATCGTCGTATGCCATTAGCAGGCAAGTGCATCCAACCAGCACGAATAAATTCTGGTTCGCAAAGATTTGGCGGGGCAGAGGGTAAAATGTGCCATGGTAATCTAGCTCTTACCGTAACCGAAGGCGCTGTGAGGAAATACATTCAGGTTACTCGTCACGTTATGGATACTTATGGTGTAGACAACTATACCAGGCAAAATGTTGAGTGGTTAGCAGGTAGTGTCGAGAGTCTTTTCAATAACGATAAAGCCAGGCAAATGTCTTTGTCGGACTTCTTCTGATTAAATGGGTTTTATTGGATCTTGCCAGATTCCTTCCTCGTCAAAGGCCGGGGCTTGTTCAAATACGACTTTCGAGTCGCTATCTGATTTACTTTCCTTTTGCTTAGACCAATATTTTTTACCGATAATCTCGATTCCGACTATGAGGAAAAAGGTGAGCGTGAATAGTAGGTGACCGGTGACTTGTATCGCCTTAAATGGTGAAAGATATAGAACAACAGTAGCCTCGACACTGCTACTTGAAATTGTGTTTACCACATAATCTCCAGGGTTCAGCTCCCCTTGCCAACCATCGCAGGAATCCCCTATAGTGCCCCGCCATGACGCTATTATTTCTCCATCTTTTGTCAAATCCCAACCAATCTCGGAGACGGTTTCCTCCATTGGAATAAAATTACATTCTAATCTCACAGGGATGCTAGAATCTCCTAGGACGCCCCCGATTACAACATCTCGTTGCTCAGAGAAATCCGCACCCGAACGGTTGATCGATTGCGATACTTCATTATCAGAAATAACCGCCCAAAGGCCGTTGATGAAAATAATAGCAACAAACCAGATGATTTTGTTTTTATCCAATTTGTTCACCATACCCTAAATATTGAATTATCTTTTCCATCCATTGCAATTTTTCTAGTTTAATCGCTTTATCTGTCACTCCGCTCCATTTACCGACATCGTCGGTTTTGAATCCTATCAACTCGATAGAAGTTGGTGGCGCCCCACATGCCAGTGCAAGACAGATCGCCCGATCGCCATCAGTAAATCCTCCAACGTTGACCATTCCCTCTAGTTCCCCGGGGGTCTGATGGGTTAGAATCAACGGATAATTATCAGAAAAGGTTGCAGAAAACCTCTTCCACTCCTCTACATTATCTCCGTGGGCATGAAGTGCAATAGGTATCCGATTCTCGACCGCTCGCTGTATGTGAGGCCCTCCATCGGCATCGCTAACCAATAGGGCCACACGAGAAATATCCTCTATGGCGCCTAGACTACCATCTGCGACTATCAATATTTCAGCAAGTGAATTTTCGACCGCCATGGTTTCTACAGCAGCACCGACTATTCCGATTCTAGAATATGCTCCCAGGTCCAATTCATAGCCACCGACTAAAGTTTGGCCCATTTGCTGGGCGCTGCTTAAATCATCGGCGACATCCCATGAAAAGTAATCCCTAATCGCATTCTGTAATGCGATTTGGTCAGCGATATGATCGCCGGGCATGGCTCGTCCAGACAGTGGTATCTCAAAAGAACTGATGACAGCATTGATGGTGCGCATGCTTACTTCACCGTCTGTGCCGATGCCGATGCAGACACCGGATTTGGAAGATGAGGTTAGTCTTGCACGTTATCCGTTTCTTCCTCAGGCTGTACCCTGGATCGCACAACTAGCGTCAGCGAATGGCATTGATCTCGATGTTTTATTGGACGGTGGCGCGTTGGAGTTATCTCGGCGAAGAGGCCGGATGCGCTTGATAGATACCGTCGATAGCGATGAAGGGGTTGAAGCTGCAGCAATGGGTGATATTCATACTGAAAATGGAAGAGTTCTCGAGGCTTTTTCTTATTATTATGCCAGGTTGGTCATTTGTGCCAGTGAAGATGAACGTTTGATCTCACGTTGGGCTCAGGCAGAGGCTGCCCGCGCAGAGAGATTATTGGCTGTTGATCTAGATAATTTGCCTGTTGTAGCAGAAACCTACATCTCTCAAATCCGCTTGAAAGAAAATGGCCTATGGCAAATCGGTCTGAAGGATTTTATCGAAATTTGCCCTTCCATCAGCGGTGCCCGCTGGCGCTTACCCAATTGTGATGTGAAGGACGGATGGGTTACCTTGCACGAGGAGAGGACGTATTCGTCATCTAGTAAATTAGCTCGGCTTTTACGTGAAAGGATCAAGAGAACTATCCAATCGGGAGCGATTGTGAAAATGGCTGATATAAATACAGACTTAGCCATGAGGTTGGCTGAACCAGTAGGCATGGTTGTTGGTTTAGTTGCAGCAAGGCAAAGCGATGCCATCGAAATATCTAGTGCTGGAAAAGAGGATTGGCCACCTTGTATGAGAGGTGTAATCGGCCAATTAGCAGATGCGGTAAATGTCAATCATTATGGCCGGGTATTTTTGGGAGCGATTTCAAGAACTGTTGGCTTGCCACGGGAAAATTGCGTTGATTTTTTCCGTGCCGCTCCCGACTTCTCAGAATCGGTAACCACCTATCAAGTAGGCCATTTGTACGATCATGAGTACACTCCCTCTGGTTGTAGTAAATTGAAACTGAATCACAATTGTCCAGTTTTAAAGGGTGATGATTCACTTTGTGATCAAATTTGGATGGATCATCCCTTGAAATATGTTAGAGCAAAACAACGCCGACGAAAACAACAAGCGGTGAATGAAGAGGTTGTTGAGTCAAACAGCGCGCCCGATGATTGATGAAGTCGAGTCATCTCAGGTTCATCATATCCGGGGTGAAATGGTATGGTTCGAACACTTGTACTTACTGTAGATCGTGATAATGATCTTGGTATCAAGACCGCCATTCGCGGGCCTGTTATTGGCCGTAGGCAAGTTCTAACCGCTGCCCTACGTCTTGGTATTGCCGACCCAGAGGAAAGCGATACCAATGCTATACTCGGTGCTCTTCACCAGCACGATGCTCTAGCCGAAAGCAATTCTGAAGGCGATGAGGTTGAAATTGCAATTCTTACCGGTGATGAAAAGGTCGGCTTGAGATCTGATCGTGCTATTGCCGCCCAATTAGAAGAAGTTGTAATCGAGTTTCAACCTGATGTAGCGATTCTAGTCACAGATGGCGCTGAGGACGAGGCTGTTTTACCGATCCTCACTAGTCAGGTAAGGATTGATCACGTAGAGAAGATCATAGTTAAGCAATCCAAAGGTATTGAAGGAACTTATTATTACATTGTAAAGGCACTTGAAGACCCAAAATGGCGTGCTAAAATGTTGGTCCCTCTTGGAACTGTAATGGCCATTCTGGGGCTAGGTGTAATGCTACCAAATGAAATCGGCGGTGTTGTCATCGGCGCATTGCCTCTGATTCTTGGTTTGTTTATCCTCTCTAAGGGATTAGGGCTTGAAACAACTGTCGGTAGAGTTGTGCAGGAGATGAGGGAAAATGCCGATGCTGCAATGTTTTCCTCTCTATTATGGGCTTCAACGGTTTTCAGTGCTATTTTTGCGGTGGCTGAAGGTTTTTCGAAATATAGTGACTTGGTAGGAACAACATCTTTCAGTTTACTATGGATGTCGGTATTCCATTCTTCTTTGGCGTGGCTAGTGATAGCTTTCTTGACCTCTACGGCAGGATTTTTGATTCTGCGGCTTAAGCGAGGTTCGTTCTCTGGTCGTCTGATTATGCTTGGTGTATTTGCAATGGTCGTTTATTCAGTTCTCAACAAAGGACTGGAGATTGCAACAAATGTTCTTTCTGGACAAACATATGAATTCAGCGTCAAAGGTATCTTCGACGACCTTCTTGAGCCCATGATGTGGATTGCATTATTGTGGATTACTACTACCATTTTACGTGGTTTGAAAGCAAGACAAGCCCAAGGCGAAAAGTACTGGGGAATTTAAACTCAAACCGAGTATAGAGTTTGAGTGCCGCATTGTGGACAGGTTACTTCGATTGGCCTTATCGCAGGTATTCCTAAGGGAGAGCCGCACGACTCGCACATTATCGCTTGTTTAATCTGTGCTTGTTTCTCTATTCCTTCAGTAGAAGGATCATATTTGAGCCGATAATTTTCTGGTTGATCGATATATCGAGGGGCGCGTGCTATACTCTGAGCACCAGATAAATCCACTACCTCTTTTACAGAAGTTGGTTCGAAATCTGGAACGGTTTGTTGTTGTACTGCCCCGTGTGCTTTGTAGAAGGCTATTTGTGATTCAATTTCAGTAGTAGGAATTCCCAATTCCCTTGAAATTCCGTCCATTTCGAGGGTCAATTCGTATCCAGACATAGTACTTAATCGGGCCAAAAGATTCGCTTGAATCTGCGTCATTAGACATACTATCGGAGGCTCTTCCCCATTGAATGTTCGTTTTCTTGTTTTATGCTCGGTTGAATAATCAAACTGTGGGGTCCCGACTATTCTAGGTTCAAGCAATTGAAGCGTTGATATAGGAAGCGGTCAGGCCACCGGCCGCGGAGGATGAATGATGTCCATCACCAAGCCCAAAGGAAAAGCAAAAGATGTGGTTTCGCGTAAAGATGCAGCGAGAGCTGTGAAATGTGGTTCTGTTATGGAGCGCCCACATGTTTTGTCTAACAAAGCCTCATTAGCAACGATATTGGATAAAATTACTATCAATAACTGGGATCATATCTACATCATCGATGAATATCGTATCCCAATGGGTCGGATTCACGCTGTTGATATTCTCAAGATGATCGCCAATAAAACAGTCAACAGAAATGTTGCTTGGATGCACGCTATTCCAGCGCAGCAATTGGTCAACATTCCGCCGTTGAAGGTTGGAGTGAATACGCCATTGTTGAAGGCTGCTGCATTATTGCTAACTCATGACCTCAATCAGATAGCAGTAGTAGATAGAGACGGTTGTTTGGCTGGAGTGGTTTCACACGCAACCATTTCCCGCCATATTCCAAAGTTTATTCTTTGAGTAAATATCTTGACACCGACTCTAGTGGGTTGCCCATGGGTTCAACCTCTCCTCGTCTTTGGCAGTATTCACAAACCAACTCGCCTTTACCTCTACCAGAAGGAGCTATGTTGTTCAGTAATAGAGAACTTATTCCATTAACTGCACCTAAAATGCCAGAATCTGAAACCCTTGACCTCGAAGGATTGAAACAGTGGATTGGCGCCCATAAAACCGAAAAAGGCGAATCTCTAGGAGATGTTCTTGATCTGTCAAATAAGCGCCCTCTACTTCTCGCCGGTGAATTAGCAAATCCTTACCGCCTTGCCGATATCATGGCTCCAGATTTGCCTCTAATACCAATTCGCCTCGAAGGACTATGCCGAACTTGGTCGGATAGTCTGGATTCGAGAGAGGTTCAACCTGGGGTTCACCATGTAACAATCGCCAGTAGTCCTGGCTGGTGGGAAACTTCTCATCTGACTCTAATCGGTATTCAAGAAATGAAAGCTCTTGTCAAATGGCTAGATGGGACAATTCCTGGTGCATGGCGGCCTATTCGCTCCGCAGAAGGGGTTATTCGCCTAGAAAACGATGCACAGATTGGTTACCCGAGTGCTGGACAAATGTCCTGGGATGGTATCGAGGAAAGAGTTGAGGTCGAAATGCCAGCAGCAAATGGACCAGCGCTTGACCTATCTACTATAATCATCCCAATTCATACAAAATACGGGTGTTATGATAGCCGTGGTAAAATCATTCGCTGTGCTCATATGCCTCAACGTACTTTTCACGACGAAATGTTCAGAAGAGGCTCTTCTAAGAAGTGGGATACGCTGATAAAAACCCTCTAAAAAGGCTAAAATCGGTTATTATTATGGTTGAAAGGGGAGCCCGGGGGGCTCCCATGAACCAACAATATATACCCGTCCCCATGGTTATTCATGCGAGGAATAGGCTCCCAGAGGAGTGCCCGTTTAGAGAGACTGAAGCTGGAGATTGTTGAATATGTCAGGAAACATCCTGCCTGCTTAGCCGCAGATATTGTTCACTATCTCTCAAATGAACGAAGAATGAGAAACCATGGATTGACCACAAGGAAGATCGGTTTCTTTATACCCAGATACATGAAGAGCAGTATATCATTCAAGCTCGACAACTCGACTGGGAAGAGGGTGTATTCGCCGATTTGATTGCAAAGTGGCGAAAGGCCATTACAGATTGACCCCTCGCCCGGTGCATGGAGATACCTGTTGACTGCTCAAATGATGGGCTTTGGCCAAATCGTCACTCCGGCGAAGGGCAACTCCCATTATTGACACATTCACAGCCCTGGATGATATTACAACCCGGTAATCAAAATGGGTTGAAAGTGCAACTGGATGATTTACTACAGAAAATCGGCTCTAATTTACGCCCAGGTGTTGAATCGAATGAAACGAATGGTCCAATACATATCGATAAGACTGCTAATATTGAGCCTGGTGTTTACATTATTGGCCCTGCATACATTGGCCCGAATGCCTCGATTCGGCAAGGTGCATATGTTCGTCAATATTCTTGGATTTGTTCTGATGCAGTAGTTGGTCATTGTTCTGAAACAAAGCATAGCATTCTTCTTTCTGGAGCAAAGGCTCCCCATTTCAACTATGTTGGAGATTCTATTTTGGGCGGCGGTGTAAACCTTGGTGCTGGAGTGAAATTATCTAATTTGCGAAATGATGGGGGAAATGTCAATCTGCGTGTTGGTGAAGAAAAAATTGATTCTGATTTGAGAAAATTCGGAGCATTGCTCGGTGAAGGCTGTCAACTCGGATGTAACGCAGTTACAAATCCAGGAGTAATTCTGGGCGTCGGTTCCTTTGTTCACCCAAATACTACTGTAACTGGAATTCATGGTAATGGCTCAATCCATAGGTGATCTGATGCTTTTCGGCACCGATGGAATTCGCGGAAAGGTTAGTCTCGATACCGTTTCTGAACTCGATTCTATCGAATTGATCAATGCAGATCGGATTCTAACTCCTACGTTGATGCGAATGCTTGGTCAGGCCTTGGCCATATGGCAAGGAAGAAGTGGACGTGTTGTCATTGGGTGGGATCACCGGCCCGGAAACGAAGCACTTGTCGAATCTCTGACCCAAGGCCTATCAATGTCAGGAATGACTGCGATTCACGGTGGGGTTTGTGCTACCCCTGCTCTACACCACGCATTGCTTTCTCACAGAGGCAACATTGGTTGTATGATTACAGCCAGTCATAATCCCGTTTGCGATTCGGGTATCAAGATCTTTGATAATGAAGGATACAAAACGACTCCTCAAATCGAAGCTATGTTATCAGACCTTGTTGACCAAATCGCGGCTGAAGATCAAGATGTTGATGAAGATGATTTGAAAAAATATTCGCTCCCAGATTCGGCATTTTCCGCTGATTCTCTTCATAAGGAAAACATTCGACATAGGGCTGGATCTTACGCCCCTATGGCTGGAAAACATCTGAGTGACTCGCTGTTGCTCGATTGTTCGAAGGGCGCACCGCACGCCTGGTTAGCAGGGTTGCTCGGTGAATTTGGCATCGGTTGTCAAGAGGTGTCAAATCGAGCTGAAACTATGAATTTGAATTGTGGTGCTGGTGAATTGTCACCAACCGACAAATGGACTTTTGAAGAAGCGGCTCTCTCCCCTCATCTATTGATTAGTTCGCTAAAGAAACAACCTCCAGGTCTAGTGGTTGGTGCGGCATTGGATGGCGATGGTGACCGGTGTCTGATGATTCGTTCAACTGATACTGGATTTGAAGTGATAGATGGTGATGAAATGGCTGATATCATTTTGCGTACGGCTGCTGGGTCATTTCAATTGGCTGCGTCGATAGAATCTGATCTATCATTACTGACTTCACTAACAAGGCTCGATGCAGAGGTTCTTGCAATACAAACCGCAGTCGGTGACCGCTGGCTCGCAGATGCACTGCGTTCGGTCCTCATTCAGGGCAAAGGTATTCTAGAATCTGAACAAACTCCTGATTGTCTAGGCGTAGAGGATTCTGGCCATATTGTTCTACCAAAGGAACACCCTCTGACTGAAGACAAATGGGTATTGGTTGGTGATGGGTCTGCTACTTTGATAGCGGTGCTCTCTGCGATGGCTAAACAGCCTTCAACAGCCGCTATGCAACGTGGATTCAAACAACGAATCTCGATAAAAGGCAGTGATAGAAGTCGTTGGGATGGTGAAAATGAGCTTGCGACAAAAGTCGTCTCGATAATCACTGAAACTCTAGATAATCCCGAAATTAAAAAGATTGCAGGAGAAAAAAACCTGCTATTGGTCCTTGGTGATGATTATTCGATTGGTGTGCGCAATTCGGGTACTGAGGCAAAAACCAATATCAGTCTGCGCCTTGCAGCTGGAATTGATGAAGAGCCCTATCTTTTGGTGGTTGAAAAAATCGAAAACCTGCTTAGGAATAATTTGATTCCTTGATCAGGTGATCGCTAACTCCTCTTCTCTTGCTTGACTTAACCAAGTCACTACACCTAGTAGCGCTGCTGTAGCAATCAACATTGTTAAAATCATCAAGATATTTGCTCCTGCAATCAACAATTTACCTGCAATCAACCATGCTAATAGCAAATCTAATGCTCCAAGTGTTCTGAAACCACGCCTCAAGGTAACTACTCCTGATATCCAAGAAACCATTGAGACGATGATTATAGCAACCACTAGCCAATGATCGGCTTCACCTCGGAAAGCAAAGATGGCGGTAGGAAGTAAAAGATGAGAAACCCATATTCCTGAAGCGGTCCATAATTCGTTGTTGGAATTGATGCTCCATGCTACCAAGATCATCCCTAGTCCACCAATTGCGATTGAAACTAGTGCTGTTGTGTCCTTTAGAGGTTCGAGCCAGAAAGAGAGATCACTCCAAGCCCAAACCAGCACTAGTGCTGCGCCAACAACCACTCCTGGTTGCAACCAATTCCATCCGCGATGGGCACCAAAACAAGCAACCAATAACGCTGCAGGGCCGACCGAAAACATTGCGATTATTGCCATCCATGCTAGCCTTCCAGCAGCGCCTCTATGGTCTGGCATTCCTCTAGTTCTACGTTCGTTTTCGACCCAAGCGTCTAATGCTACAATCGATAAAAGAGATACTTCGATTATAGTAAATGGCAGACGCCAGGAGGTTTGAGAAAAGAAAGTTGGATCGATTCTAATCGAGTCTACGCCCATTAAAGCGGTGATTATCTTTGCGATTACCATCACTAGGACGACTCCTTCGAGCGCTGATGGTATTCGTAATCCTAGATCACCGCGCCCCAATAATCCAATTCCAGCCAATGAAATCAAAGCGATGAAGAGGGTTAGTTGACTCCATTGGTCTGCTTGTTCGACAACTCCTGAACTAAGTCTACCTGTGATGTGAATCAATGCAAGGCCGCCCATGGCAATTGCGATTGGTATTTCTATTCCTGCAAAATCCGGTAATTGCAAACCGATTTGACCTGAACGCCATCTGGCTACTGCGATGAATAATATGCTCAGAACACTGGCGAATATTATCAATAATAAGCCATATTTGGTTCCATATGCTAGCCAAGCACTGGCAAAGATAGTAACGAGTATGAATGTTATAACTATCGTCGGTTGATGATGAATATCACCTGCCTCTAAGTCATATTCATCGTTAATTGAGCGCCTTCCAGCGCGTTGTTTTTGCTTGCTTTCTAGTTCTAATAATTCAGGATCTAGCATTTTCATACCACTGGCTGAATTTTCCATGGTTTTGACTAATTCTCTCTTGGCTTCTAAGCGTTCTATACGGTCGTTTTTCTTGGCAACTGCACTGAGACCGGAGCGAATCTCGCCTTGGGCTGCTAACCATGCACCTGTGCTTACAAAACCAATTACGGTCAATGAAATACTAGTTGTGTCATCATTTACCGATGCTGCAACCAGCATGGCTACGAGAGCTGCAGTCGATGCTAGGGCAGGAGGGAGGAGTTTCTCTAATCGTGGAGCACGAGGGAGGTAGATTACAGCAATTGCAAGAAGAAGAGTGATTGTAAAGATTCTAAGTTCGGTTATTGCAGTGAAAAAATCACTGCTACCTACTAGCGGAGTATTAATTGTCTTGTCTAAGGAGATTATCAACGCCATCAGAGCCATTATGCCGATTACCAAGGTTATCAGTTGTCCTGGAAGAAGAGGGTTTACCCCCACATCTTTGCCTTCTTGCTGATCATGTGCTAGCCTATCGCTCCAACTCAATATCAGCCACGACCCGATGGCCAATTGCAATATCCACGCCGATGCAAAACCAAATCTCCATTGGAGAATTATTGCAGTCAGTGCCCACGCTCCCAAGATAGTACGGGGTGTTCCTTGGTGCCTATCCATCCTAATTACCACAGAATGAGTGAATAGCAATGTTCCCATTAATCCAATTAATCCAAATGCAGGTAATCCTTCTGGTCGGGCGATTAACAAGATTGCTGATAATGCAAAGACAAAGCCGAGATTCCATAATCGAAGTAGGCCACTATCTCGCAAACGTGCCCCGATTTCAGATAGACCAACCAAACCTGCGGCAAGATTTACACCGGTTTTTCCTAGGCTGAGATTGACCGGAATCTGCATCACTATCAACAATAACATGTAATATGAAAGATCCCAGATATCTATTGACATCAATATCAAATCATCACTGATGATTCTTGATTCTAAATCTGTGGCGAAAATCATCAGCCAAAGCCATGGTGCAAGTATGGCTGTTCCGGCAAGAGATGGTGCTTGGCGTTTGATCGCGAGGCCTGCCAATCCGCACCAAAGCAAACCTTGTGAAATTAGTAGAATTCGTGCCCCTCCATCCGAATTACCGGCTGGTATTAGTAGAGTAAGTAAGATTACAATAACGATTGATCCGGTCCAAAGAACATGGTCTGATACTGAGGATTGGTCGCGGATGAATGCCCCTGCGGTAAGCAATGCTGCAATCGCAGCGAAAATCGCATAGGGACCGATAAATGAAGGCGCTGTAAGTTGACCGTTGACCAGTAAAACCAGCAGAGTAATCAGCAATGGAGAGGGCCACAAAACAAACGGAGCCAATCTCGTCCACGGGACACCTCTAACCACTAAATATGAGGCGCCGAATGCTGAAAGTAACATAATCAGTTGTGCGAGAGCATAGCCTGTCTCTGAACGATTTGCTGCGATTGCCATCAAGGCACCTATCATTCCTAGGCCAACCGAAACAGACCATAGCCCTGGGTTTCCTATTCCTGCTCCGCTCAATGCCTTGCTAAACCAATTGTTTTCGCGGGCAAAGCGCGTTGCCATTACCGCGTTTAGTGAAGTTACAAAACACATCAGTAAGAAGAGATTTAATGGGTTCTCAAAGGAAAGAATTTGTAGGCCGAATATGGACCAATCGTCACTTAGAGCATGTAAGCCAACCCAAATATTAGAACTCGCTATTCCTAGAGATGCAAGGTTTCCACTATTGCGCAATAGAGCCATTCCATGGAGTGCAACTGTGCCGATTGCGATCATTATTGCAACGCCAAACTCGCCATACAAAGCGCCGGCTGCACTACCAACCGCCAATAATACCAATGTTGCCTGGGCTGCAATCGCATCTTCGTCATGTCGTTGAGCGATGTAGATATTGAAAGCGACTATCAATAGTAGAGCGGTTCCCAATTCATTAGCATCAATCCAATCCCAATGATATGCGTCTATCGCCAAACCATAGAGCAATTTCATCGAGATTATTATCCAAGTAACTCCAAGAATATGCATCTCAGAACGCGGAATCCATCTCTCTCCCAGATATAGCCCAAATACTGCCATTGACAGCAGTCCTATCGCCCCTAATATCGGGTTTAATGCGGTTCCAACAATTGCACCGATGGCAGACCAAGTGACTATCATGGCAATCATTAGGCCAAAATGTAGCCGCTTCTCACCTTTGACTGCGATACTTGTGACTGAATCCATTTCAGGTTTTTTGTCTACTGTCCCATCGCGCTTTATCGGGGAAACCGAATCGTCTGCGCTGAAAAAATCAGAAATTTCTCCCATCGCCTCGTCGGTATCTGTGCGCTTGACTTCCGCGTTCTCCGTGTTGGATTGTTCATCGGTATTATCTGATTCTTTATTGGCGTCTCGAGCGATAAAAAAACCACCAAGGTCGACGCCATCGCCTCTTTCGAATGCTCGTTTAGAAAGTAGGTCATCGACCTTATCCTCATCGGACACGCTTCGCACTTTCATCGCCATGATTTGAATATCACCCGAGCCTGCTGGCAATATCGAGCCGTTGGTGGGTTGCGGTGAATGGCTATCTCCTACTGGCTGGATAAATAGAGGGGATTACAGCCGTAATGGATTAAGAGTGGTTCTGAGTCGGGGCCTCATGGCGAAGGCGTATGGAACCCCCTCTGGGGACCTTACCGATTCGGGACTCTGCCCCTCTGGCGATGTTCACTGGAATCTACCGGCAGATTCTTTGATTGACCTCGCTGTAAGCCGAGAAGAAGGAGTTCTTAGCGCCCATGGAGCATTGGTTACTGAAACCGGTGAAAGGACTGGTCGCTCTCCTAATGACAAGTTTATCGTCGACGAACCAAGTACATCTTCTGATGTTAATTGGGGAGATGTGAATATCTCAACTGATGCTGATACTTTTGCTCGGTTGAAAACCAAGGTAATCGCCTATCTTGATTCGTGTGATTCGCTATTTGTCCAAGACCTATTCTGTGGCGCAGAACCAAGTGAGGCGCTACCGATTCGTGTCATCAATCAAACAGCATGGCACAATGCCTTCGCACGCAATATGTTCATTCGTCCTTCTACAGAACAATTATCAACACATAAGCCTGAATTCACAGTCTACCACGCACCGCATCTTGAGGTTGAGGATGAAAAACTGAACTCGCAATGCTTCGTAATCGTGAACTATGCTGCTGGCGAGGTTATCATTGGAGGCACACGCTATGCTGGTGAAGTCAAAAAGTCTATTTTTAGTATTATGAATCTTATTCTACCCAAAAAAGGAATCTTGCCAATGCACTGCAGTGCAAATACAACTGGTGAAAATACCGCTATCTTCTTCGGCCTTTCTGGAACTGGAAAAACCACTCTTTCTGCCGACCCAAAACGTGCACTAATCGGCGATGATGAACACGGTTGGGGTGCAACTGGAGTATTCAATTTCGAAGGTGGATGTTATGCAAAACTCATCGATCTATCAGAAGAAGACGAACCTGAAATTTTCTCAACAACCCGGAGAAAGGGTACTGTGCTTGAGAATATTGTTCTTGATGATGCTGGGGTTCCTGACTTCACAGATACCTCAAAAACACAAAACACCAGAGGTTCTTATCCGATTGAATTTATTGATAACCGCACTCGAGATTCAAAGGGCGGTCACCCACAAAACGTTATTTTCCTTACCTGTGATGCCTTTGGAGTATTGCCACCGATTAGCAGATTGACCCCCAGTCAAGCAGCATATCACTTCATCTCCGGGTATACTGCAAAAGTTGCAGGAACAGAGATTGGTATCACCGAACCCGTAGCCACTTTTTCCGCTTGCTTTGGTGAACCATTCATGCCTATGCACCCTGGAGTTTATGCCGATTTGCTCAGTGATAAAATGGCAGAACATGGGGCTACCGCGTGGCTGATCAATACCGGTTGGTCCGGTGGAAGTTATGGAGTGGGTAACCGTATGAAGATCAAATTTACACGAGCAATGCTAAACGCTGCTCTCGATGGAGATCTTGACGATGTAGCATACGCCACTGATGCTCGCTTTGGCTTTGAAGTGCCGACCTCTTGTCCAAATGTTCCGACTGAGATTCTTCAACCCCGAGGCACATGGGATGACTCTGCTGCATTCGATTTGACTGCGGATAAACTTGCATCGATGTTCTTAGACAATTTCAGCCGCTATGCCGCGGGCGTTAGTGACGATGTCAATGCAGCTGCGCCTAAGCCTGTGTCATGATCTCCTAACAAAATTACGCGTTACTTAACTCGATATATTGTCTCAGAAAGACAATAAATGCAAATTGTATTTAATCAGATGAATCTTTTGGATAACCTGCGTTTAAAGGCGTCACTGCGTGATAATTTGTCCCTTTTCATCAAACCCATAACCCCATTAGATTGATAACTTACCCATGTAGAGGTTAGGTCGTTGAGAACTATGCGTCAAGTCAAGTTATTTATCGGACTCATGCTATTACTAACTGTAATGTCACCCATGATCGACAATGGGATAGAGCCATTTGCAGATTTGGTGACTGGGGATGAGAATAAACAAAATCCATTCGGAGAGCGCGTGCTGCTTGATGACTTTAGAAAGAATATCAAATATGCTGTTGGCTCACCATGCACCATCCAGAATGATGCCGGAACACCAGGCGATACCGGAAATGCAAGTACAAATACTGCTAAATCAATAGGAACAAACCCCACTACTTCTTTCATGGGTTGCGCAGATGCTAGCGATATTGAAGATTGGTATGAATTTGAAATGGATCAAGATTACAATATCGAAGTTACAATGTCTAATTATGCTAATGATTATGATTTATATTTGCTTGTCGAGGATAATGGTTCTTACGGTTATGTCGATAATTCATGGTTTGACGACCCGGTAGAAACTGTCACTAGCATTGGCACTTCTATTGAAGGAGTCCAAGGGACCTATTGGATTGCAGCAGTCCCCTATAACCCACAAGGTGCTTCCTCCTCAGTTGGCGATTACGACCTAGATGTATGGACTAACTTTACCGAGGGTTGCGATGATTGGTATTCTCCTCAAAACGATGCTGGTACCGGCCAAGATGCACCGAGTAATTGGTCTGATTCACCAACAAACCTGGGAACAAATGTTACCGACACCTATACTGGGTGTTTAGACAGCAAAGACACTAACGATGTCTTTGCCTTTGATGTCCCAAATAACCACACTATAGAAGCCAAACTCGTAATGGATGCTGGGGTTGATATTGATCTGATGCTGCATCAACCAAATGGTTCGGCGATATCTGCTAGTTTTAGCAGCGGAGACATTAACGAAAGCGTCTCTTCAGAAGGTACTGATGAAGAAGGGATGCCTGGAGATTACTTCGTAAATGCGTCACATTGGTCTGGAAATGGTAACTACACTCTCTATGTATGGACCAATTGGTCAGTACCAACTCCTAATCTAGAGATACTCGAGATGATTGCGCCAACAACTGTAAATCAAGGGGATTCTACCAATATCGACGTAGTAGTAGAAAATGATGGCACACTAGATCTCAATGACTCTTTTGTTGTAGACATATACCTCAGTGTTGATGCTTCTGAAACATGGGCCGACCACCACCTCGGAAATACCACGACTACTGGTTTAGTGATGAATGCAACCACATCGGTCAGCATAGCTGCTACTATTCCAACGGGTATGGTTGAAGGAGAATACAGAATTATTGCTATTGTCGATGATTCTAATGAGATTTTGGAGAAGAGTGAAACTGATAACACTTACATTCACGATGTAAGGATGACTGTAGGGACAGTTACTGAGTCCTGTAGTAATCAAGATGAGGGAGGATCTGGTGCAGACGCACCAAATGAACACACAATTGGTTCGGTTGATCTCGGGTTAGATATTGAGCAGGAGTTTCGCGGCTGTCTCGATTCAAATGATGAAAATGATGTTTACAAAGTTTCGATCAGTAGTGGCCAAACACTCAACGTGACTTTGGTTTCACCACCAGTACAAAATACAGACTTTGATCTAAAAATTACTTGGACAAACGGTACAACAATCGCTAGTAGTATCCTTTCTACTACAGATGATTTTTCCAATCTTGAAGACACAATGGCTGAAGGAGTCGCTGGCGATTATTACATCAATATCTCCTATTATGAGGGTTTTGGAGGCGGTAACCCTGGTGGGGTTTATCGTTTGATTATTGGCGAACCAGACGATGGTAGTTATGTCGCTCCTTTCAATTGTGATGAAAGCGATGACATGATGCTTGGCGGGGATGCTAGCGATAGTTCGACTAATCCTTCTCTATTAGGTACAAATCCAGCGATAGATGACATGGGTTGCTTAGATACAAATGATGCTGTTGACGTCTATGAATTCTCATTCTCTGATTCTAAGAACTTTGAAATAAGTTTGATTCAGAATGAACTCACTTCCTTTTCCGCCACCCTTTACGATGGAAGTGGAACTGTGGTTAATGGTTGGGAAACAGTCCCTACTGCTGATGATGGTGAGGCTTCGTTCTGGCAATCATTGGGCAAGGAAGCTCATGAGGGAGCTGATGGAACATACAAATTGATGATCTCATCAGGGACTGAAACTGGCAATTACAGCCTTTCGGTTACAACTACTGCCCCAATATTGCCTGATCTTGAAGCAACTGCAGTTAGCTGTGGTGACTCTTCTGTCGCCGAAACCCTAACCGGTGAATTTATCGATTATTCGTACAATGTTTCCAATCTAGGAGGGCCTGGAAGTGGTGATTGGACTTGGGAACTGAATCTTGTCAATGCCGAAGATATGACTATCGCTACCACCTTAATGAGCGGTAGTCTGGTTTTCACGGATGCTGAAGGGGTTATAGAAACTGATGCATTTCAAGTAAAAATCCCCTCTGACACACCGACTGGGACCTATCTTTGCCAATTAGCCGTTGATGATAACGACTTAGTAATTGAACAAAGTAACGAAAATAATATCGCAACCGGGGAACAATTCTTTATCCAAAACTATGAAGAGAAGTGGGCAAATGATATCGACCAAGATGGCATTAATACCACTGATATGGGCGATGGTAATGGTCCAGATGACTGTCCAACTGCTGCCGGTAATTCGACTGAAGATCTAGTCGGTTGTGGCGATACTGATGGCGACGGCTGGTCTAACTCTCATGAGATGCAAGTCAACGATTACTTCTGGGAAGATCCTACTCAATGGAACGATATGGACAGCGATGGAATGGGAGATAACCCCGATGGCACCAATGGTGACCAATGCCCAACACAAGCTGGACCTGAGTCAAATCTTGGTTGTCCGCTCGATACTGATTCTGATGGCGTTATCGACGATGATGA
>Ga0209709_10000753_pt1 | contig 30601 bp, 29 predicted proteins | sample ArcticOcean_MG_C_2_FD_187435 | JGI IMG/M metagenome (GOLD analysis project Ga0209709, IMG submission 187435) | Marine microbial communities from western Arctic Ocean - ArcticOcean_MG_CB4_136 (SPAdes) (version 2) | ecosystem: Environmental > Aquatic > Marine > Oceanic | place: Arctic Ocean... | reverse complement strand
CCAGATAGGGATTGAGCAACATCAAAGCGCCTATCCCATAACTCCATCTTTTTCAAAAGCACTTCAGCTTGAATTTTAGCTTCTGCGCGAGAAATTCCAAAGTAACCAGCTTGGTTCATAAGAATTTCCATATTAGGCTCATGGGGATTAAAGTTAAACTCCTGAGGCATTAAGCCAATCATTTTTTTTACTTCATTTGCATGTTTATTTTGATCTAGACCATTTATCTTTACCTCACCAGAGGTGCTCTTTAACAAGCCTGAAATAATTCCAATTGCAGTAGTTTTTCCAGCACCATTAGAGCCTAAAAGTGCAAAAAAATCACCTTTTTCTACCCTTAGATTTACACCCTTCAGTGCCTCAAGATTATTAGAATATATTTTGGTTAGATTGTCTGTGGAAAGTGCTAATGTCATAAAAATATCTTACTTAAATTATAAAAAAATAATTAACTTATTATATAAAAAGAAATTAGTTTTGACACGTAAATTTATTTTCATATTTATCGCACTTCACAAGCTAAATTTGGGATAATTACAGGCTTAGAATACAAAGCTATTTAATAGTCTATATGCCAACCAAAAAAAATGTCGAGTTACCAGATATAGGTGATTTTGACTCTGTTGATGTTATTGAAGTTTTAGTAAAGGTTGGAGATGTTGTCAACGAAAATGACAGTCTTATTACTCTTGAAACTGATAAAGCTACAATGGAAATCCCAGCGCCCTTTTCAGGGAAGGTAGCAAGTCTTGCAGTAAAGATTGGAGATAAAATAGCTACAGGTGAACTCATTCTTACCCTTGAAAGTGATTCTGATCAAGCAGAAGATGCCTCAAATGAAGCAGCTTCCCCTTCTAATTCAGAAACAATTGAGAGTTCAAATAATAAATCTAGTACTGCACAAAAAAATGTCGAGTTACCAGATATAGGTGATTTTGACTCTGTTGATGTTATTGAAGTTTTAGTAAAGGTTGGAGATGTTGTCAACGAAAATGACAGTCTTATTACTCTTGAAACTGATAAAGCTACAATGGAAATCCCAGCGCCCTTTTCAGGGAAGGTAGCAAGTCTTGCAGTAAAGATTGGAGATAAAATAGCTACAGGTGAACTCATTCTTACCCTTGAAAGTGATTCTGATCAAGCAGAAGATGCCTCAAATGAAGCAGCTTCCCCTTCTAATTCAGAAACAATTGAGAGTTCAAATATTGAGATAGAAGCCCCAAAAATAGAGACCACCAAAGAAGAGATTACTTTAACTACTGATTCAACTTCTCACGCCTCTCCCTCTATTAGAAAGTTAGCAAGAGAGCTTGGTGTTAGCTTATCAAAAATTAAGGGAACTGGTAAAAAAGGTAGGATCCTGGAAGATGATTTAAAGTCTTTTGTAAAGCAAATCGTTATTCATGGTGATACGGGCAATGAAGTAGAGGTAGTTCCATTATCCAGAATTAAAAAAATCTCTGGAAAGCACCTTTCAAATAGCTGGAGCTCAATACCTCATGTAACTCAATTTGATGAAGTAAACATTGAACAATTAGAGAAGTTTCGTAAACATCAAAAAGAAAGAAATATTAAATTAAGTCCTCTAATTTTTATTATGAAAGCCGTCGTTCAGGTCTTGAAACGTCATCCCAACTTTAACGCCTCACTAGACGAAACCGGTGAAAATCTAATAGTAAAAAAATACTTTAACCTTGGCATTGCTGTTGACACTCCAAATGGCTTAGTTGTTCCAGTTGTTAAGGATGTTGGTCAAAAATCGTTAGTTGAACTTGCTGAAGAGCTCGCTGACATATCTTCAAGAGCTAGAGCAGGTCAATTACAGGCAAGTGAAATGAAGGGTGCGGGTTTTACGATTTCAAGCTTAGGCGGAATTGGCGGCACTCAATTTACACCAATTATTAATGCGCCTGAAGTAGCAATTTTAGGAGTCTCTAGAACTCAAATAAAGCCGGTTTGGAATGGGAGTTCTTTTGAGCCTACAGCAATGATTCCACTAGCACTTTCATATGACCACAGAGTCATTGATGGGGTTGAAGGGGCAAAGTTTATGGCTGAACTAAACCAAGTTCTTAGCAATATTATGGAGATGTTATTATGATCAAAACTAAAGTTTTAGTTATTGGGTCTGGTCCAGGTGGCTATACAGCAGCGTTTCGTGCCGCTGATTTAGGGAATGAAGTCACCTTAATTGAAACCTACAAAACTCTTGGTGGGGTTTGTCTAAATGTAGGCTGTATTCCTTCTAAATCTCTTCTTCATACTGCTGAAGTAATCAATGAAGCCAAGCATGCAAGTCAACTTGGGGTTACCTTTGCAAGTCCTAAAATTGACCTTGATGGTGTTAGGAAAAATAAAGAAGACATAGTAAGTAAACTTACCGGTGGCATTCAGGCTCTTGCCAAGGCAAGAAAAGTAAAAGTAATTACGGGCTATGCAAAATTTCTTTCGAAGAATCAAGTGTCGCTTGATGGGACTGATGAAGTCATTGAATTTGAGCAATGCATTATTGCGACAGGCTCAAGAGTAACAAAATTTCCAATGTTTCCATTCGAAGACAAGCGAGTAATGGATTCCACAGATGCGCTCATGTTGGATGATATACCTAAAAGAATGCTAGTAGTTGGTGGCGGCATTATTGGCCTCGAAATGGCTACAATTTATGATGCCCTTGGAAGTGAAATTACTATTGTTGAGCTAGGTGGACAAATTATTCCTGTGGCAGACAAAGATATTGTCACACCTTTATTTAAGAAAATAAAAAAGAATTATGCCAATGTCTTTTTAAATACTAAAGTTACAAAAATGACCGCAGCAAAAAAAGGAATCAAAGTAGAGTTTGAAGGTAAAGATGCACCCGAATCAGATACATTCGATAAAGTTTTAGTTGCAGTTGGACGAACCCCTAATGGCCTATTGATTGATGCTGAGAAGGCTGGCGTTAAAATTGATAAAAGTGGCTTTATTTCTACAAATAACCAAATGAAAACTAATATCGACAATATATTTGCAATTGGTGACATTGTTGGACAGCCAATGCTTGCTCATAAGGCGACACATGAGGCTAAAGTTGCGGCGGAAGTAATCAGTGGTGGAAAGTCTGGCTTCGATGCGCTTACAATTCCATCGGTTGCTTATACAGATCCAGAAATAGCGTGGACTGGAAAAACTGAGAAAGAGCTCACCGAAGCTGGTGTCAAATTTACTAAAGGTGTGTTCCCATGGGCTGCATCAGGAAAAAACTTAAGTATAGGCAGAAGTGAAGGCATATCTAAGGGTTTATTTGATGCTGAGTCGGGTAAGATTCTCGGCATGGGTATTTGTGGAAATAATGCCGGTGACTTGATTTCTGAGGCTAGCTTAGCAATTGAAATGGGTTGTGATATGAGTGATATTGCTTTAACAATTCATGCCCATCCAACTCTTTCAGAAACTACTGCATTCGCAGCTGAAATGGCTGAAGGCACAATCACAGACTTAATGCCTCCAAGAAAGAAAAAATAGGTGCACTATGGATATTAAACAAGCTAGAAAAAATGTTATTGAACAGCAAATAAGGCCTTGGGGTGGTCTCAATGTGAGAGCAAATCAAGCACTGTCAGATATACCTCGTGAAAACTTTGTTCCAGAAGAGTATCAGAAGCTAGTATTTGCTGATATTGAAATTCCACTTAACAAGACTGCTAAAATGCTCTCGCCTAAAATTGAAGGTAGAATTTTAGATAGCCTCGACCTAAAAGGCCATGAAAACGTATTAGAAATTGGAACTGGCAGTGGCTACTTTACCTCGGTACTATCAATGCTATCAAATGCAGTTACAAGTATTGAAGCTGATAAAGATTTACATACTTTAGCACAAACCAAGATTGACGAACTCAAGCTAAACAATATAACTCTTAAACATGAAAGCTTTATGACGTCTAACTTTGAGAATGGCGAGTTCGATTCAATTATTGTAGGGTGCGCTCTTCCTATAATCAACCAAGACTTAAAAAAGCTTCTAAATCAAGATGGAAAGTTATTTGTAGTTGTTGGCTCAAAAAATCAAATGCATGCAACTTTAGTTACTCGTCTAAATGACAGCGAATGGAAATCTAAATCTCTTTTTGAAACGCATTTAGATCTCATGAAGGGTTCTGAGCCATCTGTAAAATTTACCTTTTAATCTGAACTAGGCATACATGCTTAATTCCTTATTAAACTTCTTAATTAAAAAACCGGCCTGGTCTTTAGTTCTGTTTTTAATTGTTGTTGGAGCGTCATTTCTTCAAATTCATAACTTCTCACTTGATGCCTCTTCAGAATCATTATCGTTAGACGGTGACAACAACCTAGAGCTTTATTTCGACACCCAAAAAACTTTTGGCTCTGACGAATCTTTAGTCATTAGTTACACGGGCAATGATGAAACTATACTCACCGCTAAACAAATATCCCACCTACGCTCTCTAAGAGATGACTTACTCAATATTGATGGTGTTAATTCAGTAATATCAATACTTGATGTCTCTCTATTTCAATCCCCTCCTCTTTCTCTGATTGAGCTTGCGAGTGATGTTTATACAATTGATAATGGCAAGGCAGACCTATCCTATGTTGAAAATGAATTTAAAAATAGTCCACTTTACGCCAACAACCTAGTTAGCTTAGACCTAAAAACAACAGCCTTATTAATACCCCTTTCTACAGACAACCCAGAAGTATTGATTGATGATCAAGCTTTGAAAGTGATAATCGAAAATATTCGTTTGACGATGAATGAGTATCGAAATGAAGCAAGCTTATTCTTGGGTGGAGTTCCAATGATAAGGAATGATGCAATTGAATATATTAAAAGTGATCTCATAGTATTTAGTCTTGCTGTTATTTTGACAATGTCCATAATGCTTTCATTCTTTTTTCATAAAATCAGATGGGTCCTTGTTCCAATAATGATTAGTATTATTGGCGCTCTTTTTATGACCGGAATAATAAGCGCCATTGGCTGGAAAGTTACCATCATTTCAGCGAATTTTTTCTCCCTCCTACTTGTTATGACGCTATCTGTTACTATTCATTTAGTGGTCCGTTATAGAGAGAAATTGAACCAAAATCCTGACGCAACATCTTCAGAATTAACAAAGCAAACACTAACTGAGATGATTAAGCCATGCGCCTACACAGTCATCACAACTATAGCTGCATTTGTTTCTTTAACTACGAGTCATGTTAAGCCTGTAATTGACTTTGGGCTAATGATGAGCATAGGGGTGACGATAGCCTTTGTATTATCTTTTATAGGTTTTGCAATATTTATGTCACTTCTGCCAAAACTCAAAGCTGCTAATCACCCTGATCAATTCTTTGTGCTACAAAAATTTGCAAATATTACGGACAAGTTTGGTAAGCGAATGCTAGTAACTTTCTCTGTTGTTGTTATTATTGCCTTCATTGGTCTAAGTAAACTCTCAGTAGAGAATAGCTTTATAAACTACTTTAAAAAAGATACAGAAATTTATCAAGGACTAAACTTTATTGACAAAGAGCTTGGCGGCACAATGCCATTAGAAATTGTTTTTAATGGCATGGCTAATGCCTATTGGGCAGATTCGAGCTTAAGGGATGACTTCCATGAAATTCATACGTATCTCGATGGCATACCAAGTATTGGCAAAGTTTCATCAATTGACACATTTATGCAAATCCTTAAGGCATCAAATGATGGCAAGTCACCTAACGGATTTTTGCTAGTGTTAGGTAAAAATAATATGCCTGAATTTGCTAAATCTCAGGTTTTAAAACCGCATATATCTGATGATGCTGACCAAATCAGAATCGTTGCAAGAGTAAAAGAATCAACACCAGGGTTAAATAGAAATCAATTAATTAATGACATTAATAATGAGTTAATTGAAGAATTTAACTTTAGTCAAGAGGATTTTTATCTCACAGGAACCTTTTCACTATACAACAATCTTCTTCAAAGTTTATTTGAATCTCAAATCAAAACTATAGTTAGTGTCTTTATAATCATTTTTATACTTTTTTTATTCATATTCAGATCAGCCGCTATTGCACTAATAGCAGTATTACCAAACATAATCCCATCGCTAGTAATTCTAGGGGTTATGGGTTTGACAAATATACCTCTAGATATAATGACAATTACTATAGCCGCTATTGCTATTGGAATAGGTATTGACAATGCAATTCATTACATCAGCAGATTTCAAAATGAGCTTTTAAAGGATGATGACTACTTATCTTCAATGCGCAGAACTCATGGATCAATTGGTATCTCAATGTTTTATACTGCGGCCACGGTTGCACTTGGATTCTTGGTCTTAACATTATCACACTTTATCCCGAGTATTTATTTTGGTATTTTTATGGCAATCGCTATGCTCAGCGCTGTAATAGTTAATCTTACATTGCTCCCTAAATTGCTACTAATTTTTAAACCAAAAATGAATAATAGACGACTTATAAAATAAAAAACCCCACCTCGAATAAGAGAGTGGGGTTAGTCTACTATTAAAAGGAGAAATAAGTTAAATATAGTAGTTTTTAACTTACGCGAGATTATATATATAAATTAATTTAATATTTTTTCATTTTGTGTCTTTTTGTATCAATTTCATATGACAAACAATTATCAATTTGATGTCCTTATTATAGGTTCTGGTGCTGCAGGTCTTATGAGTGCAATTCAACTCTCTGATAAGCTCTCTATAGCTGTAATAGCCAAAGATAAAATCTTAGAAGGCTCTTCTTATTACGCACAAGGTGGGATATCTGCTGTGCTAGATCCAGAAGATAACTTTGAATCTCATATTTTGGACACAATCAATACTGGTTTTAACTTGGGCAGTGAAGATAGCATAAGGTTTATGGTAGAGCAAGCTCCTTCAGCAATTTCAGATCTTGAAAAAACGGGTGTAAAATTTTCACATGTTAATAACAGCTATGACCTAACTACTGAAGGTGGCCATAGCTCAAAAAGGGTAGCGCATGTTGCCGATAAAACGGGTCAATCTATCCAAGTTAACCTACTGGCAAAAGTCAAACAAAAAGCCAATATTACACTTTTTGAGCAATATGTAGCAGTTGATTTACTTGTTAATGATGGCAAATGTCATGGCGCTTATGTTTTCAATAAAAATACGAAAGAAGTTAATACTTTCTCCTCTCATAAAACTATTTTAGCCACAGGAGGAGCATCAAAATCATACCTTTATACTTCAAACCCGGATACGTCAACTGGCGATGGAATTGCCATGGCTTATAGGGCTGGATGTCATATTACCAATATGGAATTTACACAATTTCACCCGACATGTCTTTTTCATCCGCAAGCTAAATCATTTTTAATCTCAGAAACGTTAAGAGGTGAAGGCGCAAAACTTCTTCTACCAAATGGTAAAGAATTCATGCATAAGTACGATAGTCGACTTGAACTTGCCCCTAGAGATATTGTGGCAAGAGCTATTGATAACGAGATGAAGGTTAATGGATATGACTGCGTTTATCTTGACATCTCATTCAAAGATGCTGAATGGATCAAATTACGCTTCCCTACTATTACTCAGCGCTGTAATGAGTTAGGTATTGACATATGTAACGAGGCCCTTCCAGTTGTACCTGCTGCTCACTACACCTGCGGCGGTGTTAACACTAATATTGGCGCTCAAAGCAATATAAATAATCTCTATGCGATTGGAGAAGTGGCTCATACTGGTGTACATGGTGCCAATAGAATGGCAAGCAATTCTTTACTTGAGTGTATTGTTTTTGCAAAATCTTGCGCTAAGGATATTAACGAAAGCGCCTTTGAAGAGCTATTCCCAACAATCTCAGAGTGGGATGCCTCTAGAGTGGCCCCTTCAAAAGAGAAAGTAGTTATAGCTCACTTATGGCTTGAAATCAGACTCATTATGTGGAATTTTGTGGGCATTGTCAGAAGCGACAATCGACTTAATTCAGCCTATTTAAAAATTCATCAAATAAATAAAGAGGTGGATGAGTATTACCGCATTTACACTATAACTGCTGACCTAATTGAGCTAAGAAATTTAGCTCAAACATCAAAAATTATTGTAGAATCAGCAATTTCTAGAAAAGAAAGTAGAGGGTTACACTATAATCAAGACTACCCAAATCAACTCGAAATAACACACAACACTGTTATGATTAAATCATGATTTTAGACATTTTAAAATATCCTGACAAGCGCTTAAGGATAGTAGCAAAACCAGTTGAAACTGTTAATACTCAGATCAAACAACAAATTAAAGATATGTTTGAAACTATGTACGACGCCCCTGGAATAGGACTAGCTGCAACCCAAGTTAATTTCCATCAACGCATCATAGTCATTGATGTTTCAGACGAGTGTAACCAACCACTTTGCCTCATTAACCCTGAAATAATTGAAAAAAATGGTGAAATTGAGTGGGAAGAAGGCTGTCTTTCTGTTCCAAATTATTATGAAAGTGTTAAAAGAGCTAATGAAATAAAAGTAAGTGCGCTTAACCAGCTTGGTCAATCAGTCGAAATTGATGCTGATGAAGTTCTAGCGGTTTGTATACAACATGAAATGGATCATTTAAATGGAATATTGTTTGTAGATCATCTATCAAAGTTGAAACAAAAACGCCTCAAAAAGAAAGCTGAAAAGCAGACCCTAAAACTCTAGATTTTATGAACATTGGCCCTTACTCTTTACCTTCACAAGTTTTACTTGCGCCAATGGCTGGAACAAGTGATAAGCCTTTTAGGATGATATGTAGAGCTCAAGGTGCTGGACTCACAACATCTGAAATGGTGGTAATGCAGAATCACCTTCTAAATTCCAATAAATCAAAACATCGTTTAGATTTCACTTCTGAACAATCCCCTATTAGCATTCAAATAGCGGGCTCAGAGGCAGAAGAATTAGCTGAATCAGCAAAAAAAGCTTTAGATTTTGGCGCCGATATTATTGATATTAATATGGGCTGCCCTGCAAAAAAAGTTTGCAACAAGGCTGCCGGCTCAGCTCTAATGCAAAATGAAAAGCTCGTCGAAGATATTATTAAATCTGTAGTCAATGCAGTTGATATTCCTGTTACGCTTAAAATGCGTACAGGATGGAATGAGGAGAATAAAAATGCGCCAACTATAGCAAAAATTGCAGAAGATTTTGGCATAAAAATGATAGCAATTCATGGAAGAACTAGGTCACAAAAATATAATGGTGAGGCTGAGTTTGACACAGTTAAAAAAATTAGCAAACTGGTATCAATTCCTGTCGTTGCAAATGGAGATATTAATTCCCCAGAAAAAGCTAAAGAGGTATTAGACTATACAGGGGCGGATGCCGTGATGCTTGGTCGGGCAACACAAGGTAATCCATGGCTTGTTGGCCAGGTTAATGATTTTTTAATAACCGGCAAGAAGGCAAAGGAGCCCGCTCTAGATAAAAAAATTCCACTTATATTGAGTCATATTCTTCAAATTCATGATTTTTATGGGCATAAAATGGGAACACAACTATCCAGAAAGCATATTTTTTGGTATTCTATGCACCTTGACCAAGAAAAAGGAAGAGTCTTTTGGCCAAACATAAACAGAGTATCTGATCACTCAGAACAATATTCAATTTTTCATGATTTTTTGTATTCAATATGACACAAAGGGGTTTACAGGACTGTATTAAAGATAATCTCGAGAAGTACTTCTCAGACTTGAATGGCGAATCATCAAATGGAGTATTTAAGATGGTGATCCAGCAAACTGAATCTGCTACTATTAAGTTTGTCTTAGATAAAGTTAATCAAAATCAAAGTGAGGCTGCCAGGATTCTTGGTATAAATAGAGCAACCCTAAAGAAAAAAGTGAGTCTTTATAACTTGTAAGAGTTTATAATCTAACTCTTAAAATACCTACATTTTTAAACCTTAAAAGATGGCCATTAAGCGAGCTTTACTTAGCGTTTCTGATAAAACTGGAATAGTTGAATTTGCTCTAGGCCTCTCATCACTAGATATCGAAATTATTTCTACTGGTGGTACTGCTAAGCTTCTAAAAAATAATAATATCCCTGTAATTGAAGTATCTGACTACACAGGTTACCCAGAAATGATGGCAGGTCGAGTTAAGACTCTGAATCCAATGGTTCATGGTGGAATTTTAGCTCGAAGAGGCAAAGATGAGGATGTAATGGCCGCAAATAACATTAAACCAATTGACTTGGTCGTCGTAAATTTATATCCATTTCAACAAACTATTTCTAACTCAAATTGTACTCATGAGGATGCTATAGAAAATATTGATATTGGGGGCCCGGCAATGCTTCGCTCTAGTGCAAAAAATCATGAATCAGTGACTGTTATTGTTGATAGTAATGATTATCAATTAACTTTAAATGAATTAAATAAAACTGGTGACACTTCATTGGATACTCGTAAGTCTCTTGCGCTCAAAACCTTTGAACACACTGCTCAATATGATGGAGCTATAGCAAACTACTTAGGTCGCGAAAAAGATGGATTTTCAAACACCTTAAATTTACAATATATAAAATCTCAAACAATGCGTTATGGGGAAAACCCTCATCAAAATGCTGCATTCTACAAGGAGGCCAACCTCACTGAGGCTTCGGTTTCTTCCAGTAACCAAATCCAAGGCAAGCCTCTTTCCTTTAATAATTTAGCTGATGCTGATGCCGCATTAGAGTGCGTTAGAGATTTTGAAGACCCAAGCTGCGTTATTATTAAACATGCAAACCCATGTGGCGTAGCAACAAGAGACAATATTCACTTAGCTTATCTTAGCGCCTATCAAACAGACCCAACATCTGCATTTGGTGGAATCATTGCGTTTAATCGTGAGTTAAACGAAGAGACTGCTCAATCTATTACTGAGAAGCAATTTGTTGAAGTCATCATAGCTCCCAAAATTAATGATAACGCAAAATCAATACTCTCTAAAAAAGAAAATATAAGAGTTCTTGAGTGTGGAGAGCTTAATAAGGCTCATCAATCCTTTGACTATAAGAAGATATCAGGTGGCCTTCTAATTCAAGATAAAGATTTAGCGACCTTAAAGTCTTCTGACCTTAAATGTGTATCTTTAATTCAGCCAACCAAGTCCCAGATGGTAGACTTATTGTTTGCTTGGAAGGTTGCCAAGTATGTAAAGTCTAATGCAATTGTCTATGCAAAAAATCAAATGACTATTGGTGTTGGTGCAGGGCAAATGTCGAGGATTTATTCTGCCAAAATTGCTGGCATTAAAGCCGCGGATGAAAATTTAGTGGTTACAGGATCTGTAATGGCTTCCGATGCTTTCTTTCCTTTTCGTGATGGTATCGATGCTGCCGCTAAAGCTGGAATCATTGCAATCATCCATCCTGGTGGCTCAGTTAGAGATGATGAAGTGATAGCCGCTGCCGATGAACATGGAATAGCAATGATATTTACTGGTGTTCGGCACTTTAAACATTAACATATAGGAGAAACAAGATGATTAAGACAGCAGGTGAATTAATTTCTGAAGCTCAAACTCATATCAACTGTGTTGACGTAATGTCAGCCAAAGCTATTTATGATGACTCAAATAATGCTGTAATCCTAGATGTACGAGAGTCAAATAGTTTTGAAAATGCTCACCTTAATGAAGCTATTAATATTCCACGAGGCTTATTAGAAATGCAAATTTCCAAGCATTGTGAAAATTCTGAAACTATTATTTTGATACATTGTGCTGCTGGTGGTCGTGCATCTCTCGCAGCCCAGACCTTGGCTCAAATGGGCTATTCGAACGTTCACGCAATTACTGCAAGCTTTGAGGATATTAAAGTTGTTTTTAGGTAATGAAGTTGTTCTTAATGAAATCCAGCTAGTAGCTAAAAGCATAATTATAAGAACTGTAATTACAATGTAATTACTATGTGTTCCAAAGATATACGTGAGAACGCATCCACTCAATAAAAGCTGGACTATCATCCTAAAGACTGCATAAACAGAAGCCTTATAGCCCATACCCCAGCGCCATATAATCACCATTACAACAATGACTGGTATAAAAGCTACAGCTAAGTTAGCAAGAGAAATAGCCTCAATAATAAAAATTTAAAATTGCTAAAGATTGGGGAAAATTTGTTAATATCGAAGCGATAAACAGCTCAGACCACCATCAAGCTTTTTATATTCTGAAACATCAACTTCAATCACACTAAAACCTGCATTACTGATTTTCTCTTTTGTCAAAGGGTAGCCAAGTGGAACGATTACACTATCGTTCACCCATATACAATTTGCAGCGTAACTTTCTTGTGTTGGAACCTCGATAAAATCAAACTGTGAGAAAGTCGGATCATTCTTAAATTCTCCACAAATAACTAGTTTGTTATTTTCAAGATAAGACAAGCCAGTCTTAAGATGAAGAACATCCTTTAAATCAACAGTTGAGCCAGTCAAGCCATATTTATTAAGAAGCTTTATTGTTTGCTCAGCTCCTTGAATGTTAGTTCGCTCGGATAAACCAATATAATAATGACTACCCACCATCATAATGTCTCCCGCCTCAATTGTTCCTGGCGCTTCAATTACTTCAACATTCGTAAACTCTTCTCTTAATATAAAATCTATTTGATTTATCTCGTCTCTTCTAGTTGGAGCCCCTGGACGCGTAATTATTACGCACTCTGAAGTTACTAGAGCAACGTCTTCAATAAATGTTGAATCGGGATATTCTTCACAAGGCTCAAGCACATTTACTTTAAGACCACAAGATTTTAGCGCATCTATATAAGACTTATGTTGAATAATAGCATTATCATAATTTGGCAACCCAAGATTCTTCGAATCACTTAACCCATGAATTAGACTCTTTCCAGGAACCCTAACAATCGCATTAGAAAACATAAATTAAACCTTGATATAAAAAAATTACTTACTTGAGAATACCTTGGACAAGTTGAACCCAATAGCTACTTCCAAGGGGAAGAATCTCATCATTAAAATCGTACTCTGTATTGTGAAGCATGCAGCCACCCTCAGGGCCATCTTCTGGGACCAATCCATTACCAATCCAGATATAAGCGCCCTCTGAAGCATTCAGCAAAAAAGAAAAATCTTCAGAGCCCATACTTGGCTTCTCATTTCTCAAAACATTTTGACTACCTACAACCTCTGCAGCGGCATTTGCACAAAGCTCAGCATGTTTTGGAGTATTAACTGTTGCAGGGTAATTTGGAGTTGAACTGAAAGTTGCTGTTGCTCCCATTGAGTGACTAACGCCCTCAACAATTTTCTTAATTTTTGCCTTGACTTCAATTCCTACTTCTGTTGAGAAGTATCTCAGTGAGCCAGTTAAATTCATGTCATTTGGAATAACATTGGAGACGAAGCCTGCATCAACCATAGTGATGCTAACGACAGCAGAATCGAGAGGTGCAACATTTCTTGAAACCACACTTTGAAGTGCAGTAATAATTTGAGCTCCTATAACAACTGGGTCAACACATTGGTCTGGCATTGCTGCATGACCACCCTTGCCTTTGATAGAAATTTTTAGTGTTTCATTGGCAGCCATTACAGCTGTATCATGAACAGCGAACTGTCCTTCAGCCATACCTGGCCAATTATGCATCCCGTAAACGGCTTCACATGGAAACTTTTCAAATATACCCTCTTCAACCATCACACGTCCACCGCCTCCACCTTCTTCTGCTGGTTGAAAAATAAAATGAACTGTTCCTGAAAAATTATTATTTTCTTTTAAGTGAACAGCAGCCCCCAGTAGCATTGTTGAGTGACCATCATGACCGCAAGCATGCATTTTGCCGTCATGAACTGATTTATGACTAAAATCATTTTTTTCCTGAATAGGAAGAGCGTCCATATCTGCTCGAAGGCCAATAACGCGTCCCTCTTTTTTTCCATGAATAGTTGCTACTATTCCAGTAACTGCTAGGCCACGATGCATTTCAATGTCATTGGCTTCTAAAACTGAAGCTATATAATCACTAGTTAGTTCTTCCTTAAAGCTAAGCTCAGGATGTTTATGAATGTGATGACGCCATGTCACCATATTTTTATGTAACTCTGATTGTTTTTTAATAATAGACATGCTTTATTAGCTCCTTAGACACTCATTCGTTGAGTCAAAAGGTGACTCTTCTATCACTATAGCTTTATATTTCTCACCCAATATTTCAATTTCAAGCTCTGTTCCAAGTGCTGAAAGTTCAAGCCTTACAAGCCCTAGAGCAAGTGACTTATCACAACGCCATCCAAATCCTCCAGACGTAGCCCTTCCAACAACTTCACCATCTTTATAGATTGCCTCTGAGCCACGTGCATCCGCATCGACTATTCCTAAAACCTCTAGAGTAACAAATCCATTAATAGGGCCGCGATCCTGCCACTCTTTCAGGGCAGATTTACCTATAAAGTCATTTTCTTTATCGAGCTTTACAAAGCGATCAAGGCCAGACTCATAGGCAGAGTATTCAATTGACATCTCTCTTGGAATTAATCGGTAAGATTTCTCAAGACGCATACTATCCATTGCACGAATACCAAATGGCTTTATGTCAAACTCAGCCCCAGCCTCCATCAACTGATCAAATATGTAATTCTGCATCTCAATTGGATGATGAAGTTCCCAGCCAAGCTCGCCAACAAAGTTAACTCTAAGAGCTTCAGCCGTTGCATAGCCTACATTAATTTTTTTACCTGTTAACCACTTAAAGCTGTCATTTGATAAATCAGTATCGGTTAGCTTTTGAAGGACATCACGAGACCTTGGACCAGCTAAAACAAGTACACCAGTTTGTGTTGTAACTCGCTGGATATTCACACTTCCATCTTTTGGTGCGAGCTTAAATAAATAGTCATGATCGTGAGTTTCAAATGCACCTGCTGAAACTAAATAATAACTTTGAGGACCAGTTTTATAGACTGTAAATTCTGCTCTTACCCCGCCATTTAAAGATAGCATATGTACTAGACTAATTCTGCCAATAGCTTTAGGCATCTTATTTGCAAAAATATATTCTAGCCATTCTTCAGCACCAGGACCTTTAACTATACACTTTGCAAAAGCAGACATATCTAGTAGTCCAACTTTATCATTAACATGCTTGCATTCATTTCCCACATGTTCAAAATAATTAGAGCGCCTAAATGAATTTTTTTCTACAATTCGTCCATCCTCTAAAGCTGTCGCATGGTTTTTATTCATCAATACTTTTTCTGGATCTTCTTGATTTAACTCCTCTGCACTGAGAGAATAATCAGCGCTAGGCATGAACCAATTTGGACGCTCCCATCCATATACCGTTCCAAATACTGCCCCCAAGGCTTTCATGCGGTCATAGCAAGGTGCAGTTTTTAATGGCCTTGCCGCACTTCTCTCTTCATCAGGGTAGTGAGTTGTAAAAACATTTGCATAAGCCTCTTCATTTTTTTCTTTCAAATATCCTCGAGTAGCATAAGGACCAAAACGACGAGGATCAACTCCCATCATGTCAACTGTAGGCTCTCCATCAACAATCCATTCGGCCAACTGCCAGCCAGCTCCACCCGCAGCAGTTATTCCAAAGCTATGCCCTTCATTTAACCAAAAGTTTTTTAACCCTGGCGCCGGACCAACAATTGGATTTCCATCAGGAGTGTATGCAATTGCGCCATTATAAACATCCTTAATTCCTACCTCTCCAAAAGCAGGGACACGATTTATACAGCGGTCAATATGTGGCATTATGCGATCAAGCTCACCATTAAATAACTCATATTGGCAGTCATCTTTAGGGCCATCAACATAACATACAGGCGCACCTTTTTCATAAATTCCTAAAATCATCCCGCCAGCCTCTTCACGCAAATAATAGGCCGCATCAGATTCCCGTAGAACGGGCATTTCAGGAAGTCCTTGTTTTTTTCTTTCTAGGATTTCTGGATGAGGCTCTGTTACCAAAAACTGATGTTCAACAGGAATTACTGGAACATCTAAACCCACCATTTCGCCAGTTTTCCTGGCAAAACTTCCTGTACAAGATACAACATGCTCACAAGCAATATCACCTTTATCAGTCGATACAATCCAGCTCTGGTCTTTTTGTTGTGTAATTCCTTCTACAAGTGTGTGCTCATAAATCTCAGCGCCACGGTTTCTAGCGCCTTTACATAATGCTTGCGTTAAGTCTGCTGGCTGTATATATCCATCATCAGGGTGCTGAATAGCCCCCAACAATCCCTCCGTATTGCATAAAGGCCAAACTTCTTTAATTTCTTCTGGCGTTAAAAAATTTACATTGACGCCAACCGTACTTCCAACACCAGCATAATATTTATACTCATCCATTCGGTCTTGAGAATTTGCAAGGCGGACATTTGAAACAACGCTAAAGCCAACATTCATTCCAGTCTCTTTTTCTAATTCATGATAGAAATCGACTGAATACTGATGTAATTTTCCTACCGAATAACTCATATTAAAGAGAGGTAATAAGCCAGCTGCGTGCCATGTTGAGCCAGAAGTTAAATCTTTGCGCTCAACCAAGACAACATCAGTCCAACCTTTTTTTGCTAAATGGTATAGAGTTCCTGCACCAACAACTCCGCCTCCAATAACCACCACTTGTGTTTTATTTTTCATAAAATCTCCAATGCAAACTCTAACCAAAAAAAGCGAATTATATACCTAAATTATAGCAATTACATCAATTAGTTAATGGTAGAATTTTTCAAAATTTATTAAGACTATAATTTATTATTATTTTTGGAGAATTAGATGAATTTAACTATAAAGAAGTGGCGCGATATACCAACAATGGTTATGATTAAAAAAAGCAGAAGAGAAGTTGAAAAAGTTCAACTAGATAATCGGTTTATGGAAGCGGTTGACTCTGCCGCGTCAGTTGCAGATGCTACAGATTCTGATTCATACCTTACTGATTGGAATGATGAAATAATTGTAATAGATGATGGCGACCTAAGAGAGCCTGTAGAAAAGAAAGCAGCAGAATTAGAAATAGAATTTTCTAGTGAGGTGCTTCTTTCTTACGTCAATAATGGTGGCTACAAACCTTAAGTAGTGTATCTACCATGTAAAAACTTTAAGGTTTCGCGAACCTTTACCTCCTTTAAGAGGTAACTAATAATATTATTAGAAGATTCTAAACGTTCAGCATAATCTAGTTCTGCTGGCTTTTGAGAGGCCTTACTACTGAAAACAACTGAAATAGTTGCCCAATGTCTACTTAGCTTGTAGAAACCAAGCTTTTCCTCGAGTTGAGCCAATTTATCACTTAAATATACATCGTCATTAAGTAATAATCGCTTTGAGTCAATATGAACCACTCCATCTACGTGGCTTGCAGCTTTATGTTCTAAGGCAAATTCAATCAAAACCATACTTTCACGATGAGCAATTGCAACAACCTCTTGCTCAGAAGAGTTATTATGATGAATGACGGTTCCCACAGCATCATTAAATGTATTTTTAGCAACAATCGGTGTTTTAGATTTTAACGATGCCTTAATTGCCCTTGGATGAATTACCCTTGAGCCCTCATCTGCCATTGCTAGCATTTGCTCAACACTGATTGATTCAAGGTATCTTGAAGACTCAACCTGTCTTGGATCGCAATTTGCAATACCATCAACATCTGAGAATATTTCTACTTTTGCTGCGCCTAATGCAGAAGCTAGAGCAACCGCAGAGGTGTCACTACCACCGCGACCAAGAGTGCGTATATCTCCTCTATCATTAACACCTTGAAAACCTGCAACAACAGCGATACTGCCATTATCTAGGGCTTCTACAATTCGAGAAGGGTCAATATCAAGTATCTCTGCATTTCCAGCATTATCATCAGTCAAAATACCCGACTGGCGACCATTAAATGAAATAGCTGGTATTCCATTATGGCTTAGAAGATGTGAGAAGAAAGCTGAGCTAAGTGTTTCACCCACGCTCATTACAAGATCCAACTCTCTTGGATTAATATTGTGTCCAACATCTTTTAATAAAGCAATGAGAGTGTCAGTTGCATAAGGTTCACCCTTCCTACCCATCGCAGAGACAACAACTACAATTCGCTCACCACTTTCAGCGTATCGTTTAATATGTTTTACAGCGTGCGCACGGCAATCTTCGTCCCTAAGACTAGTGCCGCCAAACTTCATTACGATAGGAGCTAAACTTTTCGCCATTACAATCTTCAAAAAAAAGAGTGAATTATAGCTTGTGGCTTACAACATAGCAAACTTGAACTAGTTGTCCAAAATATATAAAACTAAATATTAAATGTTTGTTTAATTCCATCTAATATAAAGTCAACCGAGACCATCACCAATATTATGCCCATTAATCGTTCAATCGCGATTAATGCCCTATTACCAAGTTTTCTTCCTAGGGTCTCTGAAGAGACTAATATAACACCTGATATTAAGCAAGCAATAAATACAACAAAGGTCCATTCAACCCATCTATTTGGCTCTTGAGCCATAAATAATATAACTGCTGCAATAGCTGAAGGGCCAGCAAGCATTGGAACAGCTAGAGGAACAATAAGAGGCTCTGTTGTTTCATTGTGACTAAACAAAGGCTTGGTGCCTGGGAAAATCATTCTTATAGCAATGATGAACAATATGATTCCTCCTGTAACTCCAAGTGAAGATTGTTCTATTTCTAGCATCTGAAGCACATATCTACCAACAAACATAAAAAACAATAAAATTATGAAAGCGATTAACAGTTCACGAATAATTATTATTCTTCGTCTTTCGATCGGAATATTTTTGAGAATACTTAAAAATACAGGGACATTCCCTATAGGATCCATAATGATAATTAATAATAAAATTGCAGCTAATACAGTCACTTAAAAAACCTTAGTTAAAGTTTGAAGGGGTGGATTTTATATGATTATCCTTCTAATAATTAAGTATATTTTCTGATAAAAAGAAGAAATTACGTTGCAATTAAATTATGCAAAGGTGATAATTAATTATCTGTTGTGTTCGTGCTTTGATTTATTTCCCTGAGCCGATTAAGTATAGAAAAGGAGATGAGATTGGTTGCTATTGTGTAAGCCCGCCTTGAAGTGGGAAACCTGCGGTAAACATCGAACTTCCGCCTTGAACCAGAAAGGTTCAGGACAATTCAACACGGCACAATGGACCTATCTTAAGAATATTAAACTAAGCTCAGTTGCATTTATTCTACTAATTAAACAGCTTTTCTCTTAAAATCTTCATTAATGATAGAACTACGAAGACAACTCAGACAGCTCAGAAAATCTATTGATGCTCCCACTCGACGAAAAAAAGGTAAGAAGCTTCTTCATCAATGCCAAAAAAGTGGACTCTTCAGAAATGCAAGGCATATTGCAATATTTACCCCTAATGATGGTGAGATTGAAACTAAAAATACTATCGATTTTCTAATTAGCCAAGGGTGTTGTGTTTATCTACCAATACTGGTTGGTGAAAAACTTAAATTTGCAAAGATGGGAAAACGCTATCGAAAGAACAAATTTGGAATAGATGAGCCAATCTTTACTCCGCTTCTAGGAGCGCATCGTATGGATCTAATCTTGATGCCTCTTGTAGGATTTGATAAAAATAAAAATCGTCTTGGAATGGGTGGAGGTTTTTATGACAAAACTCTCAGCTTTCATTTAAAGCGGAAAAATTATAGAGTTCCTAAATTATTCGGGTTAGCTTTTGATTGTCAAGAGGTTGATCTTTTAGAATCTAAGCCCTGGGATGTTCCAGTTGATGGAATAGTTACCCCAACACGCTACATCAAATAACTAGTTATTTTTAGTCTTTCCAAGCGCCTGTTTTTGGAAAAATGATTTGAGGATTGGAGTTTCATCAATAACATTCATTCCAAAACCTCTAAGCCATCGAAATGGTTCGTTATTTTCCTTATACATCCAATCAAGTCCTGTCATTGTTTTTGCCATTAATTCATTATCCAGCCTGCGTGCCCTTGCGTATTTCCTCAGAACAAGAGAATCTCCCAATGGTGAATCATCATTTGCAACTAACTGATTACTAAGCTCAATTGCATCTGAGAAGCCTAAATTAGCTCCTTGGCCTGCTAATGGATGAATATTATGCGCTGCATCGCCTATCAGAGCAAGATTAGAAAGGGTGTAGTTTTTAGCGCTTCTAGATACTAAAGGAAATATATTTCTAGAGCTTTGCAACTTAAGATTACCAAAACGATACTCAGCTGCCTCAGATAATGACTGATTAAATTTATTAATATCCAACTCTTCAAGCTCATCAGCAAGCCTTGCTTTGCACGACCATACAATTGATGCTTGATTTTTTGAAAGTGGCAATAGGGCAAGGATACTGTCTGATAAAAACCTCTGCCAAGTTGTGCTTTCTAATGACTTATCGCTAACTATATTAGCAATAATTGCTTTTTGCTGATAATCATGTGAAGACACCTCTATACCAGCCAAGCTCCGAACTTTAGATTTAGGTCCATCGGCCCCAACAACCAACTTACACAAAAAACTTTGATCATTATCAAGAGTGATCTGGTAGCCGAAGTCCGTTTTAATTAGATCGTTTAATTTTGCATGGATAACTTGTACTTTGGTTTGATCGATTGCATTATATAAAGCCGATTGTATTAAATCATTTTCTACAATAAAACCAAGGTGCTCAATACCTTCATCTTTTGCGTAAAAATTTAGGCTTCCATGAGAATTCTGATCCCATACTTTGGTCGCAACAAAACCCTGTTTTCTTTTAATGTCATCCCAAACATTAATTGAACTAAGAAAATCTTTGGAAGAAGGGGTTATTGCACTGACTCGAGTATGGAACGAACTACTAACCATTGGATTGCATTCACTTGCCTCAATGATTGCAATTTTAAAGTTTTTTTTTCTTGAAAGCTCCAAAGTAAAGGCAAGGCCAATCATGCCACCACCAATCACGATGACATCAAATTCTTCCAACTATCCTTCCCCGGCAATAGTCATTTCTCTTAACAAGGTTGAGCCAACCTTTAGATTGCTCCTTGTATCAAAATCATTGCCAATAGATACCACATTTTTCAACATATCTTTTAGATTGCCGGCAATAGTAATTCCTGAAACTGGGTATTGTATTTGCCCTTTTTCGACCCAAAAACCACTTGCTCCACGGGAATAGTCACCAGTTGTTGCATTAATGCCTTGTCCCATTAAGTCGGTGACAATTAGGCCTTTGTCCATATTCTTGGTTAATTCTTCAATTCCGCCATCGTAATTAGAGCTAACTCTGCAGTTACTTACGCCGCCAGCATTAGCGGTAGACTCGAGTCCAAGTTGGTTGGCAGAGTATTGACCCATTAGATAACTGGTTACTCTTCCATCTTCAACAAAAAACTGTTTTGATTTTAATACGCCATCTAAATCAAACGCCCTTGAGCCAAGTGTTTTTAATTGAAGTGGGTCTTCATAGATATCAATAGATTCTGGTAGAACCTCTTTGCCTAATGAATCCAATAAGAAGGATGTTTTTTTATATTGCCTCGAACCACTTAAAGCGCCAAGTAATTGAGAATACAAACCGGAGGATTGTCGCGCAGTAAATATAATAGGACATTTTTGAGACTTTAAACTGCGAGAACCAAGCTTTTGCTGAGCCATTTTTGCAGCATCAAGGCCAATTTTAGATGGGCTCGTTAAATCTCTAGAATCAAGAGCCATAGAATATTCATAAGCGGTTTGCATTTCAGAGTCTCTTTTTGCTATCAACGAGCAGTAGAGCGAATGCTTACTATTTCTCGATTTAGTAATCAGCCCATTTGAATTAGCATAATAGCTTTCGCCCTCAAAACTTGATAACTCGGCGCCATCTGAATTATCAATTTCAGTCTGCTCCAATGCAACCTGCTCACACTCTTTAGCAATCTCAATACTTTCTTTAGCATCCAGAGTCCAGGGATGGTAAAGATCTAAATCAGGAGCATCCCAGGCCATTCTATCTTTTGGAGCCAGCCCATTAAAAGGGTCTTCTTGAGTATATTTAGCAATTAGACATGCAGATTCAATAGCCTTCTTTAAACTATCTTTACTAAGATCAACGCTTGCCGCCTGGCCCTTATTTTTTCCAATATAGATGCTCACATCAAAACTTGTATCTAGGCTGTATTGCAGTGTTTCAACATTTGATAATCTAACTGCGGTAGAAATGCCTGAGCTTTTCCCTAGAGAAAATTCAAAATCTGTTACCTTGTTTTTTTTAATTAGGTCAATTGCTAATTGTGTTGTTTGTTCGAGTGAATTCATAATAAGGAATTATACTAATTGGTTGATAGATTTTGATAAAACAATTAAGAACTAATCTTTATTTTTTGAGGACTTAATATCGATTATTTTTCGCTGCACTTCAAGCAGGTGAAGTCTACGGGTGTCGGTTTTTAAAACTTTAAACTGAAAGCCATGAAGACTAATTTCACTCATTTGCTCTGGAAGATAGCTAAAACCTGAAATGACTAAACCAGCTACAGTGTCATAATTATCACTTGTAATGTTGGATTCAAAAAACTCATTAAACTCTACCAAAGGAGTATTTGCTTGAAGCAAATAGCGCCCATCTCCATAGTCAATAATGTTGTCTTCTTCCTTGTCATGCTCATCCTCAATTTCACCAACTATCTGCTCAATGACATCTTCTAGGGTTACCAATCCCGCAATTTCACCATATTCATCCAGAACAACTGCCATATGTGATTTATTTTGTTGAAATTCTCTAAGCAAAACACCTAGAGGCTTACTTTCCGGAACAGATAAAGCATCTCTAAGGTACTCTCTATAGTTAAATTCATCCTTGTTATCCTGTGCAAAGTGGGCTAGCAAGTCTTTGGCTAATACAATGCCTAATATTGAGTCCTGCTCGACATTGTGGATTGGAAAGCGAGAATGAGATGAGGTAACCATGATTTGAAGTAAATCTTTAGTGGAGGACTCTGAATTTATCATGGTCATTTTGGATCGAGGAACCATCACGTCTCGCACCTTTAAGCTTTCAACTTGTAATGCGCCCTCAATAACAGACCTGCTATATGGATCAATAACTAGGTTTTCTTCAGCCTCTTCTAGGGCTTGCATTAACTGCGCTCGGGGCTTTAAAGTTTGCGGGAAAACCTTATCAAACAACCTATTAAATAATGGCCAACTGGGAGGTTTTTCTGAGCTCATACTTATAATGAATGAATTGTATGTTATCTATTTTACCTTGGATTAGGTTTTTTTATCGCTTCGCATTGCTTTTACCTCGGCCGCCCTCTCCTTTCGAGCTTTTTTAGGATCAGCAATAAGAGGTCTATAAATTTCAACTCTGTCTTTTTCTCGCAAAACGGTATCTAGAGTTGCAAATTTTGAAAAGATACCTACCCTATCCTTTGTAAGATCTATCTGCTCAAAAGACTCAAGAATGCCAGAGGCCTCAATAGCTTCTTTTAATGTGGACCCATCTTCAATCTCAAGGCTTATAAGACTTTGCTTATCAGGCAGAGCATAAGCAACTTCAACTATCATAAATATCACTCATTGTTTGTGCATCATGAAAGTCGAGCCTTCCCTCATAAATTGCTCTTCCAGTTATGGCGCCCATTATGCCATGATGCGCATTTTTCAAAAGTGCGGCAATATCATCAAGGTTAGTAATTCCTCCAGAGGCGATTATTGGAATAGAAGTCTTCTTTGCAAGACTAGCAGTCGCCTTTACATTAACGCCCTGCATCATTCCATCTCTAGCAATATCAGTATAAATGATTGAGCTAACTCCATATTGCTCATATTTTTTTGATAAATCAACTACATTTAAATCTGTTTGTTTTGCCCATCCATCAGTAGCCACAAGGCCATTATTTGCATCAAGACCGACAATAATTTTGCCAGGGAATTCTCTGCATAAATGAGACACAAATTCAGGGTCTGTTACCGCCATAGTTCCAATAATAAGGTAGCTTATTCCAGCTTCAATATAGGCATTAGCAGTTTTTAAATCACGTATTCCTCCACCAATTTGAACAGGTAAATTTGGAAATTTCTTTGTGATTTCATTTACGCAGCCTGCGTTAACTGGTTTACCTTCAAATGCGCCATTGAGGTCAACTAGATGAAGTCGTCTTGCGCCTTCACTAACCCATTTGGCTGCCATTTCAGTTGGGTCATTAGAAAAAACCGTGGAATCCTCCATAAGTCCCTTTCTAAGGCGAACACATTGACCATCTTTTAAATCGATTGCAGGAATAATAAGCATAGAATTATTTAGTTTAACTATCAACTATATTATATGCACCTTAGGCTGCTGAATGATTACTTTCATTAGCGATACAAGCAAATTCAGCTAGGGTCAGGATTAAACTGGTTGAAGCTCTTCAAGACTCCAGCGAGGCTTAATTGCTATTTCATAGTGATTGTTCCTCTGTCCAGCAAGAAAACGATAATGGCCTGCTAAAGCTATCATGGCACCATTATCCGTACAAAAATCAAGCGCTGGATAGAAGACGCTAGAGTCAAGTTTCTGAGCCATTTCATTTAAGGATTGACGCAACGAAAGATTAGCACTAACTCCGCCAGCTACAACCAAAGTTTTAAACCCAGTATGTTTGAGTGCGCGGCTGCATTTAATGGTAAGCGTTTCAGTCGCAGCAACTTCAAATGCTTTTGCAATATCTGCTTTTTCATCTGGGAATTCAATAAATTTATTTCTAGCAAATGTTTTTAAACCGCTAAAACTAAAATCGAGGCCCGGCCTATCTGTCATTGGCCTAGGAAAGATGAACCTATCTTTATTTCCTTGAGTTGCTAGTTTTGCTAGAGCAGGACCGCCAGGATATCCTAGTCCAAGTATTTTTGCAGTTTTATCAAAAGCCTCACCAACTGCATCATCTAACGATTCACCAAGAATTTTATACTCGCCTATTCTAGCGACTTCAACAAGTAAAGTATGTCCGCCCGAAACCAGAAGCGCTACAAATGGAAACTTTGGTTTATCCACCTCCAACAAAGGCGCCAAAAGATGGCCTTCCATGTGATGAACGCCTAATGCTGGAATCCCAAGACCCCATGCTAGACTTTGGGCAATCGAGCCGCCAACCAGCAACGCTCCCGATAACCCCGGTCCCGCAGTGTATGCAATACCTGTAAGGTCTTTTAATTGAATGTGACTATCACTAAGGGCCTCCTTAATCAAAGGTAGAGCTCTTTGAATATGGTCTCTCGAGGCTAATTCTGGAACCACGCCTCCATATTCAGCATGCAAATCAACTTGCGAAAAAAGCTTGTGTGAAATAAGGCCTTTTTTACTACTATAAATCCCTATTCCTGTTTCATCACAAGAGGATTCAATCCCCAATGTAATTAGATTCTTATTAGCCACCCGCCGTCTCACCTAAATAAACCTTTTTCACTTCTTCGTTTGCTAAGATAGAGTTTTTCCCACCTTGCGCAATTATCTCTCCAGCACTTAAAACATAAGAGTGATCACAGGTATCGAGCATTTCCCTATAATTATGATCCGTAATCAGGATGCCAATTCCATTGTCTCTAAGCTGATAAATAATTTCTTGTATATCGCCAACAGATATTGGGTCTATTCCAGCAAAAGGCTCATCAAGCAAAATAAACTTTGGATCCATCGCTAATGCTCTAGCAATCTCTACTCTTCTGCGCTCACCACCAGACAAAGTAATACCTTTAATGTGCCGAACATGCTCAACCTTGAACTCAGACAAAAGCTCCTCTAGTCGATGCTTCCTATGCCTTGGTAAGATTGATTTATTCATTTCAAGAACTGCCATAATGTTATCTTGAACGCTTAATTTTCGAAAAATTGACGGCTCCTGTGGGAGATAACCAAGTCCAAGATTAGCCCTCTTATGGATAGGCATATGGCCTATACTTTTATTATCAAGAATAACCTCACCTTTACTAGACCTAACTAATCCACATGCAATATAAAAGCATGTAGTTTTACCTGCACCATTAGGGCCCAAAAGACCAACAATTTCTCCACCTCTAACCGAAAATGAGACGTCATTAACTACCACACGTCTTGCGTATTTTTTGTAAAGATTTTTTACTTCTAATTTATGTTCTGACATTCTATTTCAGTGCATTAATACTGTTAGCTATCTTACCCTAAATGTATTCAATATTCTTAGAGCTATAGAGCTCCCTGGTTCCATTTTTTGTTAAAACTTTTAATGCGCCTTGGTCGCTTATTCCTTGGACCTCTCCCTCAAAAGATCTGCCTAATTCTATGGATTTTAGCTTTGCGCCTTTAAGCATGTCGTATTGATCCCATTGCAGCAGCAAGTCCGATAAACCATTTAATTTAAAGTGAGATGACATGGACAAGATACTATTAATAATTGATGCCGTCAGTTCATGAATACCTGGAATTTTCTTACAAATTTTTGATAGATCAATCCAAGGATTATCGCAATTCATTTCTTGGTCTAGATGATAGTTAACCCCGACCCCAATAATGACAGATTGAGAGCCTTCCTGGATATTGTTTTCCAGCAAAATACCTGCTAACTTGGCTTCTCTAAAATAAATATCATTAGGCCATTTAATTTTAAATCCATCAACCTTACATTCCTTCTCTAAAGCCTTAATAATTGCCAAACCAACCACTAAACTTAGGCCGCTTAAATTAGTATCACTTCCAAATTTTTGACCAATTGAGAGAAGAATGCTGCCATCTTTTTGAGATAGCCATTCTCTTCCATGCTGACCCTTTCCCTGAGTTTGCTCTCTCGTAACACAGATCTGGGTTATAGGAGAATATGGCAAGCTACTTAGGTAAGAGCTAGTGCTCTCTAGAGAATCAAAAAAATGACACTCTACATCGCTATCTATCAGTCTCTTTAGAGAAGAATAATGATCCATGTGAATATGAAAATAATTAAAGAGATTGAAACCGCTGCTGATGCAACATCCTTGGCAAAGCCTGACAAATCATGATGCTCTAGACCAACCCTGTCAACCACAGCCTCGATTGCTGAGTTTAGCATTTCAACAATCAAAACTAAGAATATAGGCGTAATAAGTAGTACTTTTTCAACTGGAGATTCTCCAAGCCAGTAACCAAGAGGCGTCAGTACTATTGCTAGCCATACTTCAAGTCTAAAAGCATACTCAGACTGGTAACACGCCTTGAAACCTTTTGCGGAATAGATTGAAGCAGACCAAAGTTTTTTAATGCCCGTAGGCTTGTTATTTTCTTTCATAAAGTTCGTATTATCCAGATTAGTCTCATTTAGATAGTTACAATAGTTTGTTAAAATATTAATATCAATTTTACAATAAAAAAAATTAGCGGTTGCTTATGAAAATTGCACTTGGTGTTGAATATTTAGGTACAGATTTTCATGGCTGGCAAATTCAAAAATCTGGCCTGAGAACAGTTCAGGGCGTTGTTGAGCCTGCTTTATCTAAGATAGCAAATCACCCTGTACGGGTATTTTGTAGTGGCAGAACAGATGCTGGCGTTCACGCACAAGAGCAAGTCATTCATTTTGAAACTGAAACGACTAGGACTGATGGAGCATGGCTATTTGGTGGCAACGCAAACCTTCCAAGTGATGTAAATTTCAAATGGGCTAAGGAAGTTGGTGATGACTTTCATGCAAGATTTAATGCGCATGCTAGATCTTATGAGTACAAAATTCACAACCATCCAGTAAGGTCCTCACTAAAAGCTGGTTATTATTTATGGGAGCCAAGATCTCTTAATATTGATGAAATGAAAAAAGCAGCGGCTTTTTTAGTCGGTGAGCACGACTTTTCATGCTTTAGAGGCAGCATGTGTCAAGCAAAATCACCCATTAAGACCATTGAATATCTTCAAATTGATGCAATAGATGACGATCTAATTATTAAAGTTAAAGCAAATGCTTTTTTGCATCATATGGTTCGCAACATAGTAGGAACACTTTTAAAAATTGGCAGGGGAGAGGAAAAACCTGAATGGATGCTATTAGTATTAGACAGCAAAGATCGCAAAGAAGCAGGGCCAACTGCAGAACCGCAAGGCCTCTACTTTATAAAGGCTCACTATCAAACGCTATAATTAATTTGAAGCAACGGCATCATTAAGTTCTTCAGCTTGGGGCTGGTTGTCCTCATTTTTACTATTTTCTAGCTCTTGCCAAACATATTTTAAGGCGTCTGCTCTTAAATCAAAAAAGCGATTATCGCCAAATCGCTTTTTAAACCCAGAGCGAAATAACTCTGCCTCTAATCTTTCAGTTCTAGCAAAAAGAATTTCAACTCCTGAATTTGAACATGTTTCAACCAAACTAGATAAAACTTGCTCACCACTTGCATCAACCTGAACAATTGAAGCAACATCAACAATAATATATTTCAAATCTTCATTATTTTTAGCAATTAATTCAAGCAACTTGGTTTCAAAATATGCCGCATTAGCAAAATAAAGCGATCCACTCCACTTTGCTACTTTAACGGACTTACTAACTTCATTTGAGTCATCTGCAAACCTTGAGGCGATAATTGATCCATGCTCAACAGATAATTCAGAAAATTTTGGCTCCATAGTCCTATATAGAAAAAGCCCTAGAGACAAAATTACCCCAAAAGCGATACCGTTTTCTAAGTGCGGCGCAAAAACCAGTGTCATGATAAAGGTTAATAGGCCGACCAGTCCATCGTGCTTTTCAACTTTCCATGCGTGCTTAAGAGGCGCAAAATGAATTAAATTGGCAACTGACATTAGAATAATGGCCGCAAGAGTAGCGAGTGGAAGATGGTAGAGTAAAGGAGTCAACCAAAGAATCGTTACGCCAACAATAACCGCCGTTACGACAGAGGAAAAACCAGTAACTGCGCCTGCAGCTAAGTTAACTGCTGAACGCGAAAAAGAACCTGAGACAGGATAACCCTGAAAGAAGCTTGAGGTAATATTTGATAGCCCTTGGCCAATTAACTCTTGGTTCACGTCCAGGCGCTGTTTCGTAGAAGCTGCCATTGACTTAGCAACCGATATTGCCTCCATAAAGCCAATTAATGAGATTGTAATTGCATAGACAAACAAAGTTCCCATAGCGTTAAAATCAAAACGTGGTATCTTAAAACTAAACAAACCATTAATATTTATTGAATTTACAATAGCACCTCCCATCGATTGATAGTCAATCAAGAATGATGCTGCTGTTGACAGAACAGCTACGGTAAGGATTGCAGGTAATCTAGGAAAAAAACGCTGCAAGATTGCAATGCCAAGTAAACCCGTGATTGCCATAGCTAATGTTGGCACATGGGTATAAAAAATTGCTGCTTCAAATAGCCTAGCTATAGTTTCATAACTTTGATCTGCGTTACAAATCGTATGCAGCCCTCCTGAATTTGCACTCTCAATCCTTTCAGGAATAGATAAGGTTTGGCATGCACTTTCCCAATCCGTATCATTTGAACTAATAACCCTTATTCCAAAAACCTTAGGCAGCTGAGATGCTCCAATAATAATTGCAGCTGCACTAGTGAACCCAGTTACTACAGGGTGTGACAAAAAATTAATTACAAAACCTAACCTTAGAACGCCCAATGAAAACTGAAAAAACCCAACAATGAGCGCCAATAATGCGGCATAAACTGCATAACTCGATGGGTCAGTAACTATTTCACCAAGAGCGGCGGCAGTTAATAAGGATACAACGGCGACTGGGCCTGTGGAGAGTTGTCTGGATGACCCCATCACGGCGCCAACTAAGACAGGAAGAAATGCAGCATAAAGACCATACTGCGGTCCCAATCCAGCTAACTGCGCGTACGCCATTGATTGAGGGACTATTACGAAACCAACAGTAAGGCCGGCTAAAATATCCGCTTTTAAGGTTTTTGGATTGCTTAAATCTTTAATCCATAACAAAAATGGAAAGAGTTTTGTTATCCAGCTCATGAAATATGTTTCTGAAGTTTAATATTTAAATCTTAAGTCTACCTCACTAAAACAGCTAAACAAAAGATTTTTAATTAAACTTGTGAAAATTATAATATATTAAAAATCTTCGTCCCAATCTACAATAATTTGCTTAGTTTCCGCATTAGTAGAGATTAAAAATGGCTCAATATAAGGAATCCAATATTCTTTTTTTCCTTTGGTGACTAAAACATTGTTTGCACCTGTCTCAACAAAGTAATCAACTACACCTAACTTTTCATTGTGCTGGTTAATTACATCGAAACCAACCATTTCATACCAATAATACTTACCAGGATCAAGTTTAGGAAGCTGCTCTTTATCGATATAGATATCTTTACCAATAAATATCTGGGACTGCTCTCGATTATCGACATCTTTTATATGAGCAACAATAGTTTTGGACTGTTCACGGCCATTCGTTACTTCAATCTTTTCATATACCCCATCACTCAAGAAGTACCATGGCTCATAGCTTAGAATATTTTTTCTAGGCTCAGTATAGGATAAGAGTTTGACCCACCCCTGTAAACCAAAAAAGCCATTAATCTTTCCGACTAATAGCTTTTTATCGTCTGAATGAGGCGCTTTTGACACCAAATTATTTTTCTGCAGGCTCTTCCGCTGGCTTCTCTTCAGCTGCTGGAGCTTCTGCT
>Ga0209709_10000752_pt1 | contig 30603 bp, 27 predicted proteins | sample ArcticOcean_MG_C_2_FD_187435 | JGI IMG/M metagenome (GOLD analysis project Ga0209709, IMG submission 187435) | Marine microbial communities from western Arctic Ocean - ArcticOcean_MG_CB4_136 (SPAdes) (version 2) | ecosystem: Environmental > Aquatic > Marine > Oceanic | place: Arctic Ocean... | reverse complement strand
GTCTCGCGAGGCGCTCGAGATCGCAACCCTTGGTGGTGCCGCGTGTCTTGGCCGAGACGACATTGGTGCCCTCGCTCCGGGGATGGCCGGTGATCTCGTGGTGTGGCCGACGAATGGCATCGCGTTTGCCGGTGCTCTGAGCGATCCGGTTGAAGCGCTGCTGCGATGCGGACCGATTGCCGCCAAGCACACGGTGATCAACGGCAAGTTCCTTGTCGAGAACGGGGAGCTGACGCCGAACGGCGTCGATGACATGCTCAATCGGCACCGAGGAATCGCGCAGGAGTGGCTCGACGCCTCACGCACAGCGTGACTGCTGAGCGCAGCGGAGTTCGCGGCGACCTCGAACGAATCGGGCGACGTCAGTTCGCCGCGGGCACCTTGAGTCGGCCGAACACTTCGGTCGCCGTGTTGATCCAGCCGATGCCGTCTTGATCGGGCTCGACATTGTCGAGATCGACACCGCCGAGCTGCACCACGAGATACCAACACAATTCCGCGGCGAACAACGCCGGGCGTGACACCGCATCGACGATGCCGATGCGTAGGTTCCATCGCTCGACCGCCGAGGGGAGGTCGACCCGGAACCCAAACACCCGATCGTCGTTGCTCAATGTGAATGTGGTGAGCAACAGCAATCCGGCGGTGGTCGGAGCGAACTCCACGCCGGGCCAGTACACCCGATCGATCGATGCCTCGTTGCGGTCCATGATGTGACCACCTCTGCGTTGCGTGCGATATCGACCCGTTGTGATTTGAGTCATCTCGTCGGCCAAGGTCTGCGCAAAGTCGTGCGGAAGACCGGTGGCCCCCTCGCCGGAGGTGCTCATCGCGTGCCGCCGGTCGGGATGGTGTTGCCCGCGGTTGAACGTCTGAGGAATTGTCCGTGGCCCGGGGTGCCGAGCACCTTGCCGTCATCCCACACCGCGACGCCGCGAGAAAAGGTGGTGACGCACCGGCCCTGGAGTTGCTGTCCCTCGTACGGGGTGTAGTCGACCGCGTGGTGGAGGAGATCGTTCGAGACCGTCCACTTGGCCTCTGGGTCCCACAACCCGATGTCTGCGTCGCCGCCGATCGCGATGCTGCCCTTGCGCGGTCGCAGCCCGTAGATCTCCGCCGGTGTCGTCGACGTCAATGCAACGAACTGAGAGAGGCTGATTCGGCCCGTCATCACTCCGGCAGAGAACAGCAGGGCCATGCGGGTTTCGAGGCCGGGGATGCCGTTCGGAATGTCGGCGAAGTTCGCGTCGACGCCGTTCGCCATCTTGCCGGCTGGATCGTTGAATCGGAATGGCGCATGGTCGGAGGAGAACACGTCGAGCACGCCGGTGCGGAGAGCCGTCCACACGGCCTCCTGGTTGGCGGCGTCGCGGGGCGGCGGACTGCAGACGTATTTGGCGCCCTCGAAGCCGTCCCGATCCAGGTCATCAGCGGTGAGGAACAGGTACTGCGGACAGGTTTCGGCATGGATATCGAGACCGCGCGCCTGGCCCCAGCGGATCTGTTCGATCGCCTCGGCCCCGGAAACGTGCACGATCAACACCGAGACGTCGACCAACTCGGCGAGTGAGACGGCACGGTGTGTTGCCTCGCGTTCGACGAGTGACGGCCGTGAGTTCGAGTGATAACGAGGAGCGGTCTGTCCGGCTGCCTCGAGCGCATCGGTCAGCCATGAGATGCAATCGCTGTTCTCGGCGTGGATCATCGTCCGAGCGCCGGTGGCTCGGGCGGTGGCGAGGCACTCGATGATCTGGCGGTCATCGAGCTTCAGGTCTTCGTAGGTCATATAGATCTTGAACGAGGTGTAGCCCTCGCTGACCAAACTTGGCAGTTCCTCGCGCAGCACGGCCGGTGTCGGATCCGTGATGATCATGTGGAACCCGTAGTCGATCAGCGCGGAGCCATCTGCATGCCGGTGGTATTCCTCGACGGCTTCGCGCAGGCTTGCGCCGCGTTGCTGGGCGGCGAACGGGATAACGGTCGTGGTTCCCCCGCAGGCCGCCGAGCGGGTACCCGACTCGAAGCCGTCGGCCATCTCCACCCCGGGCTCAACTTGTTGAGCCAAGTGGCAGTGCGCGTCGACGCCACCAGGCAAAACCAAGAGGCCGGTTGCGTCGACTTGGGTCTTTCCGGTCAAGTCGTCGGCGAGGGCAACGATTCGTCCGCCGCTGATGCCGACGTCGCACCGGGTGACGTCGGCTGCGGTGACAACCGTTCCGCCCTTCACAACGAGGTCGATGTCCATGATGGCTCCCTACTCTCGCCAGGCCAGGCGTGGATCGCTGAAGAGTTCGCCCCATCCAGTGATGACGGACGGAGAGTGATCGGTCATGGACAGGCACTTCCACACGGTTGCGCTGATCGAGTCATAAATCGGCACGCCGGTCTCTTGTTCCAGACTCGGAGTGCAACGCGCACCACGGAAGTTCGTGCACAGCACGACGACTGCGTCCGCGCCCTCGCCCACAACTTCTTTGATCAGCGCGCCGACGACGTCGTCGGAATACTCCGCGAAGCTGAAGTTGCCGCGATCCTCGAGGTGGCGTTCGGCGTGGATGGTGTGGCCTGCATCGGCATAGTTGGCGGTGATCTTCGCCTGCACGTCGCCGAGGTACGGCGTTACGAGGCCCACTCGTTTCGGTTCGGTCCGCGTGAGAATTTCGTTGATCGCCTGCACGCTCGTGGTTGCCGCGACACCAGTGCGCTCGGTGATCGCCGCGCACAACGCTGCATCGAGGTCGAACCCGCGCCAACTCCCGGATGTGCCGGCCCACGCGATGACGTCCATCCGGGCGTGTTCGAGGGTTTCGGCGGCGGCGATGATGGTCTCGTCCGCGAACTGATTCATCGCTGTGTCGTCCAGGCCAATCGACTGCACGGTGAAGCGTTGGAAGTGCGCGGTGACCTCGGGAAGGAGTTCGTGCAGGATTGCTCCGACGTACGGCTCAAGGACCGTGTTCGACGACGGCGTGAGCATTCCGAGCCGGGTTCGGTTTGGGTTTGTGTCAGGCGCCACGGGTGTCTCCTCCGGCTGCGGTCATCGGGTTGCCGTCATTCGATCGCGGGTTGCGGCGGAGCGAAGCACTCATCCTGGAAGCGTGCCGCCAGAGCGATGAGGTCGAGGTCTTCGAGGTGCCGACCGATCAGCATCATCCCAACCGGCAGGCCATCAATCATCGCGCAGGGGATCGTGATGGAGGGGTGGCCGGTGAGGTTGGTTGCACAGTTGTTGTCGTGCATCTCGAACGCCAACCGGCGGTACTCGCGAACGGAGAGTGACTCGCGCGGCAGAAGATGGGGGAGCATCGGAACCGTTGGCAAGACGAGCACGTCGTGTTGTTGCAACACTGCGTCGTACTCGGCCCGCAACCGCCGACGCAGCCCCTGGGCGATGGACGGGACGGTGCCTCCGGAGCGCTGCCGCGCGGCCGACGTGGCGACCAACGTGGCCATCGCGTTGAGCGGGAGCGCATCGGCGTTGTCGCGGATTGCGCTAGCGAATGCCTCGGCGAGAGCCGAATCGTGCGGCCCGGCATGATTCGAGCCCTGCAGGGACTGTTCGAAGAGCGTGACCAGGCTGCTTTCCCCAGCGATTGGAGCGTGGATGTCGGGAGCGTGGCGATGTAATGGAATCGACACCTCAGCGACCGTCGAATGCGCGACGAGAGCGCCAAGTTGAGCAGCACCACGCCGCACCGCGGCGTCGACGCGAGCATCGGCGCAGGGATGATCGAAACCTTCCACGAGGACAGCGATGCGAGGGGTCGTATTCGTGGTGGGGCGGAGCGACCCGACGCCGGCCTGGCGTGAGTCGAAGCCGTCGGCGCCGGCGAGCGAGACGAGGAAGGGATGGATCTCCGCGGCGGTCCGAGCCATCAGGCCGAGATGGTCCATCGTGGCCTCGGTCGGCATTGCTCCGGTGTAAGGAACGACGCCGAACGTCGGTTTCAACGCGGTGATGCCGCACCACGCAGCAGGATTCCGAACGGAGCCGCCGAGGTCGGTGCCCAGCGCGATGTCGGCTTCGCCGCGGGCGATGACAACAGCGTTGCCGGACGACGAACCGCCTGCGGAGCGCGTGGCTTCGAAGGGGTTTGGGACCGCTCCGGTCGAACTCGTGAAACTGGATCCGGACAGACAAAGGCTCTCGCACACGGTTGTGCCCGCCAGGGTGGCACCGGCGGCGAGGGACCGCACCACGGCGGGCGCATCGAACGAAGCGACGTGGCGGAAGAAGCTGGTGCCAATGGTCATCGGTACACCGGACACGGCGATGCAGTCTTTGACGGCTAAGCGCTGCCCGCTCAGCGGCTCGTTCGAGTCGGGGCTCGGCCCCTGTTCGGGTGTCCGGAACATCCACGCGCGGCCGGGGTCGCGGCCGAGCACTTCGGCGAGGTCGGTGCGCTCGGGTGCAGGCTGGTCGGGAGTAGTTCCCTCGTCGGCGGCGAGGCTGCGAACCCGTTGATAGAGCTCGAGTGTTTCGTCGGCGACCTCAGCAAGCTCGTCGAGGAGGTGGGGGGGTACTCCCCACAGCCGAGCGGCATCGCCGATGTCTGAGTCGGTCGGCGTGGAGGCGACGTCGGCCCCGGTCACGAACGGTCGGCCTCTGCGGCCAATGCCCCACTTGCGGCGGTGAAGCACTCGATGGGCACCCGGGTGATTCCCGCCCCCGCGCGACCCCGCCCGATCTCACGATGGGCCAATCCATTGTTGATGACCGGCGCGATGCCCGAGCGAGCGACTCGGTGGACGTCGATCCCGACGGGTGTCCCCCGGTGATCCTCGTTCGGCAGAAGGAAACGCGAGCTCGTCGCGGCAGTGATCGAACGCATCTCTTCGACGATTTCAACACCCTCGGCGGCGGTGCCGCCGACGAAGGACATGATTGCCGGAGCGGCGGACATCGCGAACGCGCCGAAGCCGGCGGTCTCGGCGATCATCGAGTCGCCCATTGTGGGGTTGACGTCGGCGAGCGTGAGCCCGGGAACTAGTTGCGGAGTGCCGACGGGCGACGGCGCAGTGAACCAACGATCGCCGGTTCCGCTGACGCGAATGGCGAACTCGCGGCCGTTGGCCGACATCGCGGTGACCACCGGGCTACCGGGCACGTCCGCAGCCGAGAGGGTGAGAGCCTTCGCCATCGTGATCGCGAACGGCAGCGCGAAGTGGCCGTTGCCCGCAATCACCGACATTGTTTCGGCGGCGTCGTCACGAGGTACCTCTCGGACGAGCGCGGGAGCCAGCAGATTGAGCAGGTTGGCGGTGGTGGCCACGAGTCGGTTGTGGCAATCGTCGCCGCGGCGCAGCCCTTCGGCCACAAGTGCGACGAGGTCGATCGGGTCCGACGCTTGGATTGCCGTGTCAAGCGCGGGTGCGAGCACCCCGGCGATCCAACGCAGCCGATCGATGGTGGCGGCGTCGAACGAGCCGTATCGGACCGCTCCACCGGTGCCCTCGTTCAACGGTGAGAACGTTCGGCAATCACCCGAGGTGGCAACCACGACGGGCATGTTCGGAGTGATGACTCCGGCCATCGCGCCGAGGGCCCCGGCATCGTGGCACGGGCTGATGGTGAGTTCCCCCGAGTCGATGATCGCCGCAGCGTCATGTTCGTCTTGCGCTTCACCCTCGAACAGCAGGCCACCAATCAGAGCACCCCGCATCGGGCCGGTGACATCGGCGACTTCGATCGGCGGGCCAGCATGCAGGAAATGACGCAACCCCACGATGTCGGTCACATCGCCAGCGCGCGAGATACCGGCGAGTTCGACGGTGGCGGTATCGAGCGCCGCTATCGAGGCGGTCGTAGCGGGGTCAGACTCCTGCTTATTGGTCTGGCCCGGAGCGTTGTCCGTATTGCTGGAAGGGCTCATCGCGGCTGGTTCACTCGGCCAATTATCGGTTGCAAGAATTCCAGCTAAGCATGGTCGATGCGGCGATTCAAGTGTCGAACACATTGAACACAGGGCGCACTTTCGCTGGCTGTTCTGATCGGGTCCAAACTGTTATCGTCCGAGCGCCAGACGCCCGAATAGCGCCCGGGCGGCCCAGCCGAGTGTTGGGCGAACCAAAGGAGCACAGTGAAGTCCATTCCCCACTCTGTAATTCCAACGGTCGCGATGTCTGAGCGGCTCCGTCAAGTGCTCAAGACCATCGATGAGGGGTGCAGCGATCTTGCCAGCGGTTTCAACCTGCCGCGTGAGTGTTACAACGACCCCGAGTTCTACGCGTTCGAGCAAGAAGCGATCTTCATGCGGAGTTGGCTCTGCCTCGGTCGGGTCGACGAAATCCCGGAGCCGGGCGATTTCGTTCGGGTCGATATGGATGACGAGCCGCTCATGATGGTGCGCGACAACGAGGGCGAAATTCGCGTGTTCACACCCGTGTGCGCCCACCGTGGCCATCTGCTGTGTGAAGGTTCGGGGAACACCGGGCGCCTCTTCCGCTGTCCATTCCACGCATGGACCTACGGCCTGGACGGGCACCTCGTCGCCGCGCCGTCGATGAACGAAACGGTCCCGTTGGCAGAGCTCAAGGCCGAGGCCAATCTGCCGTCACACCAAGTTGAGGTCTGGAACGGGTTCGTCTTCACCAACCTCGACCCGGACGCACCCGCACTCACGCCGACGCTCCACAAGCTGACCGCGGCGCTCGAGAACTATCACCTCGAGGACATGGTGAGCATGCCGGTCGCTGAGATCCGCGATTGCGAATGGAACTGGAAGCCGCAACTCGAGAACGGGATCGAGCCGTACCACAGCGCCTATCTCCACGGTGTGCTGCACGACTTCGCTCACGTCCGGCTCACCAGCTTCGTTCCGTTCGAAGACACCGATGGGGCGGTCTTCCATCCGACCGGTTTCTACCATGAGGACGCTGGCTTCAACCCCACGGCAAAGGCGCTGTTGCCGATAATTCCAACTCTCACCGAGGAACAGCGCAAGGAAGTCATCTTCGCGTCGATCCCACCCAACCTCGGCTTTGGTGTCGTACCCGAAGGGCTCTTTTACTACCTGGTGTTGCCGGCCGGGCCCGGCAAGCTCCATCTTCGGATCGGGCACCTTTACCCAGAAGAGAGCACGCAACACCCCGTGTTCGAGCATCTCTACCAAATTGCTCAGGACGGGCTCGTGATCTTCCATAACCAGGATGCGGCGTCGACCGCGTCGGTACAGCGCGGCAACAAGTCGCGCTTCCGTCAGCCCGGTCGCTATTCGTTCCAGGAGGAGTCGCTGCTGCAGTTCTACCAGTGGCTGAACATCCGCTATCAGGCATACGCGAGCACTCTGGACAACGCGTAGGTGCGTTTGATGGGATCTACCGCGATCACAAACGCCGCCGTCTACTGCTGCGACGCGGCGTTCACGACGATTGCCTCGGGCACGGTGGTCTTCCGCGATGGGGTGATCACCGCGGTCGGAGCGACCGCGGACATCGAGATACCCGCCGATGCCGAAGTTGTCGACGGCAAGGGTCGGCTCGCCGTGCTCCCCGGGCTCGTCGACGTGCACAGCCACTCGAGTCTGCTGAAGGGTTTCTCGGAGAACGCTCAGTTGATGGACTGGCTCCCGAAGTATCAGCGCGAGCATCAGGTTCTGACCGAGGACGACGCGTACTACGCGTGTCTCGTCTCCTACATGGAGGCACTCAAGGGCGGCACGACCACCGTCGTCGACATGTTTCGGTTCTTGCATCGCGGGGCCGAGGCGGCATCGCAACTCGGGATCAGAGCGCACCTCGTGCCCTACGCAGCCGATCACCCCACCAAGAGCTTCTTTGAGACTGTCGATGCCAACGAGCAACTGATCCGCGACCATCACGACACCCAGGATGGTCGGGTCAAGGTGTGGCTCGGACTCGAGCACATCACATACTGCTCAGCGGAGATGTTCGAGCGGGTGCGCCAGCTTTCCGAGAAGTACGGGGTGTCGATCCACACGCACACGAGCGAACAGAAGGAGGAGGTCGACGTCGTCGTCGAACTCTTCGGCGCTCGCCCCGTCGAAGTATTTGCCGAGCGCGGCATCCTCAAACAGGGGAGCCTTCTGGCCCACTGCGTGTGGCTCGACCAGAACGAAATCGACATCCTGGCAACAACAGGTACCGGTGTCGCCCACTGCCCGACCAGCAACATGAAGCTCGCCGGCGGGGCGGCGCCGCTCCCGGCCTTCGAAGCCGCGGGTCTGAACGTGGGCCTGGGCAGCGACGGGGCCATCTCGAACAACTCACTGAGCATGTGGGAATCGATGAAGATGGCATCGCTGCTCCAAAAGGTCACCCGCTTCGACGCCACTGCGGTCGGCGCTCGTCAAGCGTTGCGTATGGCCACGATCGACGGAGCCCGGACCATCGGTATCGACGACCATGTCGGGTCGATCGAGGTCGGCAAGCAAGCCGATGTCATCACCGTCGACCTATGGCAACCGCACCTCCTCCCGACCGCACATTCAGAGGGACACGACCCTGTGCTCTGGAACCTCGTATTCGCGGCCCGAGCCAGCGACGTCAACAACGTCTGGGTGCAGGGCCATCACCGCGTTGCCGACGGACGTGTTACCGGTGTCGATGAGGCGGCCGCACTCGATGCGATTCATGCCCAGACACAGAGCCTGCTGGCTCGACGTGAGGGAACCAACTCTGTCGGGATGTTGGCAACACCCGGCGATCCAACCTCCTGACAAAGGAGCAGTAGCCGTGCACCCACTTCAAGAGCGACATCGCTCGATCGAGCACTACGACATCGTCGACTCGGTCGAAGCTGCATGCGAACTCCTCGCCGAGCACGGCGAGCGGGCGCGGCTCATCGCGGGCGGAACCGACCTGTTGCTCGAACTCGAGCGCGGCGGGCGAACCGACGTCCGGCACCTGATCGACGTTTCGCGCATCCCGGGTGCATCGCACATAGCGATCTCCGACGACATGATTTCGCTGGGCTTCGCAACGACCCACGCCCAGGTCATCGGCTCCGACGTTCTCGTCGAACACGCATTGCCGCTCGCGCAAGCGTCCGCCGAAGTCGGCTCTCCGCAGCTCCGCAACCGGGCCACGGTTGTCGGAAATCTCGTGACCGCCTCGCCGGCCAACGACACCATCTCGGCGTTGATGGCGCTCGACGCCGAACTGCTCGTTCGCTCACGCGACTCGACGCGAACGATCAGCGTCGGTGACCTCTACACCGGCTTTCGCACCACCGTGCTGCGTCCTGATGAGATGGTCAGCCAGGTGTTGATCCCGCGGCCTCGCGCCGGGTCTGATCGTCGCGGAATGTTCTCCAAACTCGGCCTGCGCAGCGCACAATCGATCTCGGTCGTGCACCTGGGTCTCGTGGTCGACTTCGACGACCCGCAAGATGACCGGATCGTCACGCGGGCCCGGGTCGCGCTCGGTTCGCTCTCGGCGACGGTCATTCGCGCCGAAGCCGTCGAGGCCAGCCTCATCGGTCGGCGCCTCGACGAGGCATCGATCGCCGCTGCGGTCGCAACGGTGCAGGCGATGATCGAGCCGATCTCCGACGTGCGTGCAACCGCGGAGTACCGCCAGGACGTCACCGGCACCGTGCTCGGCCGCACTCTGCGTGCGCTCGCGAGTGGTCGGCAACGAGAACGGTGGCAGAAGGACTTGCCGCTCTTGGCGATCGGCATGCCTGAGTTGTCCAATGCCGAGGCGACGGATCTCGTCGCGGTTCCCTCGTCGTTCGGCAGTCATGGGGGGCTCACTGTCTCGGTGAACGGAACGCCGATCAGTGCGCCAACGCAAGCTTCGGACACGCTGCTCGATTGGCTGCGCGAAGACGCGCACATGGCCACCGACTCGGACCTCACCGGCACGAAAGAAGGCTGCGCCGAAGGCGAGTGCGGAGCGTGCACGGTGATGATGGGCGGCATGACCGTGTTGGCCTGTCTGGTGCCATCGATGGGTGCCGCCGGTGCAGAGGTTACGACCGTCGAAGGCCTCGAATCGAACGGCCGACTGCACGCGGTGCAGGAAGCCTTCATCGAGTGCGGAGCCGTGCAGTGCGGATTCTGTACTCCCGGTTTCCTGGTGTCGGCCGCGGCACTGCTCGAGGAATTTCCTCAGCCGTCACAGGAGCAAGTCAGCGCCGGCCTGGCTGGAAACCTCTGCCGATGCACCGGCTACTTCAGCATCGTCAACGCGGTCGTGCGAGCAGCAGGGGCGACGTCATGAACCAGGAGCACGGACCGCTGGGCGGAGTCGGGGCATCCCCGGTCAAGATCGATGCCCGAGCCAAGGTCACCGGCGAGGCCCGCTACCCCGACGATCTCGCGCCCGATGATGCGCTCTGGGCGAAGGTCGTCATGACCGGACGTCCGCATTCCCAGCTGTTGGCGCTCGACTTCGACGCGGCACGAGCCGTTCCCGGTGTGGTGGCTGTGCTCGGCGCGGCGCATGTGCCGGTCAACGAGTACGGCCTGACGATGTTCGACCAGCCGGTGTTCGTCGGCCTCGAGCACACCGGGCGGAGCATCGTCGACTGTTCGCTCAGCCGGTGGGAGGCCGACCACCTAGCGATCGTCGTCGCAGAGACCCGCCGCGCCGCCGATGCAGGTGCCGCGGCGGTGCACGCAGAATGGGCAGACCTTCCGCTGGCGCCCGACCTCACCGCAGCGCTTGCTCCGGATGCGCCCATATTGCACCCTGACGTTCAACCCGATTCCAACATCTACTGCACGCATCAACTGCGACGCGGCGACATGGATGCCGCGTGGGCTGAAGCCGATGTCGTCGTTGAATCCGAGTACGAGTTGCCGCATCAGGAGCACGCGTACCTCCAACCCGAAGCCGCGCTTTCGTACATCGATTCGGTCGGGCGCGTCACGGTTGAGGTGGCAGGGCAGTGGACCCACACCGACCGCCGCCAGATTGCGCACGCGCTGGATCTCGATGAAAGCGAAGTGCGTGTCATCTACCCGGCGATCGGTGGCGCTTTCGGCGGGCGCGAGGACATGTCGCTGCAGATCGTGATGGCGTTGGCGGCACAGTATCTGGCCGCGCAAGGCGAGGACCGCCCGATCCGGACCCGGTGGTCACGCGAGGAATCGATCATTGGACACAACAAGCGCCATCGGGCTCGAATCCGTGCCCGCTGGGGGGCCCGATCCGACGGAACCATCGTCGCGATCGAGAGCACCTGCCACATGGACGCGGGCTCGTACAACTACACATCCAACGAAGTGCTCGGCAACCTCCACGCGTGCCTTCCTGGGCCGTACGTGGTGCCGAACGTCGACGTGACGAGCCACGCCGTGTACACGAACTCTGTGCCCGGCGGGGCGTTCCGAGGCTTCGGGTCGCCGCAGGCCGCGTTCGTCGCGGAAAACCAGGTCAACAAGCTCGCAGTTGCGCTCGGCATCGACCGCGTTGAGATGCGACGCCGCAACATGGTCGAAGAGGGCTCGCTCGGCCCAACCGGGTCGGTGCTGCCTGCGGGCGTCACGTTGGGCGCGGTCGTCGAGCGTTGCGCGGCCGAAGCATCGTGGGGCGAACCCGCCGCACCGAGGGAGGGCGATAATGACCTCGCTCCGATTGCGTCGTTGCCTGCTGAACCGAACGATCTTCGGAGCGGACGCGGTTTCGCCTGCAGTTTCAAGAACGTCGGCTACTCGTTCGGTTACATCGACACGTGTGAGGCGCGGATCGTTTTGCACGGTGACCCTGAAGATGAGTTCCCGACGAACGTCGACCTGTATCACGCGGGTGCCGATGTGGGCCAGGGAAGCCACACGGTGTTGCGCCAGATGGCGGCCGAAGCGACGGGTGTACCGGCCGTTGCGGTCCGCACGCACTACTCAGACACGGCGACCGCCGGAGACTCAGGATCGGCATCGGCGTCGCGTTTGACGTGGATGTCGGGCAACTCGATCCTCGGCGCGGCCGAAGAGGCCGCTAAGTCATGGCTTGACGGTGATCGGCCGGCGGAAGGATTCTTCCGTTTCGTGGCCCCGCCCACCACGCCGCTCGACACGGAGGACGGCGCGTGCGTTCCGTTCTTCGCCTACGGCTACGTCGCACAAGCCGTCGATGTATCCGTCGACATCGCCACCGGTCATGTGCGCGTCCATCGCGTCGTCTCGACCAACGATGTCGGACGGGCGATCAACCCGGACCTTGTGGTCGGCCAGATCGAGGGATGTGTCGTTCAGGCGCACGGCTATGCATTGTCCGAGGACCTCCAGTCGGCCGACGGTCGAGTCCTGAACCCGCGGTTCTCTGGCTACCTGATCCCTGGCATCGGCGATATTCCGGACCGGGTCGATTCCGTCGTCCTCGAGTTGGCCGACCCGCTGGGGCCTTTCGGAGCGCGAGGAATGTCGGAGATGCCGTACCTTCCGTACGCCCCGGCGATCGTCGACGCGTTGTTCGACGCGACGGGGGTGTGGTTCGACGAGATCCCGTTGACGCCGAGCCGAGTTCTGGCTGGTCTCCGCCGGGCCGATCTACATCGAGAACATCCGTGATCTTGATGAAGCCAAATCTTGAGCAGACAACAAAGGGAAGTTCATATGCAGGTCACACAGATTGGCGTCGTTCGGTCGGACTACGTCGAGTACATGTCAGCCCCACAGCAGGCGGCGCTCAATCCTCAGGAAACGGGATGGGTTGATGTCGACCCGGCGTTCGCCGACGGACTGAAGGCCTTCGACGAATTCGATTACATCTGGCTGATCACCTGGCTCGGTGACGATGCGGTGCGGACATCGGGTCCGCTGAAGGAGGTACCACACCTCGTTGCCCATCTCGATCACGAGGTGGGTGCGTTCGCAACCCGTGGACCGTTTCGCCCAACGCCGTTCGGTTTGCACCTGGTCGAGTTGGTTTCGGTCGATGGTGCCCGCATCGAGTTCCGCGGGGTCGATCTCATGGACGGTACGGCCGTGCTCGACCTGAAGCCTTACGTCAAGGAATTCGACCGGCCCGCTCGGGCGGATACCTCATCTGGTTGGTACGGCCTTGTCGACTTCGACGGTGTCGCCAAGCGGCGCGGGATCCTGGAGTGAGTGCGGTTGGGGCCGACGGCGTTCACGAGTGGTGACGCGGCGACGCCCGCCGGGCGGTAGGACTCGAGCGACTTCACCAAGAACGACGAGGGGCCGCCTCCGCCGAGCGTTGTTCCCTCAGTTGGCTCTGCGACGGACGGATCCGTTTGCTCGGGGATTCAGCGCGTGAAGACACTCTGGAGTTCATCGTTTGGACCGAGGTCTACGCGCCCTTTGTTGGTTGTGGTGGTTGGAGTCTTGCATTGTTGGGGGAGCGACGACAGGCGCTGAAGGGAATGAGAATTGTTCGCGATTCGTCCCGCTAGGTCCACCGAGTAGTTAACGATCTCGTCGTCTCGGATGATGAGATTTCCAAATTGTGTGGCGTTCATAGATCACGTCGAAGAGGGTCGGTTACGGCAACCCGGAATGGAACGAACCCGCGATGGCAGGGGGAGGTCAACGCCGCAATCGTTTGTTTTTTGAACGAATTGGCGCGAGCATCTCAGCAACCAAGGGGATGTTATGAACAGTTTGTTACGCAGTTCGAGGATGTCAAGGGTCCGGACCACACTCGCGGGTTTGCTGGTCTTCGCTCTTCTGGCCAGCGCATGCGGCGACGACGGTGATGCTGGCGCCGGCGACGAGCCAACAACGACGGCCTCAACGGCGACAACGCCGGACGATGCCGAGACAACAACGCCCGACGATGCCGAGACCACAGAACCGTCCACGAGCGAGGCTCCCGAGACCCTCCCGGCGAGCTTCCGAGGTGTGACAGAAACCTCGATCAAGGTCGGCGTGGCCGTGCCCGACTTCGACGCGCTCCAGGCCGCCGGCGTGAGCAATTACCAAGGTGATGCTCAAATCGCGTTCCAGGCCTTCTTCGATGTCATCAACGAAGAAGGCGGGATCTTCGGCCGTCAGATCGAGCCGGTCTACGTGGGTTTCAACTTTATTGACTCGCTCACTCAGGACGTCGCCTGCGCCGAACTGACCGGCGATCATGAGGTCTTCATCGTTCTTTACGGCCTCTTAGGTGAGAGCAACCTCTGCCTCACCGACCTGAACGACACGATGGTGATGACCCGTTCGTTCCAGACCACGGACCTCGTGGAACGGTCGGGCGACACGGTGTGGTTGCAACTCAACGCGGGCGACGACAGCCGTGTTCGAATCCTGGCCGGGGCAATGGCAGAGTCCGGTCGTTTGGACGGCAAGACGATCGGCATCCTGGGTGGCGGAACCGCCACGGATGACGATGCGCTTCAGGTCGCGCTCACCGAGCTCGGATTCGACTCGCTGCTTCTCGAAACGATTTCAGATCGGACCGATCCAGCGGCAGTCGAGCGCGAATTGGCGCTCACGGCCGAGCAGTTCTCGAGCTCGGGAGTGGACTTCCTATTTGAGCTTCGGGGCGGTGACGACGCCGCCGGTATTTTCGCCGCCGAGGGGTTCACACCCGAACTCGCCTACAAGGCCTTGGGGGCGAGCATCGACGGAGCCACTGACCCATCGTTGCTTGATGGCGCAGTCAGCGTGGGCGAGATCGATGAGGACTCGTTCTTCGTGAGGGAAGGCTTCCAGACCAACTGCATGGACGTGGTTCGTGCCGCGAACCCCGACCTCGTCGAAGAGATGTCGTTCATCCCGTCCGGTGAGGAGCAAGCGGCGGGCCAGCCCAGTTGGCCCAACCCGGTAATGATCGCGTGCGACCAGACGAAGCTGTTGAAGCTCATCGGCGAGATCGTTGGCGCAGAGCTGACGAACGACAGCTTCCGAGCTGCCCTCGACGATCTCGGTCCGGTCGTACTCGATGGGTATGGACTGGCGAGCTTTCGTAGCGAGGACAAGTGGGACGGCCTCGACGAGTTCTTCCTCCAGATTTACGACGCCGAGACGGACTCGATCACGATCGGCGATCCAATCGTCGTCGACCGCTAGTCAGGCTCGAAACACGCAGGTCTAGATCCTGCCCAGCCCCGAAGAGAGAACCCGATGCCGACAAGGCATCGGGTTCTTCTGTGTTCTATGTCGTCGACAAGCTGGTCCGGCGTGATTGCCGGTCGCCGGCTCAGTAGCGGTCGTTGGTCTTCTTCTTTGGCGGAGCCTTAAACGGCGCTTCTAGCAACGATTCGAATTGAGAGTCGTCAGGCTGCTTCGGCTCGTTGAGACGGCGTAGGAAGTCCTTGAGTGCTGAACGGCCAGCCGCTACATGGTCGCCCTTCACGCCGACTGAGCGGGTGAGGGCATCTTTCGCCTTTTCGACGCGCTCTTTCCGGGCCGCCTTCTCACCGTCTGAGCGGGTAACCGTCTTCTTGTTCTTCTTGGCTTCCTCAGCCGCCTTCCGGCGCGCTTCTGACTCTTGCAGCGGGGTGAGCTTGTTTGCGGCCACGACGGCTGATCTCCTGAAGATTGTGGAAGGTTGCGCTGAGATTGTTGAGTTCTGTTCTCAACCGGCGACCGAGCCTATCGCTTGCCGTCCCACGTCGAAGAAAATCAGCTTTCGATGCGCTCGACCTGCCAGGTCCAGTGCTCGCCGTCGGCTGACACTGAGAGTTCCCAACTGAACTGGTCGCCCGCAGAGACCGCCATCGGCTCGGCCAGGGGCATGAACCCCTGGGACCAACTTGAGCCCTCGCGCGGCGGCGAATTGTCGACAGTGACACCGGCGCACAGGAGCGAATCGAACCAGCAAGCCAGCCCATGGAGGGTGCCATAGCGGTCCACCCGCAGTTGGCCGGACGAGGTGATGGTCTCGTTGAGCGCGGTTGTCAGGTCCACATCGGCGGCCAGTTCTGGCTGACCGAGAAGGTGGCTCGGTGTGATATCGGTGAACCACAGGGTGCGCGCGGCCCGGCGGTGGGCCGCCACGTAGTTATAGGGCAGCTCTGGCGCCAACCAGTCTGAGACAAGCGCGTGACCCTCGAACGATTCGGCAGCAGCGACCCACAGGCGAAGCCTCTGAGGCAACAGCACCGCGCCAGGACGGAGTAGACGCTGCCGGGCGTCGACGGTCCAGGCGATGATCCCCTCGTCGAGTCCGGCGTTGCCGATGGTTTCGGTGATGAGCACGTCGGCCGGCTCGCCGATTCCGACATCGATCGACCAGCCACTCAGGAACTCGATCCGGTCGGCGAACCCGTTGTCGATGGCCAGCTCCCGGGCGGCCTCGATGACCGGGCCCCCTTCGATCGCATAGACTTTTTTGGCGCCCGCTTCGCAGGCCATGAACGTGAGTACGCCGGTGCCGCATCCGATGTCGACCACCACGTCGCCGGGCTTTACCGAGGCCTCGATGGCCCTTCGGTAGGAATCGATTCGGGCCGTGTCGAGCAGCATGCTCAGGTGGTAGTCGAGCACCGGCGAATGGGAGCCGTCGCGCAGCCAAGCAGGGCTTCCAGGCAGGTGCGGCATGGGGTGGAACTTACTGGTTCGAGACGTCATTGCCAGAGGTATCCCGTCTATCTTGGGCGAAATGGTGACCAACATCTCTGCCCGAACAAACGACGCGATCGCGGACCACGACGGCTCTGCGCTGGCGCGCCTCATCGAGGCGGGCGAGATCTCGACGGCCGACGTGGTTGCGGCCGCCATCGAGCGAGCGCAACTCGTGGAGCCGATGCTCAACGCGATTGTCGCAACCAACTACGAGCAAGCGCTCGAACTCGCCAAACGCAGCCCGACAGGCGCGTTTGGAGGAGTGCCAACGTTCATCAAGGACATGAACGCCATCGCCGGTCAACAGACACTCAACGGCTCGGCCGCGCTTACCCACTCAGCTCCCGCGGCGCGAAACGATGCGGTGGTCGACATGTTCGAGAACCTCGGAACCATTCGGCTGGGAAGGAGCACGATGCCGGAGTTTGGGCTCACCTGCGGCACCGAGTTTCCCGATGGCACGGCAACGTGCAATCCGTGGAACTCGGAGCACGGCGTCGGAGGGTCATCGGGCGGTGCCGCTGCGCTCGTCGCCGCCGAGGTCGTACCGTTCGCCCACGCCGCTGACGGTGGCGGCTCGATCCGTATCCCGGCCGCGGCGTGTGGCCTCGTCGGGCTCAAGGCCAGCCGAGGTCGGATCATTGGTCCGCCGTCTGACGAGTCGGCGCCGATCAATCTCGTGGGGCACGGCATCGTCTCGCGAACGGTGCGCGACACGTGCGCGTTTGTGGCCGGCGCCGAACAGTTGCACCACGACCGCACGCTCCCGCCGGTCGGCGTGGTTGACCGTCCTCTCGATCGGCCGCTGCGGATTGGGGTGTTGTACGACTCCCCGGCCGAGGTCGACATTGACCAGGCGACCGCGACGGCGCTGGATGAGACCGTGTCGTTACTCGAGTCGCTCGGACACGTGGTCCAACCGGTTGCGACTCTCGTGCCCGCCCGATTCGTTGACGACTTCCTGCTCTACTGGGGCACTGCCGCGATGGCGCTGCAGCTCGGCGGAAAGCGGCTGGTCGATCCTGAGTTCGACGCCGCGGCCCTCACCGACTTCACCAAGGGTCTCGCCCGATACGCCAAACGGCGGGCCCCGAAGATTCCTGGAGCGATCCGACGCCTTCGCAAAGCCAACGAACCTGCCGATTGGGCTTCATTTCGGTGCACGGATGGGTCAGGAACGGCTGCTGCTCAGCCTCGCGCTTCAGCTGGAAGAAGCGCGGCCCTTTCGCCGCATCTGACATGAGACCCTGAGGATGAGCGCTCGGGTCGGGGCCGGTTGAACTATCGGGATTCAGCTGCTGGTGTTAATTGCTTCGCCGTCGAGGGTCCACAGGAGCTGCGCTGAGTCGTAGCGGACTGGATACGCAGTGTCGCTGAGCCCGAACTTGCCGGCCGCGCCGCTGGCGAACGGGAAGATCGCGAGTGGCAACTCGCCGATGGCTTCGAGTGCGGCGCCGAACGTGTCGTTGTTCAGATCGGTTCCTGCTGCGGTCGCTACCGCTACGAGCGTGTCGATGAGATCGCAGGCCTGGAGCGTTGGACCGAGGTTGGCGAGCTCGGCCGTTGGGTCGAATTCGACCGTGCCCTTACCGGCTTGCTGCTCGTAGATCTGTACGCACCGTTGGACCCGCTCGTCGGCGGCCAACGTGGCTTGGTCAGCGGTGCCGATGAGGGACTCGGACATGGAGAAGACCCCATCGAGCAGGGCGGGGTCGATGCCCTGCCGCTCGATGATTCCCGGATCGAGGGCGGTGGCGAGGGCGAAACTGAAGTCGTCGTAGCCGGAGTTCTGCGCCACTTCGAGCGGGCCAGCACCGATCCCGGCAAGTACGACCGTCGTGACTCCGTCTGAACGGAACCGTTCGAAGGCGACCGCGATCTGTTGGTCGACGGCGAGTCGATCTCCGGCCGCCGCGCTGACGTCGCCTTCGATGACGGTGAGTCCTTCCCGGCGGAGCGCGTCGGCCACGACGGCGACTGGTCCGCGGTCGGCGCCAGCTCGGATGACGCCGACGGGATCATCGCCGTAGAGGCCGGTGGCCACGCTCGCTCGGGCGAAGACGTTTGCCTGATCCGTCTGGCTGGGCGGAAGCGAACGGATCGGTGCGATCGACCGTTCGACGGCCGCTGGCGATGCGGCCTGCGCGGGAAAGGCGATCGTTTCGTGAAGGTCAGTGAAGCAGAGTGGGTTGTCTCGAAGAATCGAGCCGCCCACCCAGAAGACCTCGATGTCCTCGGTCAGCATCACGCAAGCGACCTCCGATGCGGAGTCGGAAAGGGCGGAATAGGTGACGAAGTGAGGCTCGATCTGGCGGCCGAGGATGCCGCCGTCGTTGTTAACGGCGTCGATGAACGACCGCCACTGTGCCTCGATGTCGCCCGCGTTGATGACCACGCCGAGGTTGGCGAGTTCTTCGGCATCGACCGACATCACACCGATGCGGATGACGGTCTCGGTCACCCCGGGCGCGGATGCAGTCAAGACGGGTGCGTCGGCGATCGCACTGTCGTCCGCCTCGTCGCCCGGGTCACCAGTGGCTGGCGCGGCGGTACTGGTGGTGGACGTCGAATCGGGGGCGTCCGCCGGCTCGGAAGAGTCGCCGCACGAGGCCGCGAGTACGGCGAAAATCGCGAGAGTGACAAGGATGGTTCGGGGCGACTGGACGATCATGAGGGGACCGGCCCTTCGATCGTCAGCCGCCGAATCGTTCGGGTGTGACCAGCGTGGTCGGCGGTCCCGAAGTGTTGGGTTGCCGTCTCGTCCCAGACGACGACGTCGCCCTGGCGCCAGCGCCAACGGCATTGAATGCTTGGGTCTTCGGCGCGGGTCGAGAGCCAGGCCATGAGCATCTCGCTCTCCGTCTTGGGAATGTCAGGGATACGGCGGGCATACCCCTTGTCGAAGAACAGGATCTTCTGTCCGGTGCTCGGATGAGTCCTGACAATGGGGTGGGTGGATCCGTTGCCAACTAACGCCGTTGCCTTGTCCGCGATCTCCGCGCCCATGTGCTCGCGGACGTAGTCGGTGAAGCTGGTGGCGGGGGGATACTCGGCGTGTAGTCCCGTCAGGTGTGTCTGCATCCGGTCGCTGAGGTTGTCGAAGGCCTGGATCATGTTGGCCCACAACGTGTCGCCCCCTGTTGGGGGGATCTCGACGGCGCGGAGCACCGCGGCGCGAGGAGGTCGAGGCATATACGTGACATCGGTGTGCCAGCCGTCGCGGTCGGGATTGTCGTCCGGTTTGTCGGTGATGTCGGAGAGCACCTCGTCGTTGTCCATTGCTTGACGGATCGGATGGACTTCCGGTTCTCCCCAGACGCGGGCGAGCGCGATCTGGTGTTCGTCATCAATCGTTTGATCGCGGAATCCGATGACCAGGTGGGTGTCGAGCGCGGTTCGCAGCTGTGTGGCGGCTTCGGGGCTGATCGATTCGCGGAGATCGAGATCGTGGATTTCCGCACCAATGCAGGCGGTCAGTGGTTCGAGGCGCATGTTCGAAGCGAACCACGATCGACCTTCGGCGAGCAACGCCGTTCGACCTGGCTTTGATCGGCGAATACGATCAATCGAGGAGGGTTTATGAACTTACGACAACTCGAGTGCTTTCTCGCTGTGGCGCGGCAGCTGCATTTCGGTCGGGCGGCGGAGGAGCTGCACCTCGGCCAGGCCACCGTCAGTGAGACCGTTCGGAATCTGGAGCGTGATCTTGGAGCCGCGCTCTTCGATCGCACGACACGGCGCGTTTCGCTCACTGAGTTCGGCGAAGCGTTCCTGCCCGAGGCAGAGGCGGCATACAGCGGAGTGATCGAGACGTTCAACCGGGCACGCGAACGGGCCCTCTCTATCGAGCGTCGACTTCTGGTCGGGCACACCGACGACCTAGGCGGGCGGCTTGTCGACGTGTGCACCCGCGTGCAGCGCGCCTGTCCGGGCGTGATCGTCGAACTGCGACAGGCATCAACCTTGGGTCAGCTTCGGAGACTCAATCGGCGTCAACTTCATGCCGCGATCGTGTGGGGCGACCCGGGCGATGGTGCACTCGAGCGTGAAGTAATCGGCGAGTCCGGACTTGTCGCCGTAGTGCCGCGAGGCCACCGGTTCGCAACCGAAGGGTCCGTCTCTGCTGCGGAGCTCGCGACCGAGCCGTTGATCGCCTGGCCCCGGGCCACGAGTCCCTCGACCTACGACGCCTTCACCGCCGCGATGGACTCAAAGGTAGAGGAATGGACGATCGTTGGTGTCGCGACGGGACTGTCCAATGTCGCCAGCCGCGTGCTTTCGGGGTTCGGTGTCGCAGTGACGATCGAGGCGCTCACGGCGATCGATCCGGCGCTTGGTGTTGTCGCGGTGCCGATCATCGATCTTCCTGCGATTCCGCAGCTGGTGGTGTGGAGAACCGACGAACGTCACGAGGGGCTCCCCCGGTTGATCGACGAACTCAGCCCAGCATCCCGCCATCGATGAAGACGGCTCGACCGGTCATAAAGGCGGAGGCGTCGCTGGCCAGAAAGACTGCTGCCCCCACGAGATCCCTCGGTTCGGCGAGCCGACCGAAGCTGGTCTCTGCGGCCATCTCGGCCATAAACGACTCCCGACGGTCGGAGTCTTTCGGAAGGATCATGTCGGTGGCGACCGGCCCCGGCACGAGCAGGTTGACCCGGATTCCGATGTCCGCCCATTCCCGGGCCATCGTGGTGGTCCAGTTCACGACCGCTGCCTTGGTGGCCTGATAGGCGCCAATCCCGGCCATGGGTTGGTACGCCCCAAGCGCGGAGACGTTGATGATGGATCCGCCCCCGTCGGCGGCGAGGTGATCCAACGCCGCGGTGGCCATGAACACCGGTCCCTTGAGGTTCACGGCGATGAGCTGATCGAGTTCTTCTTCGGTCACCTTGGCGGTGAGATGGGGCTTGAGGATGCCCGCATTGTTGAACAGGATGTCGAGGCGACCGAACTTGGTGACCGTGTTCTCGACGAGGCGGGCTCGATCGTCGGCTTGGCCGATGTCGCACTGCACCGCGAGGCCTTTGCCCCCGGTCTGCTCGATGTCGTCGACCACCGCCTGACATGCGACTTGGTCGCGGCTGGCGACAACCACCGATGCGCCGGCTTCCGCGAGCCCCAATGCGAGACCGCGACCTAGTCCTTTACTTCCGCCGGTGACGATCGCCACTCGTCCCGCCAGTGACTGTTCAGCGGTCATGCCTCGTCTCCCCGCGCCAGGTCGCCGAGCGGTGATCGATAGTGCCGCACCGTGTGGGGCTCGATGACCAGCACAATCCGCTGACCCCACCGGCGGCGAGGGAACGGGGTGCCCAGCCGGCGCTGAGACAGCCGATCGAGTGCTTCCAGATCATTGTCGTCGCGGATCGCAACAACTCGGCCTCTAACCAGAACCTGTTCGTAGGGGTCGTCGGGTGCCGTGGCCGAGAGTGCGACCCGACTGTCGGCGTCGACGTTTGCCGCCTTGATGGTGCCTGCGTCGGTGGCAACGAGCACGTGCCCGTCCTCAACGTCGGCCCATACCGGTTCCACCTTGGGTGCGCCGTTGGCACTCATGAGCGTGGCCATGTGAACGGCCGGGGAGGTCATGAGTATTTCGGCGGCGCGATCGCTGAGATGTTTCATGGGTGCTGGGCGCTCATCGAGATGACTTCACCGGTGAGGTAGGAAGAGAGATCACTGGCGAGGAAAGCGACGGTCGCCGCAACCTCGAACGGTTCGGCGGCGCGCCCCTGCGGTTGCGCTCGTGCCCACTCGGCCAGAACATCGGGACTGACCGTTCGGGTCAGGTTCTCATGGACGGTGATGGTTGGTGCGATGGCGTTGATCCGAACTCCGTGGGGTGCCGCCTCAATCGCCGCGCAGCGCGTCAGCGCCATCACGCCGGCCTTCGCCGCGGCGTAGTGGCATTGCCCGGCCTCCGCTCTCCAACCAGTCACCGATGCGTTGTTCACGATCACGCCGCGACCCCTAGGCATCATGCGCCGAAGGAGCGAGCGAGTGCATCGAAAGGTGGATGTCAATGTCACGTCGAGCACACGAGCCCACTCGTCGTCAGTCATGTCGACGAGTTCGACTGAGCCCCCAAGGCCCGCGTTGTTGAAGGCCAGATCGATGGGGCCGAGCTCTCGTTCGGCCTGGTTGTACAGCTCCTCGATCGCATCGCCATTGGTGACATCGCAGGCGAACGCAGTGACTAGCGTCGACACTTCTGAGGCGAGTTGCTCCCGCGCTTCCTGGAGGCGGGTGGGGCTGCGGTCGGAGAGCATGACGGCCGCTCCTTCCTGAGCGAACCGTCTAGCGACGGCTCCGCCGATACCGGTCCCGGCCGCCGCGGTCACGACCGCCACGCGACCGTCGAGGAGCCCGCGGGGAGGCGGGATCGACGGGACGGGGAAAGCCGCCGCGCTCATGAATCGGCCTTCGATGCCGGTCGTCCTGCCGTCAGGCCGCCGTCGGCGGTGAAGTCGCCGCCCGTGGAGTAGGACGCGGCGTCGCTCGCGAGCCAGGCGACCAGGGCCGCGACCTCATCGGTCTCGGCCATTCGCCCGAGCGGGACAGTGGCTGCGTAGTGCCGGTCGTAGTCCTCGTCGGTCCACCCCGGTCGGCGGGTCATTGCGGTTCGCATTGGGCCGGGCACGACGGTGTTCACTCGAATTCCCAGCGGTCCGAGTTCGAGGGCGGCGGTGCGGGTGAGGCCACGAATTCCCCACTTTGATGCGGTGTAGGCGGGCATACCAACGGTGCCTTCCATACCTCCGGGGGAGGAGAGGTTGATGATCGACCCGCCGCCGTTCTCTGCCATTCGCGGAGCGGCTGAACGGATGCCGAGGAAGGTTCCGACCAGATTCGTGTCGATGACTTTGCGGAAATCGGCCGGTTCGCATTCGAGAATGGGTTTCACCCGGATGACACCGGCGTTGTTGACCAGGATGTCCAGGCGGCCGTGCTGAGAAAAGACGGACTCGACGGTCGATTCCCACGCGTCTTCGTCGGTCACATCGAAGGCCGCGGCGGTGGCTCCGGCTTGTTCGGAAACCAATACCAAATCGTCGGCCCGGCGGTCGACGGCAACAACGGTCGCCCCGTCTGCCGCGAACCTGCGGACCACTGCTTCGCCGAGGCCGCGAGCGGCGCCCGTGACGATCGCGACCTTGCCGTCGAGCGCGCCCGTCATCGGGTGACGGCCCGATCACCGCTCACGAACTCGTCCCGCGCCGACGATCCATCGCCGTAGAGGTTGAGTTCGTAGGTGTAGCCCTGCTCCAGGCGATAGTTGTGCGACAGGTCGAAGATGTCGATTCCATTGAGCCCGGCTTTCGCGGCCCGCACTACACGACCCCGCTTGTCGGCGATCTTCTTTGCGAGTACCAGAGCGATCTCCATCAGCTCGGTTTCGTCGTCCGCGAGTTCGTAGACGGTTCCCCACGCGTGGAGTTCCTCGGCGCCCACCGGTTCGCAGGTCAGGGTCATCTGTCGAAGCTTCATGGGGGGCACAAGCTTCGCGAGGTGTGATGCGCATCCAAGCGCTCCGTTGTCGACCTCGGGGAGACCGAATCGGGCGCTACGGGTCGCGACGATCATGTCGCAACTGCCGACGAGCCCGACACCAAGACCCATGCAGAAGTCGTTGACCGCGGCGATCACCGGGACCGGCGTCTCGTAGATCTGGTCGAAGGTGCGATGGCAGGCGTCACCCGAGCTGAGCAGAAAGTCGAAGCCGCCCTCTCCGCTCGCCTGCATTTCCTTGATGTCGATGCCGGCGTTGAACCCTCGGCCAGTAGCGGTGAGGATCACGACCCGCACGTCATCGTTTTTCGAAAGCTCAGCGAACGTGTCGCGGATCGCCCATGTGTCGCCCACGGTGATTGCATTCACCGGCGGGTTCGCCATTGTGACGACCGCGATTCCCGCGTCGTCGATCTCACAGGTCACGGGCATTGGACATCACCTCGGTCGAATTTCGGTTGTGTAGCCATGCAACCCGGATCGCAAGTATCAAACAAGGCCGATCACGCGCCGATTAATCGGTTTGAACGATCGGTCGTGGTCAGCGGATCACGGAGTTGGCTCGCAAGTCGGCCAACTCGGTTTCGTTGAGGCCCAGCTCATCGCGCAGAATGCGTTCGGTGTCTTCGCCCAGCCGAGGCGGCCTTCGATCGGGCCGCTCGTCGACGGCCGAGAGCTTCACCGGGTTGCCCGGGGTGAGCACCAGACCACCGCCGGGCCAGTCGGGGTTTGGTGGGCCCTCGATGGCGACAAGCATGGAACGGTCAGCGAGGACCGGATCGACGGCGACCTCCGCCGGCGTAGCGCAGGGCCCAGCGGCGACGCCCGCGGCGGCGAGTTTGGAGACCGCTTCCGCCCGGGACAACGTGGCGGCCCAGCCTTCGATTGCGGGGCGCAGATCCGTCTCGAGGTGCTCGTGCCATCCGGTGCGCGGCTCGAATCGGGAGTCGTCGAGCCAGTCCGGCCGGTTGATCGCGTTCGCAAGTCGTTCGAACTCGTGGCGCCGCCCTATTTGCAGCACGAACCAACCGTCGTGAGCCTGGAACGATTCGATGACGAAGGGTGCAGGGTCGGGCTCACGAGGGATACCCATCGACCAAAAGTTCGTCACCGTGTCGGTCATCGAAACGACTGAATCGACCATCGCAATATCGACGTGTTGGCCGACCCCATGGACATCGCGGTGGCGCAAGGCCGCCAAGACTCCAACGGTGGCGAAGAGGGCTGCGCTGATGTCGCCGAGTCCGCCGACCGGGTTCGCTCGCGGCGGCTCTCCTTCGCGCTGTTTGTACGCATAGAGGCCCGACATCGCCTCGGCGATGGAGGCATACGCGGGACGGGCCAGCTCTCGACCGAGCTCGGTGGATCCGTAGCCACTGACTGAGAGATACAGGAGGGACGGGTGGCTGGATACGAGGTCGTCGTAGCCGAGACCGAGTCGCTCCATCGCCCCCGCTTTGAGGTTCTGAGCGACGATGTCGAATCTCGGTACGAGACTGCGAAACAGATCCCGGCCGGTCTCGTTCTTGAGATCCAGCGTGATGCTCCGTTTCCCCAAGTTGTTGCGTAGGAACGTCGCCCCCATTGGCTCGCCGTCCGCATCGGGAATCGACGGTGCGGAACCTCGCCCCATGTCACCGCCGACCGGATGTTCGAGCTTCACCACATCGGCGCCGAGGCGGCCGAGAAGTTGGGTAGCGAAAGGCAACGCCTGCATCTGCTCGACCGCGAGCACGCGCACGCCGTCGAGGGGCCGTGGTCCTTCGACGTCGACGGTCTCTTCGACCGCGTAACGCCAGCCGGGAGTATTCGCTCGCTCGTTCATGAGGTCGATTGCACCAGTGTTGGTGGGCCCGGTCACGGCTCTTTCGGCCACCTTTGATCGGCCGAGCCGATCAGTCGGACCGAGTCGTCCCGTCAGTCGCTGGCCTTGGGTGTCACCCGTTTGAGGAGCTTCCACTCGCTGCCCTTGGCCAACCAGGAGAGGCCAAACGCCCAGGAGGCGACCCACTCCGTGATGAAGAGTGCGTAACGGTCTGGGAGCGGGGTCAGAGTAAACAGCAGGCATCCGGCAACGGCGACCAGGATGGTCCACGCCATGGCGGCGTGGAACATGCCCCACTGTTGCGGGGTCCATCTCTGTTGCGCCTGTAACGCCTTCGGGCGAGTCGACGCTGGCCCTTCGGCGTGAGCGAAATAGAACGACATGTACGCAAGCGCCAGAATGAACGAGGCGGCCGAGGCGTAGTGCACGTACTTCACGAAATCTTCCGAGAGGAAATCCTGAATCGGGCCGAGCACGATGCGATCGTGGGGTCGATTGGTCGGGAAGAAGGCGACGAGGATCGCCGCGACACCAGCGAACGTGGTGACGGTGCTCTCCCTGCGGGCGGCCTCGCCGCTGTTACGGCTCTGAATCTTGTAGCCGATCAAGAACACGCCGATCACACACAACACGCCCACGAAGAGGTCCCGGGCCCCGGTGTAGTAGTAGGCACTCATCGAACCGCGGGTTGCCGGGTTGCTGCCTTCGATGACATCGACCATGGCAACGAGGAGCAGCGGGAGTGCCATGGCCAGGGCGCCGATGGCGAGGCGCATAACCAGATACGACCGCACGTAGGCCGCCGCCCAGCCGTCGTCTTGGCTCGCGGGTCTTGTCGCCACGGCCTTGATGGTCGGGATTTGCATGAGTTGCCTTCGTTCGTGTGTGCCGCAGTCTTTCAGGCTGACGTCCAGGTGTCGCCTGTATGGTTTCGGGGCCGATCCGACGACGCTGATAGGGCGCCTGCCGCCCAACTCTGAGCTGACCATGAACTCCTCCGACCAACCCAACGACGAGGATCTCCGGGCCCGGCTGCTCGAGACGACTGAGCTACTCCGTACCGTCGCGGACTCGAAGGATCTGCTCGACGGCCTTTCCGTGGATGAACGCACCGCGTTGCTCACCGCGGCCGGAGATGTCTTCTGCCGTGACCCGGAGGAGCGTCGGCTACGCGTCAAGGCTCGTCGTCGGAAGCAAAGAGCCGAGAAGCTTCAGCGCGATGAAGAGGTCCTCGATGAAACCGGGATCCGTACGCTGCGAGACAAGCCGGTGTTCACCACGCCCAACGTGTTCGTACCGGAAGGTTTCGAACAGAGTGATGTCGACGACCCGTTCTTTCGCGAGACGGTCGAGCCGCAGCATTGCTACGTCTGCAAGGTGAAGTACCAGCGTGTACATCACTTCTACGACCAGCTCTGCCCGAAGTGCGCTTCCTTCAACTTCGACAAACGCAGCGAGACCGCGGACCTTTCGGGGATGACGGCCCTGCTCACCGGTGGCCGAGTGAAGATCGGCTACCAGGCCGGAATCAAGCTCCTACGTTGCGGTGCCGATCTGATCGTCGCCACTCGGTTCGCCCGCGACGCCGCCGCTCGTTACGCGGCCGAACCCGACTTCGACGAGTGGGGCGACCGCCTCGAGATATTTGGGCTCGACCTGCGCCATACGCCGAGTGTCGAAGCGTTCTGCCAACACGTCCTCAGTTCTCGCGACCGTCTCGACTTCATCGTCAACAACGCGTGTCAGACCGTCCGTCGGCCGCCCGACTTCTACCGCCACATGATGGCGGGGGAGTCCGCCGCACTCGACACGCTTGTCCCCGATGTCCTACGCCTCGTGGGCGCCTACGAAGGGCTCCGCGGCTACGACATGTTGCCGGCTGAGGCGTCTGGCGTTGCGCTGACGCGAGACGACGAGATCACAGAATCGGCACCGGGATTGAGCCAAGCGGCCGAGATGTCGCAGGTGCCGCTGTTGCCAGAGGAACAGGCTTCGTCAGCCGAGGCTCAGTCCGGCCTCTTTCCCGAAGGACGACTTGATCAGGACCTTCAGCAGGTGGATCTCCGCGACCGAAACTCGTGGCGGTTGCTCCTGCACGAGGTGTCGTCGGTCGAGCTTCTCGAGACGCAGCTGGTGAATGTAGTTGCTCCGTTCGTGATCAACGCGCGACTGCGGCCGCTCATGGAGGCCACGCCGGGCGCCCACAAACACGTGGTCAACGTGTCTGCGGTTGAAGGCCAGTTCTATCGACGGTTCAAGACCACTCGCCACCCGCACACGAATATGGCGAAGGCGGCGCTCAATATGATGACCCGCACCTCGGCCGCCGACTATCAGACGGTCGGGATCCACATGAACGCCGTGGACACTGGCTGGGTGTCTGACGAAGATCCACTTGAGAAGGCGAATGAGAAACGAGCCGAGCATCGTTTCCACCCGCCGCTCGACATCGTCGACGGAGCAGCGCGAATCGTGGACCCGATCATCGATGGCATTAACACGAGCACCCACGTGTGGGGCCAGTTCTTGAAGGACTACCGCCCGACCGACTGGTAGCAGGCAGTCGCTCAGCGGCAGACGTTCGTGAGGGTGTCGATGCCATCGATCGATGGTGCCATCGCCGACAGCCTCTAAAGAGAGAGCGAACGAATCGCCTCGATCTGACGGTGGTTGTCGCCGAGCGGTTGGCAGATCGGGCTGCGGGAGCAGCACCCTGAGCTAGTGCGAGAGGTCTCGTTCTGGTGACCCGAGGCCAGGAAAGCCGGCGTAGGCGGGGAGAGCGGGTTGGCCGCCGAGGTGGCAATACAGCACTCGGGACCCGGGCGGGATCTCACCGGATCGGATCATTCCGATCAGACCGGCCATCGACTTTCCTTCGTAGACCGGATCGGTGAGCATGCCTTCGCTGCGGGCCGTGAGGTGGATTGCTTCAACGGTTCCCGCGTCGGGCACGCCGTAGGCCGGACCTTCGTAGCCGGCGACGATGGTGGTTTCGTCGTCCCGCAGGTCTCGGCCGAGTCCGATCTTGTCGGCGGTGTTGGCCGCGATGCGCGTGACCTGAGCGACGGTTTGGCCGAGTGTCCCCGACGCATCGATGCCGATGACCCTTCGGTCTGGGTGATCGGACAGGGCGAATCCGGCGATCATTCCGGCGTGGCTCGAGCCGGTCACCGTGCACACGATGATGTGATCGAAGAAGACATCGAGATCCGCTTCTTGGACTTCGGTTTCGACTGCCCAGTTCGCGAATCCGAGACCGCCGAGCGGATGATCGGATGCTCCGGCCGGGATGGCGTAGGGCTTGCCACCGGCTTGAACCACCGACTCCAGCGCCTGTTTCCAGCTGTCTCGAATACCGATATCAAAACCGGCGGGATCAACGCGAACATCACCGCCCATGATGCGGGTGAGCTGGATGTTGCCGACCTTGTCGTAGTTCATGTCGTTGTAGTCCACCCACCCTTCCTGCACCGTCACTGCCTTGAGGCCCAGGTGGCACGCGACACCCGTCACCTGCCGTGTGTGGTTCGACTGGATACCGCCGATCGAAACCAGCGTGTCGCATCCGGTATCGAGCGCCTCAGCAACCAAGTACTCAAGCTTGCGGACCTTGTTGCCGCCGAACGCGATTCCCGAATTGCAGTCCTCTCGTTTGGCCCAAATCTCGACCTCACCGCCCAGCGCGGCACTCAGCCGCGGAAGTGGATGTATGGGTGAGGGCCCGAAGAGCAGCGGTTCACGACGGAAGTCAGCAAGAGACACGTTCGGGAGCCTAATCGTGGGCCCGGAACCGGATCAGCGAAGCCATGAGAGTCAGGCACGTACCGGAGAGGGAGAAGGCTTCTCCCAGCCCAGAAACTCGTCGTGTGAGAGGGCCCCGCCGGTCAAAATATTGGTGTCAGAAGGGCAATAATTGTGTGCGCCAGTGCTTATCCGTCAGGGGTGGGCGACCTATGTAGGGCGCTAGGTTTCCTTGGTTCCATTGAGTCCAATGCATCGTTTCGTGGTTGTCGTTGGCCGAGATCGGCCTGCTCCGTCCTCGATGTCTCACCTTTCGCGACCCGATCCGCCTGAGCTGTCTCTGGACCCGAGACACCACCACTGTTGGGTGGCCCCTCACGGGAACGCCGCGCTCGCTGGATGGTCTGATGATGACGAGCTGCTGGATCTGCTCGGTGCCTTCGAAGATGTCGTGGAGCGGAACTCCCCGTTTGAGTGCCGAGCATCATTCAAAGTTTGGTCCGTGCTCGGCGATCCAATCTCACCTCGAGGTCGGCGGTGTCCTCGCCGACGCATACGCGGGTCTTCACCTCCGCCATGACGGCACCGGCACGGTGGCCGCCGATCCGCTCGAGTTGCATCCCCTTTACATCGCACAAAAGGCGACGGGCGGCCCGGCAGTGATTGGCGATCGCGCCGCCTTGGTCGGTGCTGTCGCCGAGCAGCTTGGAATTGTCGACGCGTTGACTGACCCCAAGGCCGCGGCCGACCTTGCGTGGATTGGTTATGTCGCGGGAGCACGGAGTGGATCGAGTGGTGTGAGGGGTGTCCCGACGAATTCCAGAGTTCGACTTCAGGACGGGTCGGCATATATCGAGACCCTTTCGCGGGCTCTGGTCGACTCGTCTGCCAAGCGGCTCCCACTCGACGACGCCGTCGAGATGGTGCGGATCGGAATCGTCACCGCGCTCGAACACGCCCTCCACACGTCGACCTCTCGACCTCGTATTGAGATCACCGACGGTAAGGACTCTCGGGTCATTGCGGCGTGTGCCGCCGGCGCCGGTCTTCTGGGCGAGTTCGACCTTGTCACCTGCGGTGGAGCAGGCA